>Ga0256824_10000158_pt1 | contig 24436 bp, 24 predicted proteins | sample CV67metaG_FD_191570 | JGI IMG/M metagenome (GOLD analysis project Ga0256824, IMG submission 191570) | Hydrothermal vent microbial communities from East Pacific Rise, Pacific Ocean - CV67 | ecosystem: Environmental > Aquatic > Marine > Hydrothermal vents | place: Pacific Ocean: East Pacific Rise...
ATGTATAAAGATGGGATGTGGAGTGTCCTTCGACAGGCTCAGGAACCGATGAAAAATACGATGACTAAATCGGTCACTGAGCTTGTCGAAGTGCGTGCTAGGAACATAGTTATAGCCACAGGCTTTGAAAACAAGCTTTTTAACATGGACTACATGGGTGTACATGGTGTATGGGGAAATAGGGGGGATTTTAGTACCACGTTAGACTTCCCCATTAGCATGCATCAGTCTATGTCTGTGGGTGCAAATGTAGATGGCATCATAAAGCTTGGTGCTACACATGAACGCTCAGTACAAGGGGTACAGCCATGTGAAGAGGCAGAAGTACTTAGCCTAAAAGAGATGGCATCAGAACTCATAGACACTTCTGATTTGGAACTGATGCAAATGTACTGTGGTATGCGTGCAGGGTCACGTGATTCTTTCCCTCTCATAGGAAAGGTGATAGATGTAGACTACATGTTAGAGAATCATCCTAGTATTAAAAAAGGGAGAAAGTTTCCTTTAAAGTATATAGATAGCTTGTATGTCTATAATGGCTTAGGTGGACGTGGGTTTGTCTTTGCTCCTATGCTGGCTCGGATGTTGGCAGAATATATGATTGAGGGTAAAGAGGTTGATAAGAGGGTGACCCCAGATAGATTGTTTTGGAAATGGTGTAGAAAATTGTAGGGTCGATATAATCGACCATGAATTAAAATACTGATATGTTGCTGTTCGATTTTATCGAACCTACGAGAAAATACAATAAGAGTATTTTAAATTAATCCGTAGGTTTATCCCATGTTTCCCATAATGGCTGCTCTGAGACATGAGGAAAACCATCAAGTATCTCTTGGGGTTGGAAGTTTGGTTTGTACGCAAAGGCTTTACAACCATTTACCCAGTACCCTAAGTAAATCCAAGGAAGTTCTAAAATACCTGCTAGTTTTATCTGGTAGAGGAGTGAGTATGTACCTAACGATAGGTTACTATAGTCAGGGTCATAGTAAAAGTAAATAGAACTAATCCCATCATCTAGCACATCTATAAGATCTACACCCACAAGCTTGTCATCTATGATGTAAAGCACTTCTTTCCCAAAGTCATGTGCACCATCTACAAAGTTTTCGTGGTACTCTCTTTGGCTAATGTTGCGGTGTTGCCAGTCATCTGTATGGCTTTTATGTGCGTGGTATCTGTTGTACAAGTTTATATGTGCTTGCGTGAGTGTTGGCTCTTGTACAATGATTTTTGTATTTTCATTACGTCGTATGGCTTTACGTTGAGACTTAGAATACTTATAGTCTGTTGCATCTATGCGTATGCTCTTACATTCGTTACACCCATTACAAATGGGATGGAAAAAATATTTCCCAAAACGTCTCCATCCTCTAGCTATGACAGCAGTGGCAAACTCTTTAGATGCCTCTGCCACATATTTGTAGTTCATACGTACCTTGTTATTAGGGATATACGCACAGTCATAGTCGAGCATCGAGAAGTCTGTTGATGGAGGATTGAGTAGGTCTATATCTAGTTCTTCATTCATAATTGGGATTATACTCAAATTATTGTAAAATTACTCAAAAAATAGAGGTAAATATGTTTCTTTATCAACCTACATCCGGGTATCGCTATAACAGCGACTCTATTTTTCTTTATCATTTTATCTCTTATTTTAAACCTAAAGGGACATTACTCGACGTAGGATGTGGTGTAGGTGTCATCTCTCTTTTGCTTTCTCGTGACTTTAATATAGAAACTAGCATCATAGATAAACAAGAAAAAATGCTTAACTATGCAATGCATAACTATGTGTTAAATGGTTTAGAGGCTACAAGTTATTTGGGTGACTTTACAGAGTTTGTAACGGATGATAGATATGACTATATCATTTCAAATCCTCCTTTTTATGATGAGAGAGTCCAACAAAGTGAAGACACGCATCTGAACATCGCACGTTATGCACATCATTTACCTATAGAAAGTTTTATACGAAGGGTTAAAACTTTTTTAAAGCCCAAAGGGTGGTTCATCTTCTGCTATGATGCCAAGCAAATAGACTTACTCTTACATCATTTAAAACTCAATAGCATAAACCCAGAGAAGATACAGTTTGTACACTCTAAAATAGATAGAGAATCAAAACTTGTGATGATTGCAGCACGTAATAACTCTAAGTCTATGACTACGATACTTCCACCCTTTGTAGTATTTGATGATAATAATATCTATAGATCTCATGTAGAGGTAATTTTTGATAGAGCAAACACAAATAGTATAAAAGGTGACTTTTAATCTTTTAGTCCGATTTTATAACCTAATTTATTGACATTAATGATGAGGTGTTGACTGGTATTTTCTCGTATGCGGTGGATGAGAGAGCGTAAGGTTTGCTGTGATGTTTCTGTGTCCCATAAGGTTTCTAAGATAGTTTCTATTTTGACTGTGCTGTGTTTGTGTTTGCACAATAGAGCGATGAATTCGAGTGCCTTGGGACCACAAGGCACTTCATTTATACCATGATAGAGTCTTTGAGAGAGTGTATCGAAACTATAGTCATTAGCGAGTGGTATTTTTGCATCATCATTCATTTGTATCTTTGTCTCTTTGGAACTTTTATTTAATTTAGCTTTTGCTAGTTCAAGGGTAGCAAGTATCTCTTTATCTCTATAGGGTTTGAGTAAGTAGGCAAAAGCTTTTGAGTCTACAGCAAAGTCTATCATCTCTTTATCAGAGTATGCGGTGAGAAAGATGATATATATTTCAGGATTATGATGGCTTATTTCCAAAGCCGCATCACAGCCACTTATGTTGTCTTTTAACATCACATCCATGAGTATGACATCAGGTTTTTGTATTTTTGCCACCTGTATAACTTCTGCACCTCTCATAACAATGTCCAGAACATCATAGCCATTTTCTAGAAGCACTTTTTTGAGATAATGTGCAGGGATGAGTTCGTCTTCTGCTATGAGTATGGTCATGTGTCCTCCTTTTTAAAGCTAAAGGTATAAGTGAGACCCTCATCGTTTGTCATTGTTACCTCTGCTCCTAGTTGTTGGGCAGAGATATAAATGAGGTTTTGTCCAAATCCTTTTTTGTCTGAGTGTAGTCCTTTACCATCATCTTTGTAGATGAGTACATAGTGTTTTTCATGTTTTTGAAGGGTGATATAGATATTTCCCTCTTCTGCCTTAAAAGCATGTTTGATGGAGTTTGTCATAAGTTCATTGATGATGATGCCAAACTGTATCATCGCTTCTATATTTAGCATAAGTGTAACGATGTCTAAGTGCAGATGTATGTTGTTTTCTTTTGATTCTGTGATTAGAATGTGTTCGGTGAGTTTTGAAAGGTATGTCTTAAAGTCTATATTTTCCAAATCTTCACTTTGATAGAGTATCTCATGCACCATGGCGATGGACTCTATGCGGAGTTTGTTTTGCCCTATGAGCTTATGTACTTCATCTGTATTGGATTCAAATTTCTCAAGTCCTAGTATGGAGGCTACGATATTGAGGTTGTTTTTAACCCTGTGGTGTATCTCTTTGAGCAAGAAGGCTTTTTGTTTGTTGGCTTCTTCTAAGCGTTCATAAGACTGTGTGATGGCAAAGTGGTAGGTCGCGCCAAAGGCAAAAACAAAAAAGCTCAATACCACAAAAGTAGCGATGAGTGCAGGGTTATGTAAAAAAGGATGTTGTGGGTATTTTAAGTATCCATAAGCAAATTGTATGAGTATAAGTATGATATAAAAAGAACCATGTATAAAAATATCTCTTTTGCTCAGTATGATAGCAGCAGCCATGGGAATGATCAGTAAAAAGGCGATATCAAGCATAAAGTTATTGTGTACGATATGAAAAAAAACCACCATACTTGAAGACCATAAAAGCCCTAATGCAGCAAAACGATATGTTTTGTGTTTGTCGTAATGAAGATAGAGATATAGCACAAAAACCAATGAGGGAATAGTTACTAGTATGCTTATGTAGTCTTGTAGCACAAACAAAGACAAAGATATGGAAAGAAGAAGTCCAAGACTATAGCCCACAAAATACCCATATATAAACAGTTCTTTATGGTGCATGGTTTTTATATTTTGAAACATATGTATGGCTCCTTCAGTAAAACAATTATATCACACCCAAACAGAACGGATAAATGATTTTTGCTTGTTATGATGCTCCTGTAGTTTAAAATTAAGGAGAAACCATGAAAAGATTACATAAAAAATTAATAGAGACAACCTTACTTGCCTTAGGGCATACACTATTTACTGCTTGTGGTGGAGGATCTGGTGGAGAGGGAACTCCTACACCAGATACAACTTCAACATGGGAAGGAATGTTAACGGTTGACATAGGCGGTGAAAATGCATTTAACCCTAAAATTTCTATGGACACTTCAGGAAATACCTTAGCAGTATGGAAACAGTCTGATGGGGGAAGACAGGCTATTTGGTCCAACAATCATAGTATGTTGAGTGGATGGGGGACAGCAGAAAAAATAGAAATAGAAGACTTTGGATCATCAGAAAATCCTCAAATCGCTATGGATAGTACAGGTAATGCTTTTGCTGTTTGGCAACAACATGATGGTACGCATACAAATATTTGGGCAAATCGATATACAGAAGTAAGTGGTTGGGGAGTAGCTCAGAAGATAGAGTTGGAGGATTTTAGACGTGCCTATAACCCTCAAGTTGCTGTAGATTCTGCTGGTAATGCTTTAGCTGTATGGGAACTACAGTTTAATGACAGACGCTCAGATATTTGGTCAAATCGATATACCGTAGGAAGTGGTTGGGGTACAGCACAGAAGATAGAATTTGAAGATGTTGGATCATCAGATAACCCTCGCATTGATATGGATAGTGCGGGTAATGCCTTGGTTGTATGGGAACAATATGATGTACCCACAACAGATTATAAGATTTGGGCAAATCGATATACGCTAAGAGGTGGATGGGGTTTATCCCAAACTATACAGACTGTAGGTAGTAGAAATGCCTCGAATGTTCAAATAGCCATGGATCCTTTAGGCAATGGATTTGCAATATGGACACACTCCAATACAAGTGGATCCAATATTTGGGTAAATCGATATACCGCGGGTAGTGGCTGGGGCGCAGTAGAGAAAATGCAGGGTGTTGATATTACAGGTGGTGTGGGGAGTCCTCAAATCGTTATGGATGCCTCAGGTAATGCTTTTGCCGCATGGCCGCAATATAATGGTAGGGTAGATGATATATGGGCTAAACGTTATGCCATAGGAACGGGCTGGGGTGCTGCCCAAAAGATAGATACGGAAGATTTAGGAGATGCACGCTTTCCTCAACTTGCCTTAGATCCTTTAGGCAATGCTTTTGCTGTTTGGTACCAGCATGATGGTAGTAGATATAATATTTGGGCAAATTATTATACTGCAGGGCGTAACTGGGGTATAGCAGAGAAGTTAGAAACAGAAAATTTTGGAGATGCTACAAATCCACAAATTGCCATGGATGATTTAGGCAATGCTCTTGCTGTATGGTATCAGTATGATGGTACACGTTCTAACATACAGTCAAATACTTTTATGAAATGATACAAAATTTACAATATATATGTATGGAAGCTTTAAAGAGAACGGATAAATGATTTTTGGATGTTATGATGCGGGTATATCGATTAGAAAGGAGATATGATGAAAACAAAAAATAATATTTTGTTTATAAATAAAAAACAGATTAGAAAAACGCTTGAGGCAATGACACTTAGTACAGGGATAATGCTGATTACAGCTTGTGGAGGTGGCGGAGGTGGTACACCCTCTGATGCAGGAGACCCTGCTAGAGTAGACAGCCATAAATTTATAATCACTGTAAAAACGGATAATGCAGGAGACAGTTCTGATGTAGAATTTATGATTCCGTCAAACACAGACACGTACCCTGCTGGGTATAATTACAATGTAGACTGTGACAATGATGGAGAAAATGAAGCCACAGGCGAAAGTGCTAACTATATCTGTGAGTATGACAGTGCAGGTACCTACACCATAGCCATAGAAGGTGAATTCCCTCAAATATACTTTAATAACGAAAAAGATAAAGATAAACTCATCTCTATAGACCAATGGGGAACAAATATTTGGAAAAGCATGGCAGCATCTTTTCGGGGATGTAGCAATCTAGCAGGACAGGCTTCTGACAATCCAGATTTAAGTGCTGTAAGAAGCATGCTTAACATGTTTGGAGAAGCTACAGCATTCAATCAAGAAATAGGTGACTGGGATGTGTCTAATGTAACGAATATGTTTATTATGTTTGGAGGAGCCACAGCATTCAATCAAGACATAGGAGCATGGGATGTGTCTAATGTAACGGAAATGGGTGGCATGTTTGGAGAAGCCACAGCATTCAATCAAGACATAGGAGCATGGGATGTGTCTAATGTAACGAATATGCATTCCATGTTTTTAAATGCAACAGCATTTGATCAAAATATAGGTGTATGGCAACCATACGCTGTAACACTCTTGAACAATATGTTTGATGGTGTGACACTGAGTGTAGCAAATTACCGTTTGCTTCTTGAAGGATGGGATTTTAAGAAAATAAATCTACAAGATAATGTAACTTTTAGTGGTGGTAATAGTATAGTTGGCTGTACTGGCATTACTGATGTAGAGTGTCTTCCAGCGTTTGAGGGTAGACAAAATTTAATAAATGACAAAGGTTGGATTATCACAGATGGTGAGTTGTAGTAAATAAAATCTCATACACCAAGCCATCTTGGCTTATGATGTTAAGTTCTCCGTCTAGTTGTTGGACGGAGATCTCTATGAGGCTAGAGCCAAAACCTCTTTTGGCACCCTGTAAGCCTATGCCATTGTCTTTGTATGTAAGTTTATACGTGTGTTCATGTTTGGTTAGAGAGATTTCTATTTCCCCCCTTTTCTCTTCAAAGGCATACTTGATAGAGTTGGTCATCAACTCGTTAATGATGATGCCAAATTGCATCATAAGTTCTACGTTTAGACGAAGTGTTATGATGTCTAGGGTGACTTCTATATTACCATTTTCTGACTCGGTGTAGAGTATGTGTTTTGTGAGTTTTTTCATGTAGGTTTCGAAGTCAATGCTTTCTAGGTCAGAACTTTCATACAGTATCTCATGCACCATAGCTATGGATTCTATTCGTAGTTTGTTTTGGGCTATGAGTTTGTGTACTTCTTCCGTATCACTCTCGAATTTTTCTAGTCCTAGTATGGAGGCTACGATGTTGAGATTATTTTTGACCCTGTGGTGTATTTCTTTGAGCAGGAAGGCTTTTTGTTCATTTGATTTCTGTAGTTGAAAATAAGTTTTGTTATAAAGAATACTATGTACAAGTACAAATATAAATAAAATAGTAAAAGAGATAATAAAATTAATATCATTAAGAAGATAGTAATCTGCTTTATTTAAAAAACCATAAAGCATCAATAAGAAAAAACAACATACAAAAATTGCGCCATGCAACAAGAATGGTTTTACATCCAATAAAACTGAAGCCAAAAGCGGCATGAGTACGATAAGCAATATAAATAGATTGTACTGAGAGTACACTATAAAAATAAAAATAATAATATTTGATAACCAAAAAATACGAATAACAGCTTCTGAAAAGTCACCATTTTTTTCATAATAATGTGCGATAGTTAAAATAGCAATAATCATTATGAGGTCGCCAATAACAATAATGTAATCAGAGATATAAAGTCGAATGATTGCAGAAAATGTACTCATCATAATTACAGTAATGATAATAGCATAAAGGTATTTCTCTTTTGTGGAGGTATATTTATTCTTATCTAGCATAGCTTCATCTTTTTATTTATTATAAACTTTTTTATTATATCACACGCAAACAGAACGGATAAATGATTTTTGGATGTTATGATGTGGGTAGCTTAAATCAAAGTAAATACGATGAAGGAGAATGTCATGAAATATATTATGATTGCTTTTCTGATAACAGGTTTGGTGGATGCCAAATCTCTACACCACAGTAATCAACAAATAAAAGCCAAGAAAATCATAGTCATCTTGAAATACATGGACAAGCATGGCTGTAAGATGCAGAAGAAAGTGCATGAAATGGCAAATATATATGTACGACCCATCTTTACTCAAACCACAGCCAACGTGACGTGTGCTACATACGGGAGAGTAGAAGGTAGAGGATGTTCCATACCTACGACTTCAGTCATACCTAACAGACCTTATACGTGTGTCATAGGTATGGATGGTATATGAATATAAAATAATGATAAATGAAAGGATAAATTATGAAACAGATAATGATAAAAGTGTTTGTACTTCTTGCAAGTGCGGTTCTTTTCTCCGCGTGTAGTGGTAAAGGAGGAGAAAGTGATAGAGATGGAGGAATTACCCCAACACCTGAAGTCAATAAAGCACTAATCTTTTTTGATGATACGAGGTATGGTGTAGAACCATGGATGAGTGATGGTACAGTAGAGGGTACCAAGCTTGTAAAAGACATTAACATAAAGAAAGACTTGGGTTCAAGTATTGGTCGAAGTACCGTGACCATAGGAGATACTTTGTATTTTACAGCAGATGATGGCATACACGGCAAAGAACTATGGAAAAGTGATGCCTCAGGTACTAGTATGGTACAAGACATACATCTAGGCGTGTCCAATTCAAAAATAAGAAACCTTACTAATGTCAACGGAACACTTTATTTTTCTGCGGACAATGGAAGTACTGGGAATGAACTTTGGAAGTATGATGGCACAGAAGTTAGCCTTGTAAAAGACATACGAAGTAATGAAGAGAGTTCTTCTCCTTATCATCTTACAAATGTTGATGGTGTACTTTATTTCACTGCCAATGATGGTATACAGGGGGATGAGCTATGGAAAAGTGATGGTACTGATGCTGGGACTATGCTTGTAAAAGATATAGTGCTAGGCGAAGAGGACGCAGACTTAGAAGAATTTACAAATGTAAATGGCATACTTTATTTTACTGCTGATGATGGTGTCCATGGCAGAGAACTATGGAAAAGTGATGGTACAGAAGCTGGTACAGTTATGGAAGCAGACATACGTGTGGGAACAGAAGGTTCAGGACTAAAAGAACTTACTGCTATAGGAGACGACCTTTATTTTGTTGCGGATGATGGGGTAGTAGGTAAAGAGTTATGGAAAAGTCATGATGCTACTACAGAACTAGTCCAAGACATAAACATGAGAGGAAGCTCAACCCCCAGACAGCTTATAAACATAAATGGAGAACTTTTCTTTACTGCACATAATGGAACTCATGGAGTAGAACTGTGGCTAATTAGTGTGTTTGGTCCAATACTAATAGATGTTTATGAAGGAGGGGGAGGATCTTCTCCTAAAAATCTTACAGATGTAAACGGTGAACTTTATTTTACAGCATTTGATGCCATACATGGAGAAGAATTGAGAAAATTTAATCTTACAACAGGACTGGCATTGGTTAGAGATATCACAGTTGGAGATCAAAGTACTAGACTTAAAAACTTAACCCATGTCAATGGAACAGTGTATTTTTCTGTAGCTAATGTACTATGGAAAAGTGATGGTACTGAAGCTGGTACAGTTGTAGTACATGACACAAGCACAGATGCAAACCCCTTGAATTTTGGTCATTTTTTTACGGGGGCTGAGACACTTTACTTTGTAGGGGATGATGATGTACATGGTAAAGAACTGTGGAAAAGTAATGGTAGTGAAGCGGGTACTGTACTCGTGAAAGACATACGTCAAACAACGAGACAATCTACTAGTACAAACACAAAATATATGAAGATGGGTGATAACTATTATTTCAGAGCAGACGATGGTGTACATGGTTCTGAACTATGGAAAAGTGATGGTACTCAAAGTGCTACGGTTATGCTAAAAGACATACAAGAAGGAACAGATGGCTCTATTCCTAGTATGATTAGAAAAGTCAATGATACACTCTATTTTGTTGCACGCAATGATGCCAATGGTAATGAACTCTGGAAAAGTGATGGTACACAAGAGGGCACAGTACTACTAAAAGATATAAATCCGGGTATTGGGTCTATCACTGTAGACAACATGATAGTACTTAACAATGTACTGTATTTTACGCTTAGTCTTTTTGGAGGAGATAATCCTGGGACTCAATTATGGAAAAGTGATAGTGCTGGTACAGTACTAGTTAAAGAAATAGGAGGAGGGACACTTGAACCAGCAGGTTTCTTTATTGCTCTAGAAGAGAAATATTTAACGAGTGTTGGCAATACACTGTATTTCTCTGCAAATGATGGTTTTTCTGGTATAGAACTTTGGAAGAGTGATGGTACCCAAGAGGGTACGGTATTATTAAAAAACATAAAAGAGGATAGATTATTAGTACCAATGCATAGTCACCCAGAAGAACTAATCAATATAAATGGGACACTGTATTTTTCAGCAGATGATGGTGTACATGGAAGAGAACTTTGGAAAAGTGATGGGACAGAAGCGGGTACAATACTTTTAAAAAATATAAGAGATGATGCTTTAGGTATAGAAGATGGTGACCCTAAAAGTATTTTAAATGTGAATAGTACAGCCTATTTTTCTGCAAAAAATGCATTGAGAGGTAATGGACTATGGAAAAGTGATGGGACAGAAGTAGGTACAGTGTTTGTGAAGCTACTTGAAGAAGCAAATATCAATGATTTAGCTTATGTTAACAATCAGCTTTTTATGAATGTACATACAGGTTTTGAGGGTGGATTTAATACTTTATGGACAAGTGATGGCACAGAGAGTGGTACAGAAGTACTAGAGGATTTTAATAACATTGTATACGGTATGAATATACTTGGTTTCGTAGGAAATGACTTGTTGTTCCATACAACAGATATCTACGATACTGCTAAACTATGGAAAAGTGATGGTACGGTTGATGGTACAGTTGTATTGTCTGATGGAGAAGTAGAATAATTATGAAAGGATTCATTATGAAAAACATACTCATTTATGGTGTGGTACTTGTGGGTGCGACACTTTTTTTTGGTTGTGGTGGAGGAAGCTCAGACGAGACACCCACAGTAGAGAGTAGCACCTATGCTACTACTAGTACACGAGGTGACTACACAGAGTGGACACTCACAGGAAATGCCCTTCATGCAGTATGGCAAGTGGTCAACAACTCAGGAGGCATAGATTACACACATACGTTTGATGCTACTTGTGGGGCAGAAGCCAGTACGGGGCTTAGAGAGTGTACTCTTGGAACGGTGACTTGTGCAGATGGTCTTGAGGCTTGTCCTACTTTACCAACAGGTAGTTTTTCTATGATGATTGTACCTGATGTAGCACTTTTTGTACATACAGGCACAGGGGTTAGTAGCCAGCTACACATAGGGTTTACGAAAGATGCTAATTCATGTACCGCTGATGTAAGTGGAGACTATACTTTCATTCGTACAGGACTTGGACAGAGGGATACTTTTGGGATGTATCGTTCTGATGCAAATTTTATAAATATACTGCATTCTGATTTTGGTTTTGAAACAACGGACGCAAATATGAATCAAACATTGAGTTATAACACAAGCACAGAAATAGAATCCCTTGTAAATAATGGCTGTACAGATGGTGTACGATTTAGAGATGACACAGGTGGTAATGCCATTCGTTCTATGATGACACGCTCAGGGCTTTTTGTACTAGACTTACCTGCAGGAGAAGGAGGACTACTTTCGTTTAAAGTAGAAAATGCTGCTACTTTGGCAGATATGGCGGGTAAAAGATTTGGAGGCTATACTTTCCCAGATAATGATGACCCAGAAGCCATTAGCGTGACATCAGGTGAGGTAGTGGGAAATCGAGTACCGTTAACAGCAACACTGTCATCGGGTATGGAAGATTTTAGGATTATGGGTTTGGGAACATCAGATAGTATGCTAAACCCGGCATATCCCAATTTTGCAGTAGCTCCGAGTGGATATAGTACGAGTACACTCTCTACTACGTATGCCACTACAGATAGCATACCTGGACTCTATAAGTTCGATGGATTAAATGACAATGGAAGAGTGATACTTGTTGCAATGATACATAATAGTAAAACTATATTAGTTGGAATGGTATATAACTATAGAGATACAACAGACTTTAACCATAGTACAGATATGAACTTTACTGAAGAGGGGCTGTATAATACGGGGAACTTTATATTGTTTGAACGCTAAAGAAATGAGATTTTTTGATGCTCTCTTTTCTCCTCTTTTTTATTAAATCTATCATAACACACCCAAACAGAACGGATAAATGATTTTTGGATGTTAGTATAGGATATATCAAATAATAAAAGGATATAAAATGAAACAGATATATAAATATTTACAAATGATAGGTTTGGTGCTTATAGTACTATTTGTAGTAGGTTGTAAAAATGCAAGTACTCCACAGATTACTACAAATAGTAGCGGTGATGCTCTCGCGATATGGCAGTCTAAAACGTCAGCCACAGATGAGGGACTAGTCTATACAAAGAATTTAAGATCAGATGAATTAATCAACGTATTGGATTTAATTGATTCGAGTAATCCTCAAATTGTTATGAATAGTGCTGGTTATGCTAACGCAGTATGGAGTTTAGTTGTTCCAAGAAGTTCCAATCACCAGATTATAGCAAGGCACTATGTACCAAGTAATGGTTGGCTCAGGAAAAACCATATATTGAATAATGTACGTCAAGGTGTTAGTGTATCCCACCCCAAGGTTGCAATCAATTCTTCAAGAAATTATCAATCTGTAGTCGTATGGAATGAGTCTAGAGGAACTGTACGTTCAGTCTGGTCTAGTATATATGATAGTAGTGAGAGGAGATGGAGTAGAGCAGAGAGGGTAGGTACTGGTGGCTCACCTGAAGTAGCTATAGATAATAGAGGTAATGCAATGATGGTGTGGGAGTATGAATTCACTATTTGGGCTAAACGATATTTACATGGTTCTGGATGGCAATCAGAAGAAAGGATATCTACACCTGATGCATCAGCAGGTTCATTATCTCCTAAAATTGTGATGAATGGAAGAGGAAATGTTATAGTGGTGTGGTATAAGTTTAAGGAAGAAATTATTCCAGGAAAGCTTGATAGTACAATCTATGCTAGACATTATTCGCCAAGAGATGGTTGGGGTGTGGAGAATGATATTGGACCAGAAAACTCTGAGGCTGCTACACCTCAAATCAAAATGAATCCTTCTGGGGACACAATCGTAGTCTGGAATCGACAAGGATCTCCAGGAGATGGAAACTCAACTATTTGGTCGAATGTATACAATTCTTCCTCTGGTTGGGGGACAGCGGAGTTGATAAGTGGGGAGAGTAATAGGGAATCTTCTCCTCAAGTAGCTATAAATACTAGAGGAGAAGGTATCTCTGTTTGGCGTGACGCTACTAGTGGTATTTGGTATAATCGTACATTGGGTTCACCAAATGGATGGGAAGTACCAAGAAAAATTATGGAAAGTGACAGTACTGCATTTTCTCCTCAGGTGGGAGTAAGTAATACTGACAGTATAGTTGTATGGACACAGTCTGATGGTGAAAAATCTATTTTTAAGAGTAAGATAATAAGAGAAGATATGCCATAAGTATCATTCTTTATTTATAAAGAATGAAATCTTACGATACGATACATTTGATAAATCAGTAGTGTTGGGTGTCATAGAAAACTTCATGATATGTAAATAATATGAGTTGCTTACATCTGGGTTGAATATATCTAATTTGATGTAAGAACATACCCAGAGCCATAGACACTTTTCAAACAATTTTCTGGTAATTTTTTACGCAAATTACTTTTGCTACATTTATGACGTTAGGACTGTCAACATGTGGCGGTGGTAGTAATATAAAGTAAGAAACACCCATACAAATAGTCCATAATGGTACAACATATGGTACGGTTACATCATCGTTTACAAACAATTAATGCATTTTCTACTTTTATCAAATTACCTACTGCGGGTTTTCGTAACTCAGAGACTAGTTTAATCAACAATGATATATTGATATTTTTGTGGAGTAGTTCTACTCGTATTCTTGATGGAGAAGCATTTATTTTTATAGCTCAAAATTGTTGCATAACTTAGTGCAATAAACTGTGCTATTGGTATACTTGATAATTAGACTATTCTAGCTAATCATGTATTCCGATAGTGATACCAGTACTCCAAAAATTCTTAGGGCTCTCTCCTTTGGGAAAATCACGGCAGAGGCTTTGTCTGGTAGTACCCATAGCAGTGAGCTTGGAAACAAGCTCACTGCCAGCACCACGTAATTGTTTTGACTCTTCTTTCGTGACTGGAAGTACATTTGTGAATTGAGGGTCTTCCCCATCTACCCAATCAATAGTCTCTGTAAACACATATATAAAATGCTGTTGGCAGTTAGGACATACTCTAAGATTGATACTAAAATGTGATTGGCAAACAAGCTCGGATTCTATTTTCAATAATAAAAATGCGTGCCAGGCATTATCTGCGTGAGGGGGCAAACAAGTATTGCAACCAAATACTTCAGATGTCGATGCCATTTTTTCTCCTTCATTTTTTATTAAATCTATCATAACACACCCAAACAGAACGGATAAATGATTTTTGGATGTTAGTATAGGATATATCAAATAATAAAAGGATATAAAATGAACACAAGAAAAATACTTAAAAACACAGCACTGGGTTTTTCCCTTTTCTTTTTCACTGCTTGTGGCGGTGGTGGAGGAGGGAGTGAAAATGCAACAGCTGCTGACACAGCCCCACTTCTCATACCCATAGGAATCAAAAAAACAGGGCAGACCGAAAGCTTTTATGCCAAAGATGATGGAGACTACCAAAAAGGGCTAGAACCTAGCTACACCAGAGATGATGCGACTAACATAGTGACCGACCATATCACCCTACTAGAATGGCAAGACAACAACGAAGTAGCAGATGCCACGAAAAAGAAAAACTTTGTAGATGCCTCTGCACATTGTGCCAACTTAGTACTAGGTTCTCACAGCGACTGGAGAGTACCTACCATAGATGAACTCATGTACATCGCAGACAGAAGCAAAACCAACCCTGCCATAGATGAAAGCGTATTTGAATTTGTAGTCTCGGACGATTATTGGTCTTCTACTGCGCTAGTGGGTTCTGCGACCGGTGCGTGGGTTGTCTTCTTATTCGATGGCCGTGACTTTGCGTTTCCTAAGACTTCAGAGCGTTTTGTGCGTTGTGTTCGAGATGGACAGTGATTTGACTTTCGTTTTTGCTTGTTTTATTGTCTCCAACTAATGAACGAGTAAGAAAGATAAAGATGACTAACAAAGAATGCAAACCCTTTGTATGATGGAAAGAACTAATGTGTCTAGGACACCCTAAAATAAAAAAGGATAAACCATGAAAAATACACTCATACTCATGCTGCTACTAGCAGTAGCAGCACAAGCAGACTTCACAAGAGCAGACCAAATGGTCACAGACGGTAGCACAGCCCTAGTATGGCAAGATGATGCAGAAGCCAAAACAACCGAAAAAACATGGACAGACGCCATAGACTACTGCGAAGCTTTAACTCTCAATGGACATACAGACTGGAGACTCCCCAACTTTAACGAACTCTACTTCATAACGGACAAAAGCAAAAGTGACCCTGCTATGGACAGTACTTTTCAAAATGTAGTCTCGGACTTTTATTGGTCTGCTACTACGCGAGCGAGTTCTACGGCCGATGCGTGGGTTGTCCACTTTTTCGATGGCGATGTCAATGTGGCTACTAAGACCGTTGAGTACTTTGTGCGTTGTGTACGAGACGGACAGTAGCTTGGCTTTGGCTTTTCTTTTCATAAAAGACGCTCTTCCAGGCTTTAGGGCTTGGAAAGACCACCCCATAAAGCCTGACTTGATGCCTTTACTTGACATATTTACTTTTGTTTGTCCAAAACAGTACGCTTCAAGCAGAGGCATCTAGTGAGATTTTTTTTGATGCAATACATTCAAAATATATATTAAGGAAGTGCATTGGCTTTTATGGAAAACTTAATGACACGTGAATAATATGAGTTGCTTACATCTGGGTTGAATATATCTAATTTGATGTAAGAACATACCCAGAGCCATAGACACTTTTCAAACAATTTTCTGGTAATTTTTTACGTAAGTTACTTACAAGTTTTTTAATCGTATCAATAGATATCTCTTCCATATATTTATCCTCCCATACTATGGCAGATATATCTTCTATAAGAACATTTTTTTCAAATTTATCCATAAGTAATTCAAGTAACAATTGTTCCCTAAGGGGTAAATTTATGATTTTATGTTCATTATAAAGTTTTTTTGTTTGCTTATTCCAAGAGTATGTACTAGAGAGTATGACAATATCTTTTTTTTGTAAAATAAAGGTTTCTTCTAATCTATATAACCCCTCTTTAAGTTTACTTTTACTTACAGGTTTAACAAGATATTTGCATAGGTTGAGCTCTACTGCATCCAATAAAAGTGCTTCTTCTGTATAAGCAGTTATAATCATAATAGGTATGTTTTTATTGGTCTGACGTATTTTACGTGCAACATCAAGCCCGCTTATTTTTGGCATATTGATATCTAACATTAAAACATCAGGCTTTACTTTTTCATACATAGATAAAGCTTCTGCACCATCTTTAACGGCATATACTTTTTTAAAATAAGTAGAGAGTTGTTGCGTAATATTTAAGCGGATGATACTTTCATCTTCTGCATATAGTATGCTATAGGAGTTTAATGAAATCATGGTATCCTCTGTACTAGGTATAGGAGTTATTTATGGCTTATTTACAAAAGTTACTAACAAGTAACCACTCTTTCTCTCACGATGAAAATTTAGAAAAATTTCGTTTTACTTTGCTTAATACGCTTTTTATTATAGCAACATTATTTAGTATTTTCAATCTACTTGGTTCATATTTTGAGATTATTAAATTTCCTCCGACATATGAAAAGGCACTATTTATATATATAGTTTTAAATACTTTTGCATTTATATATCTTCGTAAAGCTAAAGAATATTATTTAAAAGTTGTATATTTTACTATTTTAAATGCCTTTGGTCTTTTTATAGCGGCTCTTTTACTTTCTCCTGCGGATGGCTTTCGGTTAATTTGGTTTTTTATACTGCTTTTAGCTTCTTTTGTTTTATTAGGTAAAAAATATGGCGTCTATTTGATGCTCATAATATCTGCTGTTATTTTACTAATTTATCTCAATTATGAATTAGGGTTTACTCCTTTAACTATCTCAACTTTTTTTAACTCTTTCTTCATTTTCACAGCCTTCGTATACTACTTTATAAATAAAATAGACAAAGATGCCGTAGAACTTAAAAGCCTCAATGAAACACTCAAAGTAAAAGTAGAAGAAGAGACGGCTCAACGTATAGAAAAAGAGATTTTACTGCAAGAAGTACATCATAGAGTTAAAAACAATTTGCACATCATTCTTTCCATAATACAACTTCAACAAAATGAAGACAACCCTATAGAACAAACAACTTTACTTATAGACTTAGAAAACCGTATTAATGCTATAGCAAAGTCATATGAAATGCTTATAGGGAACAATGATTTACAAAACATTATTATGAAAACGTATCTAGAGGAACTTTTAACAGATATATATGATAGTTTCTCTCATGAGAATTATAATGTTGAAATTATAACTGATATCAATGCTACACTTCCCCTAAAAGAAGCGGTATATGTAGGTCTTATAAGCAATGAAATCATTACCAATAGCTATAAGTATGCTTTTCCAGATAACAAAGGTAATCTATACCTCTCACTCATACAAAAGGAAAATGACTACGTTTTAACCATCAAAGATGATGGTGTAGGTTTTATACCTAACAAAAATTCTACTTCTTTAGGACAAAAACTCATTCGTACCCTAGTGACGGAACAACTTAATGGAGTATTAGAACTCAATAGCGATAATGGAACCAAGTATAGTATTGGTTTTACGCTCTCATAAAAATCAAACAATATTTTAAACACTTCACACTTTGGCACACTCTTGTGTCATACTTTTTATATAAACTATAAAAAGGATACAAAATGAAACAGTTACAACAAATTACTTTTGCAACGCTTATGGCGTTAGGTCTGTCAGCCTGTGGTGGCGGAGGCAGTAACACAAACCAAGAAACACCAACAGAAATAGTCCATAATGGTACAACATATGGTACGGTTACATCACCATTTACAGACAAAGTATGGCTAGACAGAAACCTAGGTGCAGCAAGAGTCTGTGAAACTTTTGATGATGAAGCCTGTTATGGAGACTACTACCAATGGGGTAGAAACTTTGATGGACATCAAGACAGTTTGAGTGGTACGACGATTGTTCAAGGTATTAATGATGAGGATGTTGGACATGGAGATTTTATTATCAAGTCTGAAGACTGGGTAGCTGCTCTGGGAAGTGGAAATAGAAGGGTGTTAAACTGGTCTAAAACGGATGGTAGTTCTGTTTGTCCTATTGATTTTAGGGTTGCAACGTTAAGTGAGTTTCAAGCAGAACTTTTTGGAACGGTTGCCATTCAAAATAGAGATGATGCTTTTTCTAATTTTCTAAAACTTCCATCTTCTGGGATACGTAAATTTAGCTCAGGTACTTTGGCTAAAAAAGGCACACGGGGAGAAATCTGGACTAGTTCTAGTACTAGTGTACGTTCACGTGTAATTTACTTTGATTCCAACAATGCAATCTCTTTATCAGAGTTGAGAGCACAAGGTTACTCGGTACGTTGCATTAAAAACTAAAATAAATATAAAGAAGGATAAAAAATGCTTAAAAGAAAAATACTACAAACCTTAGTACTAGCTCTAGGGCTTACGCTCTTCACTGCTTGTGGTAGTAGCAGTTCAAAAATTGGAGATACAAATACAAGTACTGCACCAGCAGATAACAATACCAGTGGTACACCTACACCAACTACTATCACTCATAACGGAACTACTTATGGTTTTGTGACCTCTCCCTTTACAGGAAAGGTATGGCTAGACAGAAATCTAGGTGCAGCACGAACTTGTGAAAACCTTGATGATGAAGCATGTTTTGGAGACTACTACCAGTGGGGTAGAAATTTTGATGGACATCAAGATAGTAGCAGTGGAGATACTAATATTACAGCTATAGATATTGATAATGTAGGAAATCGAAATTTTATACTAAATCCCATAAGTCCTTTTGACTGGGCATCCATAGACAAAGTTGGAAATGAACGGTCTAATAATTGGTCTAAAACAGATGGTACTTCTATTTGCCCTGTTGACTTTAGAGTTCCAACGATTGAAGAACTAAAAGCAGAAACAAGAGATGCCAATGGAACCCCCCAAGTTGAAGTATTTAGAAGTTTTCTTAAATTATCATTTAGTGGTGGAAAATCAGGAGCGATAGGTGACTTAGGTGAACAAGGAGAAATTGGTTATATGTGGAGTAGTTCCATAGATGGTTCTAAAACAGAGGCACTTAGCTTCATTAGTGACCAAGTAATATCTAACAGTAGTAGACGTGCTAATGGACTTCCTGTGAGATGTATAAAAGCAAATCCAAAAATAACTATTGTACACAATGGTACAGGTTACGGTTTTGTGACCTCTCCTTTTACCGAAAAGGTATGGCTAGACAGAAATCTAGGAGCTTCAAGAGTGTGTTTAGGTGCAGCAGATATTGGTTGTTATGGTGACTATTATCAGTGGGGAAGAAGTTTTGATGGTCATCAAGACAGATTAAGTACGACAATTCCAAAGTTAGCCACCTCCATAGAAAATACAAATGATAAATTTATTACTTCTACTAATGATTGGACAAAAACAACAGATACCAATGGTAGACTGAGAGCTAGTAACTGGTCAAAAACCGATGGAAGTTCTATTTGTCCTATAGGATTCAATGTACCAACTATTGATGAAATCAAAAAAGAATTAGTTGGTGCAGGTTCTGCAGAGGTGCAAAATCCAAGTGATGCATTTCATAGCTTCTTAAAAATGGCTGCAGGAGGTAGTAGAGAAGCAGAAACAGGAGTTATCCTTTCTGCTGAGAGGGACTCTGCACTTTGGTCAAGGTCAGTATTTGAATCAAGAGCAATATTAATTTCAATTTTCATGGTAGCCGATATCAGTGGAATAGCTGCACGAGTAGGTATTCGTGCTGATGGTTTTCCTGTACGTTGCATAAAAGATTAAAATATACGTTAACTTCACACTTTGGCACACTCTTGTGCCATACTCTAGGTAGAAATACATAAAAGGATAAAAAATGCTTAAAAGAAAAATACTACAAACCTTAGTACTAGCTCTAGGGCTTACGCTCTTCACTGCTTGTGGAGGTGGTGGTGATAAAAAAACACCAACACCTACTGATACCACAAAACCTCTTATCACTCTCAATGGAGACAACCCACAAACACTGACTAGAGGTGATGCCTATGTAGAAGCAGGAGCAACAGCTACAGATGATGTAGATGGTACTGTAGATGTCAACATCACAGGCACAGTAAACAGTGATGTGATAGCGACCTATACACTAACCTACACAGCCAAAGATAGTGCTGGAAACACAGCTACCCAAACACGTACGGTCACTGTCGTAGCACCTCTCATCCCTATAGGCATCAAAAAAACAGGACAAACTGTGAGTTTTTTTGCCAATGACGATGGAGACTACCAAAAAGGTCTAGACCCTAGCTACACGAGAGATGATGCTAGCAACATAGTGACTGACCACATTACCCAACTTCAATGGCAAGATGAGAAGGATGTAGCGGATAATACAAAAAAGAAAACGTTTTCACAGGCTTCTTTTTATTGCTCTAGTCTAACACTGGGTGGGCACAGAAACTGGAGAGTTCCTACTATAGATGAACTCATGTATATTACTGACAAAGGGAAATTCAACCCAGCTATAGACAACAGCGTCTTTGAGTTTGTAGTCTCGAACCTTTACTGGTCTTCTACTACGCTAGTGAGCTCTACGACCCGTGCGTGGGTTGTCGGCTTTTTCAATGGCTTTGACTTTGCGGCTACTAAGACTTCGGAGCATTTTGTGCGTTGTGTACGAGTTGGACAGTGATTTGGCTTTCGTTTTTATAGACTTTGACAAAGGTAGGTACGCATGGGTGTAGAGCATCTACCTCTGTATAAGACTTCACTGGCTCTAGCGGTATATATGGAACAGATAGTTAGAGTTTTTTGGGAAGTACCAATTAAGTACACCATGGGTAAAGACCTTAGAGACAAGAGCAAAAGACAGAGATGACTAGAAAACGAGGTCTACCAAAGGAAGCAAACCCTTTTACGTACGGAAAATACTAATGTGTCTAAGACACTCTAAAATAAAAAAGGATAAACCATGAAAAATACACTCATATTCATGCTGCTACTAGCAGTAGCAGCACAAGCAGACTTTACAAGAGCAGACCAAATGGTCACAGACAGTAGCACAGCCCTAGTATGGCAAGATGATGCAGAAGCCAAAACAACCGAAAAAACATGGACAGACGCCATAGACTACTGCGAAGCTTTAACCCTAGAAGGACATACAAACTGGAGACTCCCCAACTTTAACGAACTCTACTTCATAATAGACAAAAGCAAAAGTGACCCTGCTATGGACAGTACTTTTCAAAATGTAGTCTCGGACGTTTATTGGTCTTCGACTACGCTAGTGAGCTCTACGACCTTTGCGTGGGTTGTTGACGTTTTCGATGGTGATGACGGTGCGTTTACTAAGACTTCGGAGCGTTTTGTGCGTTGTGTACGAGCTGGAGAGTAGCTTGGCTTTTGTTTTTTCTTTTTGTAAAAGTCTCTCTTCCAAGCTGTAAAGCTTGGAAAGACCATCCCATAAAGCCTGACTTGATGTCTTTGCTTGACATATTTACTCTTGTTTGTCCAAACAGTACGGTTTTCAAGCAGAGGCATCTAGTGAGGTTTTTTTGATACAATACATTCAAAATACATAAGGAAGTGCATTGGCCTTTATGGAAAACTTAATGACACAGGAACAATACAGCTATAAGTTCGACCCCTCAGCGTGTGAAGCTTGTGGTGGTCACTGCTGTACAGGGGAGAGCGGTTACATCTGGGCGAAGTATGCTGAAATAGAAAAAATGGCAGACTTTGTTAACCTTAGTGTAGAAGATTTCGCTACAATGTATTTACGAAAGGTAAAACACCGTTATTCGCTCACAGAAAAGAAGCTAGCAGAGGACAATTATGCTTGTGTCTTTTTTGATGAAAGTATGAAACGTTGTAGTATTTACCCTGTACGACCAAGACAATGTCGTACATTTCCCTTTTGGGAACAGTTTAAAAATGATGAAGAAGAGGTAAGAAAAGAGTGTCCTGGTATCGTTTAGTATTTACTTGTATCATTGTTTTTTCTTCCATAACTCAAGCTAGAGAGCTTATGGTTATCTCAGATGATGAACTCATCATCAGAGGGCTACTTTATGATGAGTATAAAGCCTATCGTAACTCTAGAGAGGTTTATGCTAAACTTTTTGATATTACAGGGGAAGAAGCATATCTCTTTAAAGAAGCAAGAGCTTCGTTGTTAGGACGAACACATGTGTATGAAAGTATCAAAAGGCTCAAAGCATGGGATGATACCCATGCAGATACACCTGAAGTACAACGTCTTTTAATCCCTCTTTATCTTACAGTCAATCAAATAAGTTCAGCAAAAATACAAGCAGAATACTTATTGGAACGTTCAACAAAACCTATAGATTTGGAATTAGCATCCAATCCATTTTTGTATTCGGGTGAATTTAAACGGGCTTTAGGACTGTTAAGTAAAGTATATGAAGCAAGACCTTCAGAGATGGTTTTACTTCGTATGTCAGATATCATGGATGAATATACAGATGAACGTAAACGGGCCATACAGTTACTAGAAACACACCGTCGGATGAATATCTCTTCTAACGATGTGTTTGCTAAGTTATTGATACTTTATAGTAAAGAAAAAGATATTGATGGGTTAATGGAAACCTATAAAGCGCTGTATGAAAGAGACAAAGATGAAAAAATCCTTGCTAAAATCATAGATACCTATGCCTATAAAAGAGATACCATAGGTGCTATTTCTTTTTTAGAAAAGTATCAAGTGGGGGATGATCTGTTATATGACTTGTACAAAAGTAAAAAATTATTTGACAAAGCATTAATCCTTGCAGAACGTAAATATAAAGAAACTAAGGATGCAAGGTGGCTAGCTGAAAAAGGTATTTTACTTTTTGAAAATGCTAAAAATAAAAATGATAAAGCAATGATAGAACTGGTTGTCTCCACCTTTGATAAAGCCTTGGGTCTAGGTGTGGATGATAGTATTTACTTAAACTACTATGGGTATACACTCATTGACAAAGAAATAGATGTTGAAAAAGGTATGAAAATCATACAAAATGCATTGTTACAACAGCCTGACAATACGTACTACTTAGACTCATTGGCATGGGGATATTATAAGACACATGCGTGTTCACAAGCCTATGATATTATGAAACGTGTGATAGATGAAGAGGGCTTAGAGGAAGATGAGATTATAGAACATTGGCATGCGATAAAGCAGTGTAAATAATAGCGTTTAGGTTCTTTAGATATAATACAAAAAAATTAGCCTAAGGCAAAAATATATGGCTCAAATACTTGATGAGATTATCAAAAAAACAAAAGCAGATTTAGAGAAGAGAAAAGTAGAGTATCCTATGGAGTGGTTGGGACGTTCTTTAGCGTTTAATCCTTTTACTCCTAAAGATGTCAAGTCAGCACTTCGTTCTACGGAGGAGAATCCTTACCGTATCATCGCAGAAGTAAAGAAGGCGAGTCCTTCTAAAGGTGTGATACGTGAAGACTTTAATCCTATGGAGATTGCACAGGCCTATGAAAAGGGTGGGGCAGATTCTCTTTCTATATTGACTGAACCACATTTTTTTCAAGGTGATAAAGAGTATTTAGGAATGGTACGTCGTTATGTGAGTATTCCACTGCTTAGAAAAGATTTTATTGTAGACAAGTACCAAGTACTTGAAGCGCTTGCTTTTGGGGCAGACTATATCTTACTCATCGCTATGGCACTCAGCCGTAAAGAGCTTAAAGAGTTACATGATTATGCACTACATTTAGGGTTAGATGTACTTGTGGAAGTACATAACAAAACAGATTTGGTTAAAGCCATTTTTGCTGGGGCTGCTATCATCGGTATTAATCACCGTAACCTAGAGACATTTGAGATGGATATGCATTTGAGTGAAAAACTTATCCCACTTATCCCAAATGGTAAGATTATCGTAGCAGAGTCTGGCATTAACGACCATGAGACAGTAGTAGAACTGTCTAAGATAGGAGCAGATGCCTTTTTAGTAGGTGAA
>Ga0256824_10000159_pt1 | contig 24387 bp, 25 predicted proteins | sample CV67metaG_FD_191570 | JGI IMG/M metagenome (GOLD analysis project Ga0256824, IMG submission 191570) | Hydrothermal vent microbial communities from East Pacific Rise, Pacific Ocean - CV67 | ecosystem: Environmental > Aquatic > Marine > Hydrothermal vents | place: Pacific Ocean: East Pacific Rise...
AGTTTCAGGTGCTTTTGTACACATAAGCTCTACACAGTCTTGGTCTGCCAAGTAGTCAGAACCTTTTACGGTATCAAATTCATGAAGTTCAGTTGAGTCATCTTTACCAAGTGCAGCATTGATACCACCTTGCGCGGCACCTGAATGTGAACGTAGTGGGTGTAGTTTTGTGATAACAGCTGTTTTCTTACCTGCTTCTGTTAGCTCTTTGGCAGCTGCCAAACCAGCCAAACCAGAACCAACGATAACAGCGTCATATTCGTAGATTTTAACATCGAAGTTTTCGCTCATGGAAAAATGTCCTTTTCTATATAAAGTGCCTATATTTTAGCGTTTTTTCTTTAATCTTAGGAGGAATTGTATGAGGTTTATGCGTAAGAAGGGCGTAGTGTTACGATGTTTTTCGCCACCATTAAAGATGACGTAAAAATTATATACTTTATACTTTAACTGTACTGGCTTGGATAACAAAGTCTTCAGCGGAAATAAGTTCTAGCCCACCCATTTTTCTTCCAACTACATTTTCTATATCTGAAAAATGTTTTTCAAACATTTTATAACATGCTTCATTTTCAACGACAACTACTTCTGCTCCTGCATCGTAAGCATCAAGTAGTGTTGTCCCTGCTTTTTTAAGTGCTAAAGTTTTATTGTCCGCTAAAAGAGAGAGACCAGAGAGTTTATTTTTTCTTGCATTAGGTATCTCTTTTGTATCCATATCAAGTATGATTTGAGAAATGATATGTTCATTTTTATATTCTCTACCTGCATAGTACGCAATACTTTTATCATGAAGGTCTTCTATTGTTTTTGTGGCTCTTTTAGGTTTAACTATAGATTTCTTTTCTATCTCCATACCAAATCGATCGAGTATCATGTCTAGTAGAGAAGGATGTTCATTTTTCTTGCTTTTGACCATCTCTTTGAGAGCATTTATGGATGCAGTATGGTATTGTGGGTTAAAGAGGTTATTTTCATATTCACAATCAAGTAGTCCTGAGTGTGCAGAGGTGATGGCATGAAGTATCTCTGTTTTATGTTCATTTCCTTCACTTATCATTTTGTGTGCGAGTACGAGTATCGCATCACCAATATACTCATGTTCAAACTTTTCAGTCTCTGAAGCATAATGTAAAGCGTAGAGTGTTTTATAGTATTTTTTATCGGACTCAGTGGCATAAGGGGCTAAGAGGTCAAAGCTTTTCATAAAGTCATCATTATTGATGATGAGTCCATTATTTGCGCGATAACTATTGGCTGGATCTATTTGTAATGTCTTACCCAATTTCTCTACAATGTACTTCACCGCGGTCTCTTCTTCAACGATTAAATCATTTATTTTAAAAACAAGATTTAGTTCAGGGTAGGCAAAATTTTCGTTTTTTTCTTGTATAGCTTTAAGTATGGTTTTGGCTGTTGCATCTTTAGCAACTTCGATACTAAATTGCTTATAGTAAGGTAGATAGTCTGTTTTTGCATTAAAGAAAAATGCTTTTATATTGAGTTTATATGACATTGCTAATCTCCGTGAGGCATAATATTAAATTAAGTATATCTTATGGAACTACGAAAAAGAGGATAAAAAAGAAACTAAAGGAAAAAGAGCGTAAGTATGTTACAATTTCACCAATTATGAAAAGCACTATAGATAAAGAACAATACCTTATAAACAGTCTAAATTCCAAATACATCGGTGATGATGCAGCCGTCATTGGTGATACACTGTATAGTATGGATGCCTTCTTTCAAGATGTACATTTTAAACGTGAGTGGATGAGTATGGCTCAAATAGGGCGAAAAGCGATGCTCGTAAACTTCTCCGATGCTATAGCAATGAATGCCCAGCCTAAATACGCGTTAGTGACAGTCTCCATCCCCTCAGATCTCACACACGATGAAATAGACGAACTTACCCAGAGTATGCAAAGTACTGCTGCAGAATATGGCTGTGAAATTATAGGTGGCGATACCATAGGAGGAGATAAGTTACATCTTTCTATTAGTATTATTTCTAAGAGCAAAAATCCCTTGTTACGTACTACGGTAGAAGAGGGTGATTTGTTAGCCTATACAGGTGTGTTAGGTGAAAGCAAAAGAGACTTAGAAACACTCTTTAGAGGAGAAAAAATAGCATCTGATTCACGTTTTTATACACCTATACTAAGAGGAGATTTCATAAGCAAGGCAAGAGCATTTCTCCATGCAGGTATGGACATCTCCGATGGACTCTTTTGTGACACAAATAAACTACTAGATATTAATAAATATGGAATTGATATATTAAAAACCATCAATGACGATATAGGGCTTAGTGGAGAAGAATATGAAATGTTAATTTCTTTTAACGAAGAAGATTTAGAGCAAATAGAAGCCATAGCAAAAGAGACACAAACACCTTTAACAGTGTTTGCTAAAGTGGTAAAAAATGAAGAGAGATTTAGGTGTGAGAGTCACCACTTTTAATGTAACATTTTACTTGGTCGGCTAAAGCCAACCCTACATCGAAATGCATTACTGTAGGGTTGGCTTTAGCCGACCATCAATCTACCTCTTACCAACAATCCTATTTGCCAACATAGCAGGGTAGTTACGTGACTCTGCTATCTTCTCAGCTCTTTGTGTAATAGTGCTATTTTCAAGTACTAAAGTCTTGTTAAAGACTCTTTTACCTACCACAGAAGCATTAAGATACTCTAAGGCTACCAATTCTTTGGCAATAGCATCTACCATATCTAATACCGAGGACACTTTGACTATTTCACAACGTGCGTATCTATCACGAGCAAATGTGACTTCTGCTACGCGAAGTGTAGGGTCATCTCCTGGGATTTGCTGTGCGCCAAAGAGAGGTTTGGACCCCACATGTGCAGTAGAAAAAGTAGGGATATATTGTGAAAGATGCTTTATAGCAGCTGTTGTGCGTTCCTCTGTCTCTTCTGCAGTCCATGACTTTTCTATCTTGTCTATGAAGTCTTGACCTAGTTTAGGCTGACAGCTGACAGTGGTATTGGCTACTAACCCATCTTCATAAAGAGTAATCTCTTTGGTCATGCCATGAAGCTGAAAATAGCCATGAGGGTAGGGGGTAAACTGCCCCATTCCCTGTGGTGTACCACGCTCACCATGAAAGATGATTTCAGGAAACTTAATGTTGTTATGGTCATCCCATTGGCTGACATACGCTGCTTTAAATTCTACCATCGCTTGACAAGGTGCGCCTATCATATCATCTATCTTTCCTGTACGAAAACCTGCAGCATTTATGAGATAGTCAAAATGCTCTTGATGGCTTTTATCTTCTTTGACAAAAGAGACTATCCAGCCTTCACTATGACACTCTTTTTGGATGTTATGCACAACAGTGTTGGTATGTAGCATCACATTTTCTAGTGCTTCTATGCTAAGAGCTGTACCAGCAGCAAGTCTAAAGAGATTTAGTCCATATTCTTGTACCATAATGAGTGGGAACTGTACCTTGTCTAGGTCTATGTTTTTAGCTACGGGTATCATCCACGCATCACAGTTGCTTGGGTTTTGTACTATCTCTTTTTCTTTTAATGCAACTACTTCTTCTTTAGAATAGCATTTATAGTAGTTTTCTGGCTTTCCTAAAACTTCATTTTGTGCATCTTTGGCTATGAGGGCTTCATACTCACTTGTAAGTAGTTTTAGTCTAGGCAATAGTGCATCAGGGGTACTTTTGTCAGTAGTAGGTAAGACGATGACAGTGGGTCTGTAGTCCACGATGTAGGGGTAAAAACGTAAAAAGTCTATGGACTGTTTGAGGAGTGTCACACATTGTGCATCTGAGATTTCACGGTAAAGGTTACCTCCTGCATGTAAATGACAAAATGGAGGTCCTGTCACAAGAGAATCCTCTTTTTCAAAAAGGGTCACATCCAGTCCCAGTTGACCAAAATAAAGTGCAGCAGAGCTACCAGCTACACCTCCACCGACTATGGCTATTTTTGCTTTGTGTGTTGTGTTATTCATAATAGTTTAAGTAACTCCGAAAAATCATCTAGTATAACAGTAGGTTTATGCACCCCAATATCTTCTCCATAATTATACCCATAAGTGACACCTACTGAGTCCATACCGCAGGCATGGGCCGAGAGGATATCATTTTTAGAGTCGCCTACCATAACAGCATCTGCAACACTTACCTCTAATTTTTCACAAACATAATGCAAGGGCATAGGGTGGGGCTTTTTTTCCTTTAAAGAGTCTCCACCCAAGATAAGCTCAAAAAGCCCATCCATCTCTAAACTTTTGAGTATAGGTGATACAAAGACAAAAGGTTTGTTGGTCACGATGGCTAAAGTGTACTTCTCTTTTAGCGTTGTAAGCGTAGAAATGACATGAGGGTAAGGTACTGTAGCATTACAAAGGTTTTTTTCATAGTAGTCTAAAAATATTTTGAGAGCTTTTTGAACATACGCCTTATCTAACTTTTTATCTACTGTTCTGTTACCACTAAGTGCTCGTTTTACAAGCGTCAATGCACCATTACCCACCCACCCATGTATGATTTCTTCTGTGAATGTGTCTGCTTCTAAGGTCTTTAGCATGTAGTTTATAGCCAGTGCTAAGTCTAGTGCTGAGTTGATGAGTGTCCCATCAAGATCAAAGATGAGGAGTTCTTTATTTTCAAATTTCAAACTTCAATGCCCTTTACTTATATAATTACTGCGATTATACATTTTTTAGCTAAAATACTCTTAATAATTATTTTGAAAGAACCCAATGACAAAAATTAAAATTCAGTACAAGCGAGTCACTAAATGACGAGTCGTAACCCAATCTACCCACTAAACGTCAAAAATGAATTTCACTTTAACTCCTCTGCCAGAGACTTTACTGTTGAGGAGATACCACTCTATGCGTTTACAGGAGAGGGGGAACACTTGGTGCTTCATGTGCGTAAGAAAGATATGACTACATGGGAGATGCTTGATACCATTTCTAACCATGTAGGTGTGCGTCGTCGTGATATGGGCTATGCAGGGCTTAAAGACAAACATGCGATGACTATGCAGTATGTGAGTATTATGGCGATACACGAAGAAAAGCTCAAAGCTTTTACACATGACAAGATAAAAATACTCTCTACTGTACGCCATAACAACAAAATACGTGTAGGGCACTTAAAAGGTAACCGTTTTAATATCCGTCTGAAAAAAGTACTAGGTGTACAAAAAGACAAACTAGACTCAGTACTTAAATGGATAAAAGTGAATGGCGTACCCAATTATTTTGGTAACCAACGTTTCGGTACAGATGGTAACAACTGGGTGGATGGTAAGAAACTTTTAGATGGCAAGTTGAAAATGCGTGACCGTAAGACCAAAGAGTTTCTTATGGGGTCTTACCAGTCTTACCTCTTTAACAACTGGCTTTCAAAGCGTATGGAACTTAACTTACTGTTAGAAAAATTTTCAGAAACGGAAACAGAACAAGTGATGGGTTTACCCGAAGGTTCACTTAAAGGTACTAAAGCACAGCCAAACTTTTTTAAACTGGTAGAGGGAGATGTAATGATGCATTACCCTTATGGTAGGCTCTTTAATGTAGAAGACTTAGCAGAAGAAGCCAAGCGTTTTGAAGCTAAAGATATCGCTCCTGCAGGGTTACTGCCAGGAAAGAAGACAAAGCTTTCAGAATCTACAGCAGGACGTATAGAAGCACCTTATGCTGAAGAGATGAACTTAAATGGTGCCAGACGTTATGCATGGATACAAGTCACAGAAATAACAAAAACCTATGTAGAAGAGAAAGCACATTATGAACTTTCTTTTGTCCTTCCTAAAGGGTGTTATGCTACCAATGTGTTAGATGTGCTAAGAGGAACTAACACTTTATAAATATACTTGACATTTTTAGCATATTTTTCTACTATACTCAGTACCTTAATATAAAAAGAGAAATCTTTGAGGTTATCTATTGTGATTGAATACATCTTTGGTAGATGATTATTCAATACACTACATTTTTAAATTTAATAATATTTTTTAATACTTAAAGGAATTGAATGCATTTATATTTTAAACATCTCTCTATACTAGTGAGCTTATTGGTTTTAATTGGCTGTGGAGGAGGGAATGGAAATACTATTGATCCCTTAATAGTCGAATCCGAAAATACACCACCCATTGCAACGGCAGCAACGATTGATTTAAAGGAAGAAGTGCCAACAAGTATTGTACTTTCTGGAACAGACATTGATACAGGCATTACAGGCTATAGTATAGTGACTAGTCCTTCATATGGAACTTTGACAGGAACACCTCCTAAGGTAACCTATACACCAAGAAAAAACTATTTTGGACGTGATAGCTTTACATTTATGGTAAATGATGGGAAAGACAATTCTACTCCTGCAACTGTAAGTTTAAACATTGCAAATGTGAATGATACACCTGTAGCAATTTCACAAAGCATAGTTACATTGAAAGATACGGAAAAAAAGTTTGTACTTAGGGCTTCAGATGTAGACAATGATGCTTTAAGCTATGCAATCATACGCAAACCTGCGCATGGTATATTAGGCGGTACAAAGGCTATTAGAACGTATACCCCTCATGATGCTTATATAGGTACAGACAGCTTCACTTTTAAAGTCCATGATGGTAAAGTGGATTCAGATGTGGTAACGGTAACTATCAATGTTTCAGGTAATGCAGATGATATATTTATCACTGAAGAGTATCAAGTTGAAAATTTAGGAAAGGCAAGTACCATTCATAAAAATATCCATCTTTCTTCAGCAAAAAGCCTTTATGTGCTTTTAACCAATAACGATAAAACAGGACCTTCTTTCCCTACTGTCAAACACAACCCTAAAATGCTTGTCTCTCCAAGTAAAAATAAAAAAATAGTTACTTCACTAGAGGAAGAGCCTAGAAGACTCCATGCACCTGCATCTATCATGGCATATAATATGGATATAAGTAGATTTATAAATCACACAACACAAAGACAAGCTAAAGTACTGATACCCCATACATCAAATAAAAAAGATGTTGAAGGAAACGCAAAAGTATTTTATTTAAATCCAGACCAAAGTATTAGTACTGAAGCAACTGCCAGAAAAGTAGTATCAAATATACAAACCAACTTTGGACGCAAAACACTCAATATCTGGGTCTCAAATGATAGTTTTTCTCCCACAGATGACAGTGGATGTATTAAAACCAAGTGTGTTACTCAACATATGGTCGATGCCCTAGCCGATAGCTTTCTCAAAGCAGGTACAAACAACGATGTTTATGACTGGGTAACCCATATCTATGGGGAAGAGTGGGGGAAGGATGCCTCAGAAAAATTTGATATGTTTATTGGGAAGAATGATGAGATAACGATTCTTTTGACAGATATAGACGAAGATGATAGGGTCGATGGGGGAGTCGTAGGATTTTTCTATGCTAAAGACAATTTTAAAAATACTTCTCAAACAGAGGGTTCCAATGAAAGGGTTATGTTTTACGCGGATGCCGTACTTTTTGCTAAGGAAGACTGGGGTACAACATGGAGCATAGATGACTTCTGGCCTAAAGAGATGGTGGCAACACTGGCACATGAGTTTCAGCATATGATTCACTTTTATCAAAAATCAGTGTTACGTGTACCTTCAGATAGTGAGGAAGAAGCAGATGCTTGGCTTAATGAAATGCTCTCAGAAGCCACAGAAGACCTCGTAGCTACAAAAATCAAACACACAGGTCCTAGAGGTGTAGTACATACCGATGGCTCTGCAGGAGATTCTTCCAACGAGAAAGGTAGGTATACGAAATTTAATGAAGATAATACACGTTCTCTAACAGCATGGGAAAACTCTTTATCAGACTATGCGCAGGTCAATGCCTTTGGTACTTTTCTTACACGTAACTATGGGGGAGCAAAAGTACTGCATGACATCATGCATAACAGTAAGGTGCATGAAGATGCAGTTGAAGAAGCAACAGGTAAAAACTTTGGAGAATTACTAAAAGAGTGGGGTGTGGCTGTCTTACTTTCAGACCATGATAATTTAGCACCAGATACACCTACCTATAACACGGGAGATTTTACGCTTGATACCTATAAGGGAGTTACCTATGATTTAGGTTCTATTAACTTCTTTAACTACAGTCCTAAGCCAAACCTTCAAACGACAGCAGGAGAAGTAAAAGCACAAGGTAACTACTACTACAAGATAGGAGATAACCTCTCAGGTACGGTGACGCTTGACTTAAACTTAAATGGTACAACCGAAGCAACATTGATTGCAAAATAAGGAGAAGCAGATGAAAAAATATATTTTACTCTGGTCATCGTCTCTTGTCATGATACTTGGGTGTACTCAGAGCAACGACTTGGAGTTAGAGGGTGAGTTATATGTAAAAGGTTCTTCTGTCCATAGCTATTTGGTCATAGAAGATAAAAAGAGTCAAAAAAGTTACAAAATAAAAAATGCAAATCGTTTTGGCTTAATGCAAAAACAAAAGCACAAGGTAAAGCTTAAAGCAAAGCTTATTCGAAAAGCCATAGGTCCAGGTGCGCCTGCAGTAGTAGAAGTGCTAGAAGTCAAATAGACTTCTAACACTTAGGTTACACTTCTTTTTTTCTCACAATATCTGCACCTAGTGCAGAGAGTTTCCCCTCTAAATCATCATATCCACGGTCTAGGTGATAGATGCGCCTTACGTTAGTAGTACCTTCAGCCACTAAAGCTGCAAGTACAAGGGCTGAAGACGCTCTAAGGTCTGTAGCCATTACATCGGCACCATAAAGCTCTTCTACACCTTTAACCGCAGCAGTACTTCCTTTAAGCCAGATATCTGCACCTAAACGGTTAAGTTCACTTACATGCATAAAACGATTTTCAAAAAGGCGTTCTTCTATGAGGCTTTCTCCTTTTGCCATAACAGCAAGAGCCATAAACTGTGCTTGCATATCTGTAGGGAAACCAGGGTACTCAATGGTAATGAGACTCACAGGCTTCAAGTCTTTAGTAGGGTGGATAGTAATACTATCTTCGTGTAAATCAAAACTACAGCCCATAGACTCTAGTTTGTCGATGGAAGCACGAATATGTCCATGGTTCACTTTGTTAAGTGTGATGCTGGAGTTTGTAATAGCACCTGCACACAGATAGGTTCCAGCTTCAATACGATCAGGGATAATCTCTACAGTTCTAAATTCTAATGGCTTTCCACAAGTACCTTCTATGCTTAACTCACTTGTACCGATACCTTCTATTTTGACACCTGCATCGCGTATCATTTCACAGAGTTGTACGACTTCAGGCTCTTTTGCTGCATTAAGGATGGTAGTCGTCCCATGTGCCAGTGCTGCTGCCATGACGATGTTTTCTGTCCCACCTACGGTAATCTTATCGAAGATGATTTTAGCACCCTTTAGTCCATCTTTGGCTTCAGCTCTTACATATCCACCTTTTATCTCTATATGTGCGCCCATGGACTCTAAGGCTTTAAGGTGTAAGTCTATAGGACGCTGACCAATGGCACAGCCACCTGGTAAAGAAACTTCACACTCTCCAAAACGAGCAAGCAAAGGCCCGAGGACTAAAATAGAAGCTCTCATTTGTGAAACTATCTCATACACAGCCTTGGTAGAAGTAATAGAACCATTGTCTATATGTGCTACAGTTTTGTCATGATCTACAGAACCACCTAACATGCTAAGAAGTTTGAGTAGGGTACGTATGTCCACTACATTGGGTAAGTTGGTTAAAGTGAGTTTCTTATCTGAAAGTATCGTTGCCGCAATAATGGGCAATGCTGCATTTTTTGCACCTGATATGTTGACCGTACCACTTAACTTTTTCCCACCTACAATCTCTAAATAATCCATCTCTTCCTACCTTATGTATATTGAAATAGATTTTATCGTAAGAATGGTTAAGGTGAGGAGTCAAAGAGAAGCCTATTTCAATATTAAAACATATTATATTTTTCACATTAAAAAATAGAAAAATTGATATTATTGAGTATAATTAATCTACTTATTAATAAATATGATGTAGAATATTTTCTAATATGTATTTTAAAAGGGGCTCAGACCCCCCATTTGAAGGGAAATCATGTCGAGTAGTTTAGATAAGCTAAAAGCACTAACAAGTCGTCTAGAAGATAAGTTAGAGCAAAAAGAAAAGCTTCCTACAGAGCTTTCTGCTACAAGGGTTGAAAAAGAAAAAAAACCTACACAAACAGCCAAACCTAAAGCTGTAAAAAAGAAAGTGTTCTCTAGTGATAAAGTAAGAGAAGAGAATATAGTACGTGTTAAAGTACTCTATGAAAAGCTAAAAATATTTGAAAAATCACCTGATTTTAGTAATATATTCATTTATAAAGCAATGAACCTTTCTGGGATTGGTCTGAAAGATGAAGACTTTGCACAAGTACGTGAAGGTAAATATATTCAGATTATTGCTATTACCTATGAACCAGACAAGAATGGTAAAAAGAAAGCAAAAAATATCTCTTTAGGCTATTTTGGAAAAGCTGAAACGTTAGATGATACACTTAAAAATGAGATTATAGAATTTGTCCTACGTTGGCGTTATGAAAAAGCATTTCAAAATGTGGAACACTACAAAGATCTTATTGCAAGAGTTGAAACACCAAGTGAAACATTATTTTAATATTTACTCTTTCTATCTCAATTCGGTGCTTATAGCTACCGAAGACTAAACAAAAATCTGTTACAATCAAATTCTAATTTACTACTTAGGATTGACATGCATCTCGACCTTACACCAAAAGCACTTTTAGCACAACTTGGATACACACAAACAGAACAAACTATCAATCAAATCAATGATATTATTAAAAATACAAAGAACTTTGAGAATTTCTCACAGCATATCCCTTCATTTAATGATGCCTTATCTGTTGAAAAAGGATTTATAGCGATGTCAAACTCAGAAAAATATCTTAAAATAAAATGCAATGAAGATACTTCAGCCGATAACTTGACTGCCTTTACTGCGTTAGTAACTCATTGGGCAGATAAATACAAGCTCGAACTTAAAAAATTAGACAAGAAAAATACTTATTACATTATCGGTCAAAACTAGTTGCCACTTTCCTCTCTCAATGATGAGCAGCTTTCAGCGGCTACTGCACCTCTAGGACATAACCTTATCATTGCGAGTGCTGGTACAGGCAAGACTTCTACCATTGTAGGGCGTATAGCCCATCTACTTCACTCTGGAGTAGAACCTTCAAGTATCTTGCTTCTTACGTTTACTAACAAGGCAGCAGGAGAAATGATAGCCCGTTTGGAACGCTTCTTTCCTAAAAAGGTTGTAAAAAAGATAGAGTCTGGAACGTTTCATGCAGTGAGTTACCGTTGGCTGAAAGAAATTCATCCAAACTTAGCACTTAAACAGCCTAGTGAACTCAAAACACTTTTTAGAAGCATTTACGAGAAACGTAACTTTGAACGTATGAACTTAACGATGCAACCTTTTTCTGCAACCTTTTTATATGAGCAATATTCACTTTATCAAAATGCATCACTTGATGGGTTTGATACATGGTTTTTAGAAAAATATGAAGAGCATGAACCTGTGATGGACATTTATATGGACATTGCCCAAGAATTTGAGCGTGAAAAAGTGGACTATGGTTTTGCTTCATTTAATGATTTACTTTTACGAATGAAAAGCCATTTAGAAGAGAAGACTATTCCTTTTACAGAAATCCTAGTTGATGAGTATCAAGATACTAACACCTTACAATCAGCACTTATAGATGCATTGAAGCCACAATCGCTTTTTTGTGTAGGAGATTATGATCAAAGTATTTATGCATTTAATGGTGCGAACATAGAAAATATAGCAACATACTCTACGCGTTACCCCAATGCCACAGTTTATACACTCAAGACAAATTACCGTTCTACTGCACCTATACTCTCACTTGCCAACAGGGTTATAGAAAGAAATGAACGTATCTACCCTAAAAAGTTAGAAGTAGGAAGACATGGGAAAACGCATCCACCTAGACTGCTTATGTTCAATGACCTTTTTGAACAGTACCAGTCTATAGCAGGGAGCATAAAGCATACGCATGTACCCAATGACCAGATAGCTGTTATTTTTCGTAACAACTCTTCGGCAGATGGTGTTGAAGCGTCTTTACGTGAGTTTGGCATTGCCTGTAAACGTAAAGGGGGCACAAGTTTTTTTGACTCCAAAGAGATAAAATTTTTACTAGATTTAATGTCACTTTTGGTCAATCCCAAAGATATGATGGCATTCATCCATGTATTTGAATATGCCAGAGGGGTAGGTTCAGCACTCTCAAAAGAGCTATTTCAGTGTTTTTTACACTTTGGAGAAGGACGTTTAATGCAAGGTGTTTTGTATCCTAAAGTCCATGATTTACCCAAACTAAACCCAAACAAAAATATCCAGCTTGGCTTGTTTGATGATGACCAAGAGATAGGGTCTGCTGCACGATTTAATGCATTAGGATTAGATGCACGCCTTATGGGACATCCTTTACTTAAACATCCTAAGCTTAGTACTGATGCGGTGAATTATTTTAGAGAGTTTCATACTTTGATGCATGCAGTACATAACTTAGAAAACCCTGCTGACATACTACAAAATGCTATTCACTCTAGTCTTTATAAAGGTATTGTTGAGCTTTTGGCGACACAACGAGGACGTTTAAAATCAGGGGAGATAGATGAAGATAAAAAGAAAATAGCCAAAGAACGTATAGAAAAAAAGGCAGCCTTACTTCTTAAAATATCTGGACAATACAAAGAGCTGAGACGTTTTGTGAATGCCATGGTACTTGGAGGGAATGAACTGAGTGAAGGAGAGGGTGTTAATTTACTAACTGTCCATGCATCTAAAGGACTTGAGTTTCCAGAAGTCTATGTGATTGACCTAGTAGATGGACGCTTCCCAAATAGAAAGATGATGTCCAGTATAGAAGAAGAACGTAGACTTTTTTATGTTGCTGTTACACGTGCTAAAGATAAACTCTATCTTTCTCTTGCTAAGTTTGACAAGGTGAAAAAGATAGACTACAAGCCTTCACAGTTTTTACATGAAGCAGGACTCATTAAAGGTGAATTTATAGAACCTGAAGTGAAAGAGAAGAAGCCCCGTAAGAAAAAGGAAGAAGTTTAATTTCCCATTCTCTTATCACGAATACTCATCATTTTACTCTCTTCATCTACATAAATATCGAACAAATCTATCTCATCTATGAGGTTTGAGAGTTTTTTATATCCAAAGTTAATAGGCGAAAATGAAGTAGAATTGTTGATGTATTGACCAATGCTTGCTAAGTTTGCCCAGCCATCTTCATCCATCGTCTGTTCTATGGCTGTTCTCAATACATTGACTAGCCAAGTATCTTGACGCATCTCTTTGCCAGATTTACGCACAGGAGCAGTCATAACATCTACTGTTTCAGTACCTTGTCTTTGTGTTTTCATAAGTTTTTCTGTAAAAATAAACTGTGAACATGCAGCCATAAAGGGTTTAGGTGTTTTCTTCTCTCCAAAACCGAAGACTTTTATACCTTCATTTTGTACACGCATTACGACAGGTGTAAAGTCAGAGTCAGAGGTGGCAAAAGCAAAAGCATCTATGTCTTTGGTATGAAGTAAATCTATGGCATCTATGGTCATAAGTATGTCTGTGGCATTTTTATTTTTAGAGTAGTCAAACTGTTGTATGGGTTTGATGGCAAACTCTAGGAGTTTGTCTTCCCAGTTTTTGAGGTTGTCTTTTGTCCAGTTACCATAGGCTTGGCGTATATTGACTACACCATACTTACTAAGCTCATTAATAATCCCCTCTATTGAACGATGCGATATGTTGTCACAGTCTATAAATAGAGCTATGTGGTCTTCGGTCTTTGTTCTTGCCATAATTACTCCTTAGGCTTATAATAGGTAAGTGCACTGCGTCCAAACTTTTTACGTTTTGTCTGCTGTAATGCACCGATGTTCTCTGGCATTGTTAGATTTGTCATATGTTCTACGATGACTATCTCACATACCTCAGGTTCAATGGTTTCTATAATGGCAATAGTTTTGTCATAAACATCATCCATGCCATCGCGTGTAGAAAAGGGAGGGTCAAAATAGAAGTAGGTTTTTTCATCACTTCTTTTTACCATTTCATACACTGATGCAAATTTTTCAAAACTATCTCCATAAAAAAGATGAGATTTAGAGGAGTCTATGCGCTTTACATTGCCTTCTAAACATCTATAGGCCGTTTTATTGTATTCCATAAAGTAGGCTTGTCCTGCCCCACGACTGAGTGCTTCAAGACCAATGGATCCTGAACCAGAGAAGACTTCTACGAAGTTTTTATCGATGATGTCAAATTGTAGGGTGTTAAAAAGTGACTCCTTCAGGATGCCCTTTGAACTTCTTGTGGTAAAGATATCGGGTATCTCTATCTTTTTGCCTTTATGGCTACCTGCACTTATGGTGGTTGTAAATATTTTTATTTTTTCTTTATTTCTCATAAAGCTATTTTATCTAAATAAAATCAAAAATTTATGATATTTTTGATTGTATTAATGAGTTTTGCACGTTCTTTGACATCAGGACGTTCTTTGCCAGGTTCAGTAGTCGTGATGATGGTGCGCCCAGTCACAAGTTTGCTTCCATCTTTTTTACGTACGCCCCAGTAGGTATGCATGATGACAGGCTCACCTTTAAACTGTCCTAAATAAAGTACGATATGTCCAGGAACATAAAGTAGGGACTTAAAGGGTTCAGCTTTTTGATTGATAAACTTCTTTTTATAGGCTTTGGGCCAGTTTTTTATTTTAATAGAGTTTCCATCTTGGGCTTGCTTGGAAGAGTTACGCCGTAAGAAAATACCAAAAACACCTAAAAAGTCACGTGTAGTTGCAGAACAGTCACGACACTCATAACTACCACCCCAACCATATGGCTCACCATAAAATTCACGTGCGAGCATGGCAACATTTTTTGAGGTAAAAGCCAAGGGTTTTTGTGCGATATTTTTAGGGTTTTGTACGTTTACTTTGTGTAGGCTTCCTTGTCCTTTTTGATTACGTTTTGCAACAAGATAGGACTTGCCATTGTCAGCTATGGGGAAGAGCGCTCCTAATTTAACGATAGAAAGGGCTTTTTTGTTTTCGTCATAAAGTCTCATATTATCTTTTATAACCATGGCATACTTGTCATTTTTAAATGCTTTTATAAAGTGTTTATCTACCAATGCCAAATCGGATGTCTTTACCCAACCAAAAGAGTAAGAAGCACGTACAAATGCCCAGCGATTATCTTTAGAAAAATGTGAAATGTGTAGAGGTACATTGATGTGTAAGGCAGAGTTCTGGTTATAATCAAAAGGAAAGCCTTCTCCTATTTTTTTGGGGTCTCTAAAAAAAGCTGCAGAAGTAGGAAGTGACTTTACATTAGTTCGCTTAATAGTAATAGCCTTATATTTTTTAGTATCAATATTTTCATAGTCAGCATTGTCAATCCAGTTTTCATAAATAGCAGGAGATATAACTGAGCCTCTTGACCTATATATAGGTTTCTTACGAACAAAACGGACTTCCCAACCAAAGTCTTGACGTGGTAAATCAAGTGATGAAAGTGTCCAAGGCATAAAATACTTTTTATTAAATTCTTCATCTAAATCTTCTTGTTCAGATTTAGAAAAAGGTTTGATTTGTTTGGCATAAAAAGCAGGGTCCTGAGGTATGGTTTTCATATCTGCTACGACACCTTTTGGCATGTTGTCTATTTTACTATGCATGCGTTTACTTGCTTTGAGTGTATAGTCTGCATGCACGCATGAAGATGAGAATAATAGTAAGGTTACAAGTGTTAGGTTTTTATACATTGTTTAGGTTCTTTATTTTTAATTTATGATAATCTATTTTAGTTAATGGTTGGTGTACTTAGTGTGTACTTTATCCCTAAACCGTGCGCATCACTCAAAAGTATTTTACTCTCATTAAAGTCGATGGAAGTTTCCATAGGGTGTGATGCCAAAAGACTCACAGCATCAAGGTCAAGCATGCTAATGATGTCTGCCTTCGCCGAAGCCACATGGACTCCAGCGGCCACAGATATGGGCCCTTCTAACATACATCCTATCATACATTTTACCCCAAAACTTTTTGACAAGTCTGCTAGTTCTAGTGCTTGGGTAATGCCTGCTGTTTTAGCCAATTTGATATTCACGTAGTCTATGGCTTGCATCTCTAATAGTCGTCTAGCATCATTTATGGAAAATATACTCTCATCCGCAAGTAGGGGTGTCTGTACTCTCTCTTTGATATACTTTAATCCTTCTATATCATCAGCAGCTACGGGTTGTTCTATAAATTCTGCGATGATGTTTTGTCTTTCTAGTGCATGAAGTAGTTCTACAGACTGTTTGGCACTCCAGCCTTGGTTGGCATCTAGGCGTAGTTTGATGTTTTTGTCTAACGCTCCATGTATTGCTATCACGCGTTCTACATCTTTTTGTGGGTTATCACCTATTTTTATTTTTAATGTATTATAGCCTAGAGCTACCGCAGAGTGACAGTCCACTATCATTTTGTCTATTTCACTCATGCTTATGGTAATGTCGGTGCTGAACTTGGTTTGTGTACCTCCAAGCATACGAAAAAGAGGGAGTTTTTTAGACTTTGCTTTGAGGTCATAAAGGGCTATCTCTAGGGCAGACTTTGCTGTAGTGTTTTTAACTATTAAAGAGTGTATTAACTTTATAATGGCATCAAAGTCTTCTATCTCACGTCCTATGAGGTGAGGCTTTATGTAGGCAACAGTTGCCATCATAGACCCCATCGTCTCTCCCGTTATCTGAGGTGTGGGCGCACCTTCACCATACCCTACCGTGCCATCATCACATTCTACTATGACGACTAAGTCTTCTAAGGCATCAACACGACGTAGAGAAGTGATGAAAGGGTTTTTGAGTGGGGCTTTGAGTGTTTTGGTTTGGATGTTTGTTATTTTCATAGTTTGACCCTTTATTCAGATGTAATAATAGTATGTAACTCAGATTGGGTCCATTTCTCTTTTTTCCCACCAAGGTAAAGTTTGGCATATTTTTTGGCTATAAGTAGTTCTGCTAAATCAGTACCATTTTCAAGCTTGATACTTGCGAGTAACCTACCATATTTACCTGACTTGTCTTTTTTTGTGTAAAGTACAACATTCTTATTTAAGATGAGTTCTCTAACAAAATTTCTCACTTTCTTTCCTGCATCTTTTTCTTTACCTTTAAGTTCAGGGGTATCTATGCCATACAGTCTTACTTTTCTTTCTATATATAATTTCATTCCCATGTCTATAACACTGTCATAGGCACCATCACCATCATATACCGATGTAATTTTTGCGATATATTTATATTTAAACTTTTTTATTGTTTTCATCCTATTCCTTCCAAGATTTTCCCTACCATCAATCCACCAAACGTACCAAGTATATACCCCATCATCGCCATAAGAACACCTATGGGTATAAGGGCTTTTGAGTAAGCAGAAGCGAGTATGGGTGCAGAAGCAACACCACCAATGTTTGCCAAAGATGCCACACCTAAAGAGAAAAGGTCAAGTTTGAAAAGTTTAGCAAATATGACCATAATGGTGACATGAATAGCAATGATGACAAACCCCGCAAAGATATAGAGGGGTGCTTGGGTAAGCTCTGTAAAGTTTGCACGGCTGGCTATGAGGGCTACTATGAGGTAGAGCATAATGTTGGCTAGTTCTGAAGAGCCAGAGATTTTGGCTAGAGGTGTCATAGCAAAGAATATACCAGAGAGTGTAGCGATGATGACTATCCATGTGGTGCTTGTGAGAAATGATGTCGTGGGTAAAAAGCCTGCGCCATACTGTGCAAGCACAGATACAAGTAGGGCTGTACCTAACAAGAAGAAGAGTGAAGCAAAGTCCATAGGCTTTTTGTTTTTTTCTTTGAGGGCTAACCGTTCTCCTACTTCATCTATGACAGAAGTATCTGCTTTACTCCATGTGTTAAACCTTTTGGCAAAAGGAACGAGAGCCAAGAGTATCATCACCCAGATGGCGTAGTCTATGGAGTCTATGAGTAGGGTGTACCCCATGGCAGAGTCTGGTAAATTTAGCGCACCTTGTATGGCTACCATGTTGGCAGTACCACCCATCCATGAGCCTGAGAGGGCTGCAAAAGGTTTCCATGCTTCAGCACCAAAGGAAGAGTGGAATAGGGCAAACATCCCTATGAACCCAAGTGCTATACTTACAGAGGCAAGTAAAAAGGTGAGTATCATTTTCTTGCCTAGTTTAAATATTTCCCTCATATCGGCAAGTAAGAGCATGAGAAATATCATGGCAGGTAAAAGGTTTGATTTGACACTCTTGTAAGTAGCAGTAACTGACTCAGTTTTTTCCCATAATCCAAAGGTAGAAGCCAACATCACTACAAAGTAGATGATGACGATGGCAGGTAAGTACTCAAAGAGTGTGTGCTGACTCTTTTTTTCGATGTAGACGATACTTGAGGCTATAAGTATAAGCACTGCTAAGTAGGTAAATCCATTTTCTATCATAATAATCCTAACCCTAGTTTTCGTATTTCTTTTACTTTATGAAAATGATAGGTTTTGTAAGCTTTTGTGTGTGGTTCTATAAGGGTAATATTTTTATGGTTATGCCGTATGTGTGTGCGTGTTTGATTGTAGATGATCAATCGCATAGATTTGTCAAACATCTCTAGGACATTGGCAGTTTTAAAAAAATTGTCTGGTAGTTCATGTTCAAAAGAATTACTTCCCAATACATCTACAGCAAGTATGTCATCAAAGGTAGCTTCATTGACACCTAAGTTTTCACAGAGAAAGCCATCAACATAGGTTGATTTTTCTATGCTATGCTCTTTAAATATCCCAGGTATCGCCATGGTTGCAAGGAGTGCATCTTTTATAAGTACATCATCGTTGGCAGTAAAGACTCTTTTATCACCATTGCGTAGGTTGGTAGCTATGAGTTTCAGTGGGATATCTGTTTCTTTCATGGTTCTTTCTTGGAAGATAGATTCAAAAATATCTTCTATCTTACGGTTATCAACAATAGCGTTTCCTGTAAATGAAAAAGATATCCATTTTGAAACAGAAGCAAATGATTGTATATGTTTATAAATTTCTGCTTCATTAAGCCCTATGGACATACAGGCAGCTATGATGCCTCCCATACTTGTACCTACTAGTTCTTTTGGCGTGATATTTCTTTGTTCAAGGTCATGTAGTAAACCTAAGTGTGCGATACCCAAAGCTCCACCACCAGAAAGCACTAAAGTAAAGTTTTGGGTGTTGAAGTTTTTTATCATAAGACTATTATAGCTAAATGAGTTGTGTATTTTCGTATAAAATATGTGCATTGTACCTCATAAAAGACATGGGTTTGACTTTTTTTTGACAATATTTATTTATACTCGGATAGTTGTATTGATGAAAGGGTTTTAGTGTCTAAAACGAATAGTAAAAACATAACAAAGAAAGATATGTTAGTTCTTCTGGAGGAACTAGAAGATGAAATAGCAACGCGAAAAGTTGCAGAAGCAAAAGCAAAAGAATTAGCAAATATAGACAGCCTTACAGGACTCACAAACAGAAGATATTTTTACGATAAAGCCTCTACCATACTAAGTTCAAAATTTAACACAGAAGAGACCTATGGAATTCTCTTTATTATCGACATAGATAACTTTAAAAGTATCAATGATTCATTGGGGCATTTGGCAGGAGATGAATGTTTACGTATGGTCTCCGAACGTTTAATGTCAGATATGTCCATCTTACAAGGAGACATAAGTCTTTCGCGTATCGCAGGAGATGAGTTTGCTTTTATGCTAGGAACACTTAATGTTGGGTATGAAGAGGTGAGAAAAAAAGCTATTAAGTATGCCAAACTTATATCAGAAAAATTTACCACAAAAATAAAACTTGACAACAGAATGTATACGATTACCGTAAGTATAGGGATAAGTATTTTTTCTGTTTTAAATAAAAGTGTAAAAGACATTATAAAAGAAGCAGATCTAGCACTCTTTGAAGCAAAACGATTGGGAAAAAACAGATTTTATTTTTATGAAGACAGACTCCAACAAGAGGTAGATTTTAAATTAAGAATAACCAATGAATTGCAAAATGGCATAAGTAAAGACAAGTTTATACTCTATTATCATCCTATAGTCAATGACAAACGTGATGTGATGGCGTATGAAACACTCATACGATGGAAAAATATTAAAGGTGAAATTGTCTCTGCCTCAGCATTTATTGATTTGATTGAATTAAGTGGACTGACTGTTGTCTTTAATCAATATATTTTTAACGAGGCATGTGCACAACTTAAAATATGGCAGGAAAAAGGATTTAGTGAACAGTTCAAATATTTATCGACCAATATTAGCCCCATTGCATTTAAAGATGAAAACTTTTGTACATTTGTGATGGAGACCATTGCTAAACATGACATTAGCCCTTCACGCGTTATGTTAGAAATAACAGAAAACAATATGTTTAACGATTTTGATAGAGTAGAAAAAACCATGACCATACTTAACGATTATGGCGTACGTTTTTCTTTAGATAACTTTGGAACAGGGTACTCATCTCTTGCCTATATTCATAAACTACCCTTTACAGAATTGAAAATAGACCGTTCCTTTATACACAATATCAGTGATGGAAGTAGAAATAAAAAGCTTCTTTCCGCCATAGTTGCTATGGCAAAGTCTATGCAGTTTAGAGTCGTTGCAGAAGGTATAGAAGATGAAAATCAATATGAAATATTGAAGGTATTGGCTTGTGATTATTATCAGGGCTATCTTTTTTCTAAACCAAGCTTACCTGTAGAGAGAGTATAAAGAAATCTTATTTCTTTTTTCTCTTCTTCTCTTCTTCTTTTTTCTTTTTTTGTGCAGCATAGGTATATCTACGTTTTTTATCGTAATCAATTTTCCCTTTTTTCTCAGAGAGTGACTTTTTACGTGGTCTAGCTTGGCGTGGTTGTTTATCGGTAATCTCAAAACCATCCATAATCTCACGTTTGACATTGAGTTTGAGGTGCTTCTCTATGGTAGAGAAGGCGTTGTAGTCATGTATGGTAAGTAGGGTAATCACTCCACCCTTATGGTTGGCTCTTCCTGTACGTCCTACACGGTGCGTAAAGCTGTCTGTCTCTTCTGGTAAGTCATAGTTTATCACTAGAGGGAGTAAGGGAATGTCTATACCACGTGCCGCGATATCGGTAGCCACAAGTACTTGTGATTTACCAGACTTAAAGAGTGTAAGTGCTTTGGCTCGTCCACCACGTTTGATGTCGCCATGGATGATGGTAGTCCATATATCATTGGCTTTAAAGTACTCGAAAAGCTTGTCTGCAACATCTTTTTTATTTACAAAAATCAGTACTTGGTCTTCACCCATAGCTTTTATAAGTTTTACAGCTAGTTCGGCTTTACGCTTTTTGTCTACTTTGTAAGCACGATGTTTGATGACGTTGACTATGTCACGTCTATTACTCACTTCTACTATCGTAGGGTTATATAAAAAGTCTTTAGAGAGTTTTTTAATATTCTGAGAGATAGTCGCAGAAAAACACATCATCTGCTTAGGCTGGATACAGCTTTTAAGTATGGCTTTTATCTCAGCTAAAAAACCTAGCTCCAGCATAGTGTCGGCTTCATCTAGTATGACGGTATTGACATGTTCTAGGTTTATTTTTTTGTCATGTATAAAGTCTTGCAAACGTCCAGGGGTTGCTACTACTATGTCTACACCTTGCTTTAGTCTTTGTATCTGGTCTGTTTTTTTAGACCCACCTTGTACTTTCACTGTTTGTATGTCTAAATACTTAGAAAAACTTACGATAGTACGAGAAACTTGGTCAGCCAGTTCTATGGTAGGTACTATAATCAAGGCACGGACTACCTTTTGGTCTTTTTTTACCACTTTTTGAAGTTTGTTAAGTAAGGGTAGTACATACGCAGCTGTCTTTCCTGTACCAGACTTAGAAGCGCCAAGTATATCTGCACCTTTCATGGCAGCAGGTATGACCTTGTTTTGTATGGCAGTGGCGTTCTCATAGTTTTCATGAGCTACGGCTTTTAAGATGCTAGGGTGTAGATTAAATTTTTCAAATGCTTTGATGGTGATGTCCTTGAACTGTATTGGGTGTATTATAGCTTATTTTAGTCGCGTAAGTAAAATACTAGTAAACTTCTTTTCTGTGAGCAATTCTAATGAGAGTAATCACTAAAATATCATTTTCTTTCAAATAAACGATTCTGTAGTTCCCAGCTCTTTTTCTAAACTTACCCTTGTGTTTTCCTTTTAAAGTTTTATCCGATGTAAATTCACCTGCTTCAAGGTCTTTAATTTTAGAAAAAACAAGTTTTTGATTTTCTTTATCTATTTTCTCTAACTCTTTCAATGCCGCTTTTGGAACAATAATCTTGAACATTAATTAAGTCCAAGTCTTTTTGCTACATCTTCAAGAGAATATACTTCAGTCTTTCCCTCTTTGAGTTCATCTATACGCTTATCTGAAATCATTTCATCGAGGGTATCAAAGTAGGTACTGACTGCTTTTTCTATGATGTAGGTACGAGAACGCTCTAACTCATGGGCATAAGAGTCCAAATCAGTTAATAATGTTTCATCCATACGGATATTAATTGCTTTTTTCATAATGTATCCTTTTGTAGATACATTATACTACAAATCTTAGAAAAGTTCAAGTGGGGGTGTGTAACTATTACACAAGATTGTCAGATAATAATTGTTGGAGTTGATTGGTATCGCACAAATTAGAGCTTTAGATAATTTAAATTCTCATATGCGTTACCACCGAGGACGGATGGGAACGAGTAAAAAAATTGCTCTTGCGTTGTAGGATTGGCTTTAGACTTTAATTACTGATGAATAGTATCACAACAAGAGCTGTGATACTGGCAAAAAATGTAGGGTTGGCTTTAGCCGACCATTTAGTAATGTATTGCAATAAAAAGTGTAATTATCAACCATGTTTTATAGTTGGTCGGCTAAAGCCAACCCTACAACAACCCATAAAAATCACGAGGAGCATCTACTTCAAGTAGCATATTATTTTTACTAATAGGATGCACAAAAGACAGCCTCATAGCATGAAGTCCCATACGTCCGCCTTTTTTACCATAACGTTCATCACCAACTACAGAGTTACCTATGTGTGCCATGTGGGCGCGTATTTGGTGTTGTCTGCCTGTTTCTATGCGTACTTCTAAGAGTGAGTGTGTATCTGTAGTCTCTCTTACTTTGTAGTGGGTAATGGCAGACTTGGCATGTTTATGTTTGCCTACATGCATACGGTACTCTTTTTCATCGAGTCTGAGAGGTTCGGTGATGGTGTCTGCTTCTACTTTGGGTGTACCCTCTACTACAGCTAAGTAGGTCTTCTCAGTAGTCGCCCATTTGTCCATCACAGCTTCACGCACCTCTTTAGATGTCGCAAAGAGTAAGATGCCTGATGTATCACGGTCTAGTCTGTGTACAGGCCAGAGTTTTGTAGCTTCAGACTTCTTCCCTCGTGAAAGTTGTGTACGAAGGAGGGCTAGAGCATGGTTTTTGTTTTCTTTAGTAGTACCAACTGAAAGAAGTCCTGCTGGCTTGTTAATGGCTATGAGGTCTTTGTCTTGGTGGATGATTTCTAGTTTTACTTGTTGTGTGTTGGTATGATGTCCTGTACGTTGAGCGACACCCACTTGTACCACATCACCAGCATCTATGATGAAGTCATGCTTGGTTTGGACTTGCCCATTTACAAATATGGAAGAGCTTTGTAATCGTTGCTTCACAGTTTTCTTTGACCAGCCCTCATTCGTACTTAGGGTCTCAAAGAGAAAGGGAAGGAGTTTACTCCGTGTATTGACTTTGTATTGTTGTGCCATTTTGCTTTACCTTATAAAATATAAACGTATTATACACATTTCCTACACAACCAAGTGTTAGATTGTAATATATTAATGAAAAGGTATCACTATGATAGACAACAGTAGAAGAAATATTATGAAACTTATGGCACTTTTAGGACTCACTACAGTCGTGGGTGTAGCAGCACCTGTAAGCGTAAAGATAAAAGAGCGGAAAGCTACTTTTGATGCGAACAATGCACGAGTAGGGAATGGATATTATGGATTTGGTGAGACTTGGTAAACTACCTTCTCCTCCGTCCTCTATACCCACCTCGACTACTATTATTCCCATATCCTCTTTTTCCAGAGGAGTGACAGTTATCACAAATACTAAATCTATAAGAAAAGTCCAACACTTTCCCACACTTACGACATTGCTTGGTAAAGTGTCCTTGACGTAAAGAGTTT
>Ga0256824_10000160_pt1 | contig 24165 bp, 21 predicted proteins | sample CV67metaG_FD_191570 | JGI IMG/M metagenome (GOLD analysis project Ga0256824, IMG submission 191570) | Hydrothermal vent microbial communities from East Pacific Rise, Pacific Ocean - CV67 | ecosystem: Environmental > Aquatic > Marine > Hydrothermal vents | place: Pacific Ocean: East Pacific Rise...
CAAAATGAGAAGTTTCCAGCCCGTGCGACCATAGGCGAGAAGGCTCAAAAATTTATACCTATGCGCAAAGAGCTGAGTGATGAAGATTTTGAACGTAGAGTACGGGAATACTACACACTTTAGATGGAAAGCTTTTTTTTTAACATTACCGACAGACGATACAAGGTTACAGAACTGCTCCAACGTGGTGAGGAGTATATAAAGCGAGTAGACATCTCCAATGGTGTCGTTTTTTTAGATATATCGCTACAAAGCACTCAAGAGTTCAGACTTAAAAATCTCGATAGAATGGTTATGTTTAATGTAGTTGAACGTGGTTCACTCACTATGTATGACAAAATAAAAGATGAAAAATTCTCTTTTGAACGTGGTGAAGTAAACATTCTCTGCTCCTCTAGACAAGATATAACTTTTAGTATGGCTCCTGATTCAAAAATCTTTACTCTTTTTATTGCAGACTTTTTTCTCAAGCGTTATTTGAGTTCCAAACCAAATGAGCCCATCGACTACCTTTACAACAAAATCCAAGAGGAAGTAAGCCTTGAACTTGTCAACACCCAAGCTCTTGATGCTCTAAGTCTCTACACCATCGACAAAATCATTCATACCGATGAGCTAACCACGTTGACAAGCCTAAAGTGTGAGCATAGTGTCATAGAGTTTATGCTCCATAGACTCTCCCTTTGCGATATGATAAGTGAAGATATAGATGAGCAAGAACAAGAGATTGCTCGGCGTGCTAAAGACAACCTACTTAAAGCTTTCTCAAACCCTCCTACCATCCACGAACTCGCACATCTATGTGCAACCAACGAATCCAAGCTTAAAAAAGTTTTTAAAAAAGTCTACAAATTAACTATTCACAACTACGTTCAAAAACTCAGACTTGAAGAGGCGAACATTCTACTCAAAGAGCAGACTCTTACCATTGGTGAGATTAGTAAAAAAGTTGGCTACTCCCACCAAGGTCACTTTAGCAAACTCTTTTTTCATACATACGGTGTCTACCCAAAAGATTTACTCAAAACCCTCTAAAATCCTTTTTGTGCTAAAACAAAATTCTTCTACTGCTAAAATAGATGCTTAAAAGCTCAGTAAACTCGCTACAATATTTGTAAATAGAACTTAACTGAGGTAACACTATGAAAGCATTTCTTTTTTTATTTTTAACTACAAGCATCTTCTTATCGGCCGAGACACTTATGGAAAAAGCACTCTCCAAAGGTCTCAAAGCAATTCCAAAAGATTTCGAGACTCTAAAGTCTCAAGTCGATGACCCAAAAAACCCCATAAGCATCCCCAAAATTCTCCTTGGTAAAAAACTTTTTAATGATAAAAACCTCTCCAAAGATAGGACTATTGCCTGTGCCTCTTGTCACGATATTACTAAAGGAGGAGAGGACTCTAAACCAACAGCAATTGGATACAACAAGCTCGAAAACCCGAGTCACCTCAACAGTCCAACTGTTTTAAACACAGCCTACTCTAAACACCTTTTTTGGGATGGAAGAGCCTCTTCCCTTAGAGAGCAAGCCAAAGGGCCAATGCAGGCTCATTTTGAGATGGCATCAACACCTAAGCTTGTAGAGAGCAGAGTTAAAGAGAATCCTGAGTACCTAAGCACATTCAAAAAGATATTTGGTGCAGATGCTATTAGTTTTGAGAATATTACCGCTGCAATTGCAGTTTATGAGAAGACTCTTGTAACAAGAGGTCGGTATGATGAATTTTTAGAAGGCGATATTAATGCCCTCAACGTGGAAGAGCAACGTGGTTTAAACCTTTTTATAGATATGGGCTGTAAAGGGTGCCACTTCGGTTCAGCAGTAGGTGGACAAAAAATCCAAAAATTTCCACTGCGAGATTACAATGCTATTATAGACCTCACAACCACATTCAACGAGGAGACCAAGGGAAGAAGTATAAGCCACGTTAGCCTAAACTTTGAGACTTGGCACCCCTATCCATTTGAGAACAAAGGTGGTTTCATGGGCAGAAAAGGAGAGAGGAACTTTCGTGTACCCATTCTACGAAACATTTCAAAAACTGCGCCCTACTTTCACAATGGTGTCGTAAAAACTCTCCGAGAAGCCATACAAATTATGAGTAAAAACCAGATAGGTGTCGATATGTCAGAAGATCAACTCGATGCAATGGAAGCATTTTTAAAAGCACTTGATGGAGAGATTGTAGAGTACAATCTCTCTAAGGAGTAATTATGAATAGGACTCTTTTTCTTATACTTTTTACCCTTAGCCTTAATGCCTCTCATATAAACTGGCAGAGTAATTTTGACCAAGCACACCAAAAAGCACTCAAAGAGCATAAGCACCTCTTAGTTCTACTCATTGAAAAAAACTCACTAATCTCTACAGAAGTACTCAGAACCACGTTCATGAATCAACCATATATTAAAAGACTCAATGCTGAGTTTATTGCTATTTTAGTAACAAAAGGACAGAAAAAAAGCTACCCTATAGAGATGCTCTATACCTTCACTTACCCCTCTCTCTTTTTCCTCAATTCAGATGAGCTTTTTTTACATGAGCCGATACGGGGCAACATAAACCCAAAAACAGTAAAATCCACTCTAAAAGAGATAAATAGCACTCATAAATGATATAATCTCCCTTTTAAATGAAGGGCATACTCAATGGAAATGATAGATATTATTACAATTCTCGCGATGACACTGCCAATGCTACTTTTTAGTGTTGCACCAGGGTTAAAACTCGGAGATTACCTAGAGAGAAATTATGGTATTGACGAAAGTACCAAAAGAAAAGTAATTATAATAACAACAATATTTTTTACCATAACACTCTCTTCTCTTCTGTATTACCTATAGTATTGACAAATATCAATTTTGTAACCGACAAATAGAGATAGAATAAAACAATTTTTTTAAGGACACATAAGATGATAGAAACAGTAGTAATGAGACAAGACATACCCCTAGATGATTTTTTACCAATTTTTGTCTCTTCCTCTCTTGTTTTAGTCTTTGGTGGTATTTATGTTGGGTTATATACTGCCGTTAAAGTAGATTTCCTCAAAAAGTGGTGGATGGTTCTTGCTTACATATTTTGGATGCTAACAGCATACTGTCTCTGGCTTATGGGTGATTTGATGATGGTTGGGGAGTTTACAAAAAAAGCACTTATGATTGCCGCTATTGGGCTTTTTTTACTCCCTCATGCTGTTTACTATATGCAAAACAAAGTGCATGAAGAGAATGAGCACTAACTCTTTCTAAAGTATGTTAGGTTGGGGTTTTCCTATGAGATAACCCTGTGCCATATCGACTCCACACTCTTTTACAATTTTTAAAATCTCTTTATCTTCTACATATTCAGCCACTGTTTTTATTTTAAGTGTTTTTGCTAAACTCACTATGGCAGAGACTATATCTCTATCTTTTTTACTCTCTTTAAGACCTTTTATAAAAAGACCATCGAGTTTTATATAGTCAAAATCTATCTCTAAAAGACGAGAAAAGTTAGAGTTTTCAATTCCAAAATCATCAATAGCAATCTCAAAACCAATATCTTTGAGTGCTTTGAGTTGTTCTATTATCAGTCCATGCTGTTCACCAACTGTAATATTTTCTAAAATCTCAAATGTTACTCTATTTGGTTCTATATCATGAAGTTCTAACTTTTTCTTTAAAAAAGATATAAGGTACTTATCGAGCAGATCTCTCTGTGTGATATTTATGGAAAAACGCATCTCTTTACCCTGAAAATATTGAAAACTTTTGTTTACCATCATACGGGTTATAGAACTTACCAAACCAAGTTTTTCAGCAGAGTCTATAAAAAAGTAGGGAGAGAGTATTTTTCCTTCGTAATTACCTCTAGCAAGTACTTCATACTTAAGGATTTCACCCGTTTGAGCATCTGCAATAGGCTGATAGTACGGTTGAATAGCTTCATTTTTAATCAGCTCTTTAGTTGCATTTATCCACTTTATTGTCTCTTTAGCATTGGCTACACTCTCTTGAGACTCATCATAAAAATGGTAGTAACGGCTTCCTATTTTTTTGCCAATATCAAGTGCATACTCTGCATTAACTAGAGGGAAATACTCATCTGTAATTTTTGCGATACCTATAGAAAAGTTAATTGTTACTTCTAGCTCTTCAACAGCAAGTACCTGTGTATCAAAAAAACTAATTATCTGTTGACAAAATTCTTCTATATTATTATCATCTTTGGAGTGAGATAAAAATACAAAACGGTCAGACTCTGTTTTAAAAAGCCTCATATTTGGTGTAGCATGCTCTTTTAGTTTACTCGCCGCTTCTACTAAAATGGAATTTGCAAATGTTTTTCCATACTGTTTGTTAATAGTTGCAAAGTTTGATATATCAAGAAGAATAAGGTTTTCATACCTTCCCGTGTCTATCTCTTCTCCAAGACTTACAAAGTTACAAAGTCCAGTCAGGGGATCATGAGAATAGAGGTATTCTAACTCACGAGTCTTCTCTTTTACTATTTTGTCTAGATTTTCGTTAATCTCTTTGAGCTCGGTATTAGTGTCTAAAAGCTGCTGTTTGAGTTCTATTGGGTAAATAACCTTTTCTAAACGTGCAAGAAGTTTTTTAAAATTAAGAGGTTTCATCATATAGCCATCAACTTGCAGATGAATTGCCTTAAGAAGATAATCACTCTCATTAAAAGCCGTCGTAATGATAATAGCGACATTAGAGTCTATCTCTCTAATAAGCTCTATCATACTTATACCGTTCATAATAGGCATCTGAATATCGGTAATAATAAGCTCAGGTCTATACTTTTTAAAAAGTTCTACACCCTCTTCACCATTATAGGCTACATATAGATTTTTAAATTTTGCTTTTAAAAAGAATTCAACTTCTTCAGAAATTTCTCTGTTATCTTCCACATAAAGCAAACTATATTTTTTAAACAATGACTCTTCCTATATATTTATCTTATATATTTATATTATATCTTTATCTTCTTTTATATCTTTAGTATCCAGTGCTATTACTATAGTAAACTTTGCACCTTTGTCACTATTTGTCACTTTTAGAAGACCTTTCATACTATTTTCTATAATTGTTTTTGACATATACAGACCAATTCCAGTTCCTTTACCTTCATCTTTTGTTGTAAAATAGGGGTCAAAAATCTTCTCAAAAATCTCTTCAGAAATTCCACCAGCATTATCTTCAACTTCAACATAAGCACTCTTCTCATCCTTAAAAACTCTAATAGATAGCTCTCTACCCTCAGAAACTTTTTCTATAAGTACATCTCTAGCATTATTGATAATATTTAAAAGAACTTGTGAAAATTCACTTGCAAAACCTTTGATGCTAATACTCTCATCAACATCCAAGTTTACTTTAACAGCATTATTTTCAAGTGAAGAGTTTAATAAATCCATAGTACTGTAGAGACTTTCAGAGATACTAAAGAGTTCATACTTTTTATTTGGTTTGAAAAAGTTTCTAAAATCATCAATAGTCTGTGACATACTCTGTGTTAGTCTATTTCCTTTTTCAACAACTCTTTTTACATATGCATCATCTAACATATCCATTTCGTAAGCATTTTCAACATTTTGAAGTAAAAGACCAAGTGCATTAAGTGGTTGGCGCCATTGGTGAGCGATATTTCCTATCATCTCTCCCATCGCTGCAAAACGTGACTGCTGAATAAGCATCTGCTCTTGTTCAGCTCGTTTATATACTTCTACCTTTACTCTATCATCAAGCTCTTTGTTAAGTAAATAAAGCTCTTGTGTGCGTTCTTTAACACGATTTTCAAGCTCTTCATTATAGAGACTCATCCTCTCATTTGATGCTTGGATGGTTTCAACCATACCATTAAAACTTTTTGCAAGTTCCCCAACCTCATCATGGGAGGTTACTCTTACTTCTGCTGCGTAATTTCCCAAAGAGACCTGTTTAACAGCATCGTTAAGCGAAACTATCGGCTTAACAAGCCATCTAGCTAAAATAAACGAAAATATTAGTGAAATACTTAAAGTGACAAGAAGTAAGTAAAGATTATGTAAATAAGTCTGTTTCATATGCTCTTTATGTTTTTCTAAAGAAAAGCCTATGGAAATCCACCCCCAGTCAATACCGGAAAAAACGACAGGGTAACTAAAGTGGTATATGTTTTTATTATCTGAAAACTTACTCTTTAAAATCTTATTCTCGTTATGTGTTGTCTGCATTATTTGTAGTTCTGGAGGAAGCTTATCTACAAGTTGCCAACCACCTTTGTAGTTATAAATATTGACACCATCCGCATCTTTTTTTGTTACAATGATGTAAACAACATCTTTATGTTCTAAAAGAACTTTTTCATTATGTTCAACGATAAAACTAAAATCTTCTACTACCATTGCATCCGAAGAGACTAAGGCAATCGACTTAGCAATGGTCTTAGTCTCAGAGTAAAGTAGTTTCATAAGAGTATTTTCTTCATGGGTTATAGAGAGAAAAGAGAAGAGTGAGACAATAAGACTCAAACTTGTTACTATAAGAAGAAAAGTTCTTTGAAATAGTGTTTTAACTTTAAACATGAGAGTTCCTAACATCTAAAACTATTTTAAACTCTGCACCATTTTGCGAATTTCTTACACTTAAACTACCACCTAAATGATTCTCAATAATTAACTTTGACATATAAAGTCCAATTCCTGTACCTTTATTTTCCTCTTTAGTTGTAAAATAAGGTTCAAAAACTCTCCCTATAATATCCAAATCTATCCCTCCTGCATTATCTTCAATAGTAATGACAGCGGTATCTTTTTCTTCAAATAGTCTAACCCATATTGTTGCATTTTTTGTCCTATTTTCAACAAGTACATCTTTGGCATTAGTTAAAACATTTAAAATAGCTTGAGAAAATTCATTTGGATAACCATAAAACTTACTTTCTTCTTCTAAATCTAGAACAAGTTTAATCTCATTATGTCTAAAGGCAGCTTCCATAATTGAGAGCGAATCTGTAATAACTGAAGAGATATTAAAGGTTTTTTTCTCTTTATTAGGCTTGAAAAAATCTCTAAAATCATCAATAGTTTTAGACATATTCTCTGTCAGTTTTGTTCCTTTATCTATACTTTTTCGCATATAAGCATCATCTAACATATCCATATCGTACATGTTCTCTATGTTTTGCAATAAAAGACCAAGGGCATTAAGTGGTTGGCGCCACTGATGGGCAATATTGCTGATCATCTCCCCCATTGCTGCATGACGAGACTGCTGAATCAAAATCATCTCTTGATTTTTTTGAATCTTTAATTGCTCTTGAAGTTTTTCATTTGCTAACTGTAGACGATGTGTCATTATAAGAAAAAATAGAGGTAAAATAACGATTACAAGAAGAAGTCCTAATCCAATATTAAAGTTATCCGTCCAAAAATCATTTACAAATAGGAGCACTCCAAACTCTAAAAAAGCAAATAAAATCCCACTGTATACATAGTTTTTTCCATAACGCATTCCATTACCAACAATTATCCATAAGTATAAAGGGTAGAGAAGAAATCCAATCCATTCAGCATAGAGTATTGCAAAACTGACCATAGAAATATCAATAAAAATTGCTATATAGCGACGTAATGTATTTGGTGCAGAATGATTTTTAATCCAGAAAAAATAGCTTATACCGTAAATAGTTAAACATGTGTGAATTAAAAAAGGTTCTAGCTCGATAGTAGCAGACAACCCTTTGATTAGGAAAAGGAAAAAAAACGGTATAAGTACAAAAAGACGAAGAATAGCTTGTGCATACTCTTCATTCTCACTTTGTAAAAATATTTTTTCTATAAATATATTTTTTTTAATCATTTTTAACTCTATATCTTTTTTTTAAGGCTAAATACTCTGCATAATATTTTTTTATTTTATCTAATTCACTCACTTCTATAAACCGAATTCGATGCATTTTAAAAAGAGTTAAAATATTTTTACCTTTTACTGTTTTATCTAGACTACTAATACTTTTTCTATAGACCTCTCTGAGATTTACAGGTGTGTCCTTATGTAAAACTGTCATAGCTGGCATAAAAATATTTTGACTTTCTACTATAGAACTTATACTTCTCCCTACAGCTGGATTCATCTCACATATCAAGTTGAAAATATACTCAGGAACCACACAGGCATCTATCTTTTTAAAAAAAACATTGAGTACTGCTGTTGAGAACTCCTCTGTTTTTGTCATACTTCTAATGTATCTTTTAGAAGTTATATGGAGTTCCTCTAACATCTCTTTATCTAAAAAAAATCTTGCTTGGTAACTATCACTCTTTGTCCCTACTACTTTACCTTTTAAATCTTTTAAATTTTTTATTTGACTATCTTTTCGAACAAGTAAAAGCATTTTTTCATAATGAGTCTTTCTTCTCTGTACAATATAGTAATCTTCTGTAATTGCATCAAGAACCTCTTGATGCTTGAGATAATACATTGGGCTTAATGTCATCGCCCCAAAAACTTGCTTTTGATAATCTTGTACTATCTTTTCGTGATCTGAATAGTAGAGAGTATCTACTTCAACATTTTGCATCTTAACTACTTCACTCGTCCATAATCTAAAAGCAATTCTTATCTCTTTATGCTTTATCTCATCAAGTCCATCTGCTAAATAAGCTATGGCATTCATTTTTGTATTCTCTTTGGCACTTAAAGGGCTTAGCAAAAGTAAAACAGTGAAATAGAGAAGTACAGCGGTTTTCATTATATAGTCATCCTAGTTTCCTACAGAGTTACTCATTGTACTACCTACTATAAAGTCAAGCTCTGCACGAGCTAAAGCATGTGTATGTATAGACTTATAGTATGCAGCAAATGTATAAGATTCAAAAAGTTGTGACTCTATAACATCTTTTGTAGCAACCATATCTTCTTGGTAAGCACGAGTATTGAGGTCACGGTTCTCTTCTGCTGTCTTTGTTGCTTGTGTTAAAACTTCATACTTTTTGTAACTACTTTTTATTTGCAAGAACTCTTTTTTTACTTGAAGTGCTAAACCCTCTTTAAGAAGCAGTTCCTGCTGTTGCAGTTTAAGTTTTTCTAAGCGATTTTGCTCCACTTCATTAGAGGTTCGCATACCATTAAAAAGTGACCACTCTACACCAATACCTATAGTCCATGTATTTTTATTATCTTCATTAATTAGTCCATACTCATAACTATTGTAAATATTTTGTGCACTAGCATAAGCACCTACAGACGGTAAATAATCACTCTGTGACTCATCAATTTTTGCATCATATACATTAATAGCAAGCTTAAGTGTTTGGTAATCTGGATTAAAACTATAGGCATTATTTACAAGAAGTTTTAAACTCTTGTCCATTGTCGGTACTGGTATATCTTCTAGTGTTACATCAACACTGTCACCCCATGGTAAACCCATCGCAAAAAGTAGAGCCGATTTTGCTAAAGTCTCATTTGTTGTTATCTCGATGTTAAGTGCTTCCATAATATTTATACCAAGTTTTGTACGCAAGTAGTCTGTCTTTTTTACATTTAAAGAACCACCCTTGTAAAGTCTCGTAGTTAAATCTTGAATAAAATACATACGTTCCATAGTATCGTCCGAGAGTTTTTTAAGCTGCTTAGTTAACACTACCGAGTAGTAGTAGCGTTTAACATCATAAATAATCTCATTTGTACTACGACGTTTCCCCTCTTGTGCAATCTTTTTCCCTATACTCGCCTGCTCTACATAAGAACTAATCTTTCCTCCTGTATAGAGAGGTAATACTGTACTTACCTTACTAATTACAGAGTCTTGGCCTAAAATTTTAGTATCAAAATTTATTGGAACATTTGTTTGTGCGGGAGTATTTGCAGCAATATTTGCATAAGTACCTGCGGTAACAGGATTTCCATCTGCTTGTGCTGCCTGGCTTAATGCATTGTTCATAGCAATACTCTGGGTATTGTCTATTATAGTCTCCCCTTTTAATGTAAATGAAGAGTCCTGACTCATACGAAAAGCATTTACACTTAAGTCTAAGGTAGGATAGTGTGCACTATAGGCTTGATTATACAGAGTATCTGCAATTTTTATAGAAGTTTGAGAAATCTTAAGTTTTGCATTATTTTTTAAAGCTATTGAAATTGCCTCATCTAAAGATACATTATAATTCATACCAAAAAGTGAACTCGCTAGTAGAGATATACTCAGTGCTATTTTTATTTTTTTCATTTTATTTTTTTCCTTTTTTTATTTTTATATATGCTTCGTAGAGTTTTTTTATATTTGCCAACTCACTTACCTTACTCTTCTTCACTACATCTATTTTAAACAGTGAAAGCAGCTGTTTTCCTCTTACACTTTTATCTAAACCCAATGCAATCTTTATCATCGCTTCTCTTTTTATTGGGTCAAAATTTTTATGAAAGTAACCATAGGCACCTGCTTTTACATCAGAAACTCTTACTATTTTTAATTTTTTTCCTACTTGTGGATTGAGTTCTTTTACAAAATCAAATGTTTTTTCTGTCACAAGTGCTGCATCTGCATTATTAAAAAAGAGTTTTAGGAGTGCACCACTACGCTTTTTAGTCTCTAAAAAAATAAAGTTTTTCTTTTTATTCATTAAGTGAACTATTCCATAGATTTTAAAAATTTCTTCTATTCTTTGAAGTGCTATTACAGGATTTCTTAATTTAGAAAATTTCTCAAGAGAACTACTCTCTTGTAAAACTATAATAATGTTCTCATGATGATTATTTTTCATACCTCCACGAAAACCATCACTCAATTTATCTAGCTCATAATACTTGACAAAGTTAATACCAAAATCTATAACTAAATCTAACTTACCTGTATTAAAATCTTTTGCCATACTTTGAGTCTCATCGTAGTCAATATAGTCTGCCGTATACTCTGTTTGAGAAATTATCTCTTCAATCCAAAGTACCATCGATATTTTTAAATCTCTTTTATTAATATCGCTCATAGACTCAACACTGTAGCCTATCTTAATATCTGAAGCATACAGAGTAAAGCTCAAAAGTAAAATAGCTATAGTACGAATCATCGATTTGCTTCTTCTTGTTCTAAATACTCTTTATAAAGTTTTTTTATGGGGGTGAGTTGTGTTAAGTCTACTCTTTCTAATTTAGGTATTTTCAACATTATCAACATCTGTTTTCCTCTTTTGTCCTTGACTTTTTCAAAGGCTAAACGAATTATCTTATCACTAAATTTTTTATCTATATCTTTACGAAAACAACCTAATGTTGCAAGAGTAATATTTGTTTCATGAGTTATTTCTAGTTTAACACCGATTTGAGGATTTAACTCTTTTGCAAATTCAAATGTTTTTTTTGGAATTATTGCTATATCTACCTGTTTAAAAAACAGTTTTAAAAGAGCAGGAGTATACTTTTTTGTTTCGACATAGACAATTTTTTTATTTTTATATTTTTGTGCGACAACACCTTTTACATAGATATTTGATGGGGTTTCTCCTTTTAAAAGTGAAACTTTTAAAACTTTTTGTCTCTTTAGTACCTCTAAAGATGTAGATTTTCTTCTCACTTCTACTAGGTTATCTCCACCTTTTTCTCTTGTTCCTCCAGTGATGGCACCTCTCATTTTGGAGGTATCAAAATACTTTACAAGTTCTATACCATTTGCAAAAATCAAGTCTAACTTACCTGCATCAAAATCATTGGACATAAGAGTAACATTGTCATAAAAAGTAAATTTTGCACTATAGTCAATACTCTCAATCATCTCTTCAAACCAGAGGTTTAAAGCTATTTGACTATCTTTTTTACTCAGTTCATTAAAGGAATCGGTGCTATACCCCACCCGTAAGACATTTGCATTCAGTGTAAAAACAAAAAGAGTTAAGAGAAAAAAGAGCTTAATCATGCACAACCCTATTTCGACCACTTTTTTTAGCTTTGTACATTAAATCATCTGCTCTTTTAATAAGTCCATCCCAGTTTTCATTTTTTTGAAGCTCAACAACTCCAAAACTTGCTGTGACGATTCTACCTTTTATAAACTCTGCTTTTTCAAATCCGTAACGTAGTTTTTCTGCAATTTTTATGGCACTCTGTAGAGTAGTCTCTGGTAAAATTATTATAAACTCTTCCCCACCCCAACGTACTATAACATCTGAAGTACGAAGAAGCTCTTTAGCAAACTCTGCACTCTCTTTTAAAACTATGTCACCCTTCTCATGTCCTAAAGTGTCATTAATATCTTTAAAATAATCTATATCAAAATAGAGTAGTGAAAGGTTTCGACCATATCGCAAAGAGCGTTCAACCTCTTTTTGACCAATACTGTTGCCTTTATATCTATTTGTACAGCCTGTTAAAGCATCAGTTGTTGCTTGAATATCTAACATTTTTATAAGTTCTTCTTTCTCTTTTTTATCCCTAAATGCTTGTATACCAAAAGCAACTGTCTCAGATATAGTGTCAAAAAGGTTCAGCTCCTCTTTGTTAAACTTTGGTGTATTATTAAAGTGTAATACTAAAACCCCTAAACACTCTTGATCTACTTTAAGTTTAATAGGCAGAGCAACAATAGCATTAATATTAATTTCAATACTACTGAAAAATTTCTTTTCTGGAAAATCCATAAGCTTAGATATATCATCCACAATCACCATATTTTGTGAGTGAAATGCTTCACGTATAGGAAAATATGTATTTTTAGTTACACTGATATTTTTGCCTAGTAGCTTTATCATATCCAGTTTTTCATGTTTTGACTGTGCCTCTATTTCTAAATTTTTCTCTTTATTTAAAATAGTGATAAAGGTATGTTCATACTCACTATTTTTTATAAAAGCATTCGTTACATTTTGTAAAAACTCTTCAAGTGATGTAGATTGTGCAATGGCACTTCCAATATGTGCATAAGTAGTAATAAGTCCGCGAAGGTAACGCTCTTTTTCTAGAACTCTATTGAGATTATTTTGAGAGTGTTTAAAATAATTTATATTTTTTAACTCAAACTCAACTCTTTCTAAACCCTCTTTTTTTGTATAGTGAAGTGTTGCAGAAGCAACAACCTCTAGTTTAGAACCATCTTTATGTTTTAAACCTAATTTAATACTACTTATTGAACCATGCTCTTTAAGACACTCTAATGCATCGTCTAGTATCTCAAGGGAGTCCTCATCTATAAAATCTTTAAATGATTTACCTATTATCTCTTTAAGCTCGTATCCTAGAAATGCCAACCATTCTGCATTTACATCTAAAATATGGCCATTATGGTCAAGAGACTGATAGAGAGGTTCATACTCATACTCATCTAAAAGGTCTATTATCTCTTGAATCATTTTTTTAAGATTTATTGGTTTTAATATGTAGCGATTCACTCCATTGTTAATGGCATTTAGTAGATATGTAGTCTCATTAAAGGCAGTAGTTACTATAGTGGGAACAGTTGCATCTATCTTTTTTATCTCTTTAATCATATCGATACCATTCATTATAGGCATCTGTATATCTGTAACTACTATATCTGGAGAGTATTTCTTATAAAGAGCCAAACCCTCTTTTCCATTTTGTGCAATATAGATTTTTAAGGCAAATTTTTCAAGAAAAAAAGCTATCTCTTCTCTTGTATTTTCATCATCTTCAACATAAAGTATGGTCTTACTTGTTAGAATATTTTTATTTAACACGGACTCTCTCCTTATTATAAATGAAAACAAAAATCACTATAAACTCATTTATGATTTAATTATACTCCATTTTGATTTCTTCTGTATATTGTACTCCAGGACACTATTTATGTTCTTGTTTCTTGTCAAGAACTAAATGATTAATTTTTAATCATTAATTATTTTCATGTATGTCTATTTTTTAATCAGATATCACCACTTATAGTTAAAATAATCTATTATAATTCTCCTAGCAAACAATTTCAGGAGATTTTATGGCAGGATTTAAAGATTTAAAGGGACAAGGACATGCACCAACACTGTTCATGGCTTTTTTATACTTCGATATGAGTTTTATGGTTTGGACTATGCTTGGACCCTTAGCAACAGAGATAGCAGATGCACTTGCAGTTGCTGGACGAGTATTAACTGAAGGTGAGATTGCAACACTTGTTTCCCTTCCTATTCTTTCAGGTGCAGTTTTACGAATTGTACTTGGCTTTGGTGTTGATAAGCTTGGAGCAAAAACAACTGCCCTTATCTCTCAAATGATTGTTATACTCTCTTTAATCACTGCATTTATAATGGGAGATACCATTACTTATGAGGTTCTTCTTATAGTAGCACTTGGTCTTGGTTTTGCTGGAGCTGCCTTTGCAGTTGCTCTTCCTCAAGCTGGTCAGTGGTACCCACCTAAACTTCAAGGTGTTGTTCTTGGAATCGCTGGAGCTGGTAATATCGGTGTTGTAATTGACTTTATATTTGCTCCAAAAATCGCGGAAATTTGGGGATGGTATGCAGTTTTTGGTGTAGGTGCAGCAATGGCTATTATCGTTTTTATCGCTTATATGTTTATCGCTAAAAATGCACCAGCAGATGTTTATACATCTCGTCCTAAAAAAGTAAAAGATTACATCAAACTTCTTGGAGACAAAGATACTTGGTGGTTCTCACTCTTTTATGCAATTAGCTTCGGTGGTTTTGTTGGTTTTGCTGGATATATGAAGGTCTACCTTATGAACACTTACCAAGTAGATATGGCTGCTTTTGGTATGGATGTATTAGACGAAGGCAATGTAAAAGTAATTGCAGGTTATTTTGGAGCTCTTTGTATTTTTGCAGGTGCTATTCTTCGTCCAGTTGGTGGTAATATAGCCGATAAAGTTGGTGGAGTTAAAGCTCTTTATTTCTTCTACGGTATGGTTGCTCTTCTTGTCGCTATTACAGCAATGGTTGAGTTACCATTCTTTATAGCTATCTTTGTACTTTTTCTTATTATGGCTAACCTTGGTATGGCTAACGGTTCAGTTTTTCAACTCGTACCTCAACGTTTTGGTAAAGATATCGGGATTATGACTGGTCTTGTTGGTTGTGCTGGTGGTCTTGGTGGTACTGCACTTATAAAGACTCTTGGTTGGTCTAAGGGAACATTTGGTGGATACACTGAAGGTTTCTTAATCTTTGGAGCTGTTGTTTTAGTTGCTCTTGTTGGTCTTAGTTTTGTAAAAACAAGATGGAGAACGACATGGGGTGTTGCAGCAGGTGGTAGAATATAGCCACTTGCTAAAAAATTGACAAACCTGTTTTGTCTGTAAAAAGCTCAAGAGCTCTTGTTCCCACGAGAGAGTTTCCTTGAGCATTCAGTCCAGGTGAAAAGACAGAGATTCCCATAACTTCAGGAACAACTGCAACTATACCTCCACCCACTCCACTTTTTCCCGGAAGACCCACATTAAAAGCAAAATCTCCCGAAGCATCGTAATGTCCACAAGTAAGCATCACAGCATTGATTCGTTTAGATTGAGAAGCACTAATGTAAATTTCTCCACTTATTGGATCAACTCCATCATTTGCAAGGTAGAGCATCGCACGAGAGAGCATTTTTGTACTCATCTCTACAGAGCAGTTTTTAAAGTAGGTACGAACTACCTTCTCAACATCGTTATCAAGGTTATCAAAACTCTTCATAAGGTTCGCTAGAGCCATATTTCTAAAGCCATGCTCCATCTCTGAATCAGCAACCACTCTACTCCACTCGATATCTCTCTCATCTGCAATATCACGAATAAAGGTCAAAACCTTCTTAAATGCAATCTCGGCATCTTCATAATAATTTATCAGAGCATCCACTACGTTGATGGCCCCTGCATTGATAAAAGGATTTCTTGGTATACCATTTTCATACTCTAACTGCACCAGAGAGTTAAAAGGGTTTCCAGAGGGCTCACGACCTACTCGTCTGTAGAGTTCATCCTTGTAAAACTTGAGTGCAAGTGTAAAGCTAAAAACCTTAGAGATACTCTGTATAGAGAAGAGTTTATCAGCATTACCAACACTAAACTGTGTCCCATCAAAAAAAGTCAGAGTCATAGCAAACTGCTTAGGGTTTACCTCAGCCAATGCAGGAATATAGTCAGCGACCTTTCCCTCATCTAAAAGAGGTTTTACCTCATCATAAATCTCTTCTAAAATTCTCTGATAATCCATACTCACACCTTTTCTATTGATATCAAACTATAACATATTTTAGAGTGTTTAAAAATTACTCATCCACGTTGAGAAGATATCTACTTCTTTAGATAGAATATTCTACTTAGAACTATAAAGGCTTACTCTTATGGCAAAACAGAATATCAAAAGCGCAGGCTTCTCTCTAGCGAAGAGAAAAGAACTTACAGGCGATGATTTTTACGACACAAGAACCATAGGAAACCTTACAGTAGCCATAGTGTGCGATGGTGTTGGAAGTGCTCAAGAGGGAGCCGAGGCAGCCAGAAGAACGACGAACTATCTTATGAACAACCTCAAAAAACGTCCTAAAACTTGGAGCATAGAAAAATCTCTTAAATCTTTTATACACTCTATCAATGCTATTTTATACCAAGAGTCTCAAATAGATTATGAGAGAAGTGAGCTTGTCACCACGTTGGCCATAGTTGTCATAGAGGGAAACCGTCTCTACGGAGTCAACGTGGGAGATAGCCGTGTTTACCTCTTTAGAGACTCTAAAATGAACCAGCTCTCCTATGACCAAGTTATGGAAGAAGAGGGTTATGATGGTGTCTTAACACAGGCCATAGGAATAGACAAAGAGGTAGAGCCATTTTATTTTGAAAATGAAGTGCAAAAAGATGACAAAATTCTTTTGTGTAGTGATGGTTTATACACACTTATAAATGATGAAGACCTAGCCAAAAGCCTCCCTATCGGTGCTCACTTTTTAGTTAAAAAAGCGAGTATGATTATGGAAGACAACCTTCCAGATGATACAACTGCCGTTGTTGTAGAGATTCTTAAAGCAGATGAAGTAGAGACACTTAAGCGTCAAAAGCTCATTATTCCAAAGAGTCTTAAAAAGGGACAACTTATAGATGGTTACACTCTTGAAAAATCCCTTATTCAAAATGATAGAACATGGTTGGTTTCTAAAAAAACAAAATCATATGTGCTCAAGTTTGCTCCTTTTGAAGCAATTGAAGATGAGATAGTCAAAGACCTTTTTGTTAAAGAAGCATGGAATGCCAAGCGACTCAAAACAGACTTTTTTCCAAAAGCAGTCATCCCCAAAAATCGGACACATAGGTACTATGTTATGCAACTTTTTGATGGTGAAGATTTAGATAGCTACCTAAGACATAAACATATCACTATAGATGATGCAATTGAACTTGCCTCTACCCTTTTAAAGATGGGACAACACCTTGTCAAGTATGACTTAATCCATGGAGATATTAAACCACCCAATATTATGATAGCTAAAGATGATGATGAGAACTTAGAGTTTAAAATTATTGACTTTGGAAGTATTACAGAGATATTTTCTAGTGATACACAAGCGGGAACACCAAGCTACCTCTCCCCAGAAAGGTTCCAACATGAAGCTATCAGTGAGACAAGTGAAATATTTTCTATTGGTGTAACTCTCTACCTTAGTTTAACAGGAAAATACCCTTATGGAGAGATTGAGCCTTTTCAAACACCTCTCTTTAAAGAGGCAAAAAAACCAAGTACATACAACAAAAACATACCAGACTGGCTCGATAGTGTCATAATGCGCTCTATTGCCATTGACAAAGAGAGACGCTATGCTCACTACTCCGAGATGGCATATGAGTTAAAATACCCTCAAAAAGTAAAGCCATTTTTTCCTAAAAATGCTACTCTCATTGAACGCTCTCCTTTAGCATTTTATAAAACTGGTTTTATTCTTATGACACTTCTTAACTTTGGTTTACTTATCTACTTAAACTCCTAAGAGTTTTTGTATATAATACTTTAACTAATTACAATGGAAGAACTATTTGAACTGGCTAAATTTCTTTGAGACAAAAACACCACTAAAACACTCTTTTGGAAGATGTATAAATGCAAAACTCTCCCCAAATGAAGAGGAACTTTTTAACAAATCCTATGAAGCATTTGAGTCTAAAAATATCTTAGATGCTTATGAGTACTTTTTTCAATCTTTAGAAAACTTTACCCATGAAAAATCAAACAAAAACATTCTTATTACACGAGAAGAGAGCAAACTCCTTTTTACAATTTTTCAAGGGAGTGCTAAAATAACTGGTTACATTACAAAAGAGCATCTCTATGCAGAATCAACTCTTTGTAAAAATAGTGCCTCTCATGTGGCTCTGAAGCGTTATATTTTAGAGAGAAACTACCAGTTAACTTATGCTAACTACTTTAGTGACGATGAGTATATCAAACTCAAACTCTACCATGACAACATTACAATAACACCTCAAAAAATCTTCTTTCCACTCAGAGAAATTGCTCTCAATGCAGACTTTGATAAAGAGTATGTAAAGAGTGAATTTCATGATATTTCACTTGAAGATGTAGTGCATCTCCAACCGATAGACGAAAAAGAACTAAAAATAAAATTTGATTCTCAACGTGGTTGGATAGATGAAGCAACTGCTAAAATCATCACCCTACCATCCAATGATAATGCAGGTATGCAAGCCTTTACTTACCTCTACCTTCTCTTTAAAATAGACTATCTTCTCGTTCCAAAATATGAGATACATCAAAAGATGAGTAAAAAAATTCAGACCTACTATAGTGATGAGAGTCTGAGTATAGAGTCTAAGAATGAAGAGCTTAAAGAGTATATAGATAAACTAAGAGGTATGGATTTTAAAAAGTTTAAAGAAGCCTTTTACAATGCACAGTACACTTTTAACCCAAGCGATAAAACACCAAATGAGGAGATAAACCTTTTTATAGAGGAGTCTCTTAAAAAAATTCGTTGGTACAAAAACAATCGTTACAACCAAATTATTCCAACTATCTACAGCTATATTGCATTTTATATTCTTTACAATTATGGCCTTCACCCTGTAGTTAAAGAGCTACTCCATACTCTAGTAGAGATTCAGAACCCTCAGTTTTTTAAAGAGTTAGATTATAATGTACTCTACGATACTGAGCATCAAAACTTCTCTAAACGTGCTATTATCGCAAGAATTGAAGATATTATAACTCCTCATCAAGAGCAGTTTAAACTCTTAGAGCCTTTTGGATCAGAGCTAAATTTTGAAACACTCAATGAGTTTAGCAATAGTTTTTACTTGCAAATTACCATGCTAAACTTTGAGGAGGTATAAAATGAATACACAACTTTTACTCGAAACCTATACAGAAAACATTATTCAAATTATGACTCCTTATGGTACAGGGACTGGTTTTATTATAGACAAATTAATTATTACTAACTCCCACGTTGTAAGTGGTTTAAAAGAGGTTGTAGTAAGTGCCAAAAAAATCAAACGTAGTGTTGCACAAGTTGTTTATGATGACCCTTATTTAGATTTAGCCTTTATATCTTTAGAGTTAACACCTCCAACAAATCCCTTAAAACTTACAACAAAAAGTGTAGAAGATGGAGATACAACCATCGCCATTGGTCACCCTTATGGACTTAACTATACTGCAACAGAGGGTATTGTCTCTCGTGCTTCAAGGCTTCAAGATGAGCTAGAGTATATTCAAATAGATGCAGCTATTAATCCAGGAAATAGTGGTGGCCCACTGCTCAACGTGGATGGAGAGGTTATAGGGGTTAACACTTTTATTATTCAAAATGCGAACAATCTTGGCTTCTCTCTTCCCTACTTCTATGTGCAAGAGGCACTTGAAAGTTTTTACAATTTAAAAGCCATCAATATTATAAAGTGTAAATCTTGTAAAAACCTCATTAAAGAAGAGGAAATTATAAAAGACTACTGTTCTGAGTGTGGAAGTAAAATAGAGGTAGCAAGACTCAGAAGAAAAGGCTACAAACCATCAGGAGCAGTGAAACTTTTAGAAAATATTTTAGAGTCTCTTAAAATAGATGTAACCCTTGCACGGCGCTCACAATCTTCTTGGAAAATCTCGCACGGAAGTGCTGTTGTAGAGATAAACTACTATGAAAATGGGATAATTATAGGGGACTCAAAACTGTGTGGCATTCCTCAAGACAATATTGAAAAAATATATGATTATATTCTCAAAGAGAATGAAAAACTCTCCTATTTACAGTTTTCAATTAATGAGAATAACATCTATCTCTCTTATCTGATAGTTGACTCTTCATTAACACAAAAAGAGGGTAAAATTGCGGTTGAAAGACTTTTAGAGTACTCAGACAAGTATGATAAAATTCTTATAGAAAAATATGGAGCATCACTTCTTAAACGTGATGATGACGAGGATTAAAACAGAATGAACAATTTTTTAGAATTTAAAGTAGATTTAGATAATTTTATAGACGAGTTAAATAAAAGACTAAAAGTAAATAATACAAAAGTAGAAGAACTCCTTCACTTAGAGCATAAAAGTTATGCAAATTTTGTAAAACCGCTACAAATGATGGATGAGTACCTTGAACAGTTCTTCACACCACTTTCCCATCTCAATGCTGTTAATAACACCGACAAAACTCAAGAGGTCTATGCACAGAGTCTTCCTATTATTACAGAGTACTCAACAAAACTCTCTCAAAATATAGCTATTTACAAAGCATATAAAGAGATTTATGCAAATGAAAAAGAGTCACTTAACTATGAAAAAAATAGAGTTTTAGAGCTCAATATTCAGCACTTTGAACTTAGTGGTGCACACTTAGATGAGACAACAAAAGAGAGACTCCAAGAGATTAACATACGCAAAAGTGAACTCTCAAATAACTTCTCTCAAAATCTACTCGATGCAACAAATGAGTATGAGTACATAATCGAGAATGAAAAAGATGTAGAGGGCTTACCTGTAAGTGATATTGAGAGTGCCAAATTTGAAGACGAAGGTGTAACTAAATACAAATTTACACTTCAAATGCCTTCTTACATAGCCTATATGACTTATGGTAAAAATGCAACTATTAGAGAGACACTTTATAAGGCTTATGTAACACGTTCACCTCAAAATGCAGCAATCATTGATGAACTTTTAGCTCTTAAAAATGAGATGAGCATACTTTTAGGTTTTGACAACTATAGTGCATACTCCATAGCATCTAAAATGGCTCCAGATGAGAAGAGTGTTGTTAGCTTTTTAAATGACCTTGTAAAAAATTCAAAAGCTCAAGCAAAAGAGGAACTCAAAGAGGTTCAAGCTCTTTGTAAAAAACCTCTACAGAGTTTTGACACAGGTTACTACAGTGAACTTCTAAAAAAAGCTAAATACGAAATAGATGAAGAGGAGTACCGTCCATACTTTGAACAGCAAAATGTTGTTGAAGGTATGTTTGAGTTTTTAAACAGACTCTTTGGCATAAAGTTTGAAAAAACAGATGAAAAACTTTGGGATGAAAAAGCTCTCTCTTATAACCTCTATGTAAATGATAAACTAGTTTCACGTCTCTACACAGACCTAGAAGCTAGAAAGTCTAAACGTGGTGGAGCATGGATGCATAACTGGCAAGCACACTGCCTTGATGAGGAAGGGAAAGAGCAACTCTCTTCTGCATTTATAGTCTGTAATTTTCCAGCTTCAACACCAAAAAACCCTTCACTACTGAGACACGATGATGTAGTCACTCTCTTTCACGAAATGGGGCATGCTATTCACCATATGTTAAGTTCAGTCAATGAGAATGAAGTAAGTGGTGTGAACGGTGTTGAGTGGGATGCAGTGGAATTTCCATCACAATTTTTAGAAAATTTCGCTTATGAGCCAAAGGTTTTAAAACTCTTTGCAACACACTATAAAACAGGTGAAACAATTCCGGATGCTATGATAGAAAAACTTGTTAAAAGTAAAAACTTCTTATCGGCCTCTGGAATGCTAAGACAACTAGAGTTTTCAATTTTTGACTTTAAACTTCATACTAAAGTATATAAAGGGAATGAGGTTCAAGATTTATTAGACTCAATTAGAGAAGAGACAGCACTTATTCAAACACCCTCTTACAACAAGTTTCAAAATGGTTTTGCACATATATTTGCAGGTGGCTATGCAGCAGGGTATTACAGTTATAAATGGGCAGAAGTTTTAAGTGCTGATGCCTTTTTTAGCGTTGTAGATGAAGGAATTTTTGGCTCTACAACTGCTCAAAAATACTTAGATATTATACTCCAACGTGGTGGTTCACAAAGTATGCAAGAACTTTTTTATCTCCTTCAAGGAAGAGAACCCAATCCAAATAGCCTGCTTAGACTTAACGGCATACTCTAGTGAAGATATTTTTATCTTTACTTTTTATGCTCTACCAACTTTTTGGAGCAACAACCTTGAAAATAGCCTCATATAATGTAGAAAATCTTTTTGACCTGCAAAGAAGTGGTCATGAATATACAGAATTCATCCCAAATACAAAAGCAAACTGGAATACTAAAACCTATAAAATAAAACTCCAAAATATTGCAAGAGTCATTAAAGATATAAATGCAGACATTATAGCTCTCCAAGAGATAGAATCCCTTCAAGCACTTAAAGATTTAAGATACACACTTAAACAAAAAGGTCTCTACTATCAGTACTATAAAATTGCCAATAGAAAAAACACAACTATTAAAGTAGCAATTTTAAGTAAAATTCCGTTTACATATGCCAGAGAAGTAGCCGTAACTTCCTCTTATAAATATAGAAATATTTTAGAACTAAAATTCAATGTTAATAGTAAAGCTCTTTATCTTTTTGTGAACCACTGGAAAGCAAAATCAGGGCCAGAGAGCCAGCGAATCATCTCAGCTAAAGCACTGCGAAAGAGACTCAAATCCATAGGTTACGGTAAAAATATAATTTTATTGGGAGACTTTAACTCAGATTATGAAGAGTATATAAAGTTTAAAAGAAAAAGAAGACATAACGATACCGGTGGTAAAACAGGTATAAACCATGTTTTAAGAACAATTGAGGGGAATCATAGTGAGTTTTATAATCTATGGTACAACGAAGAGCCAACAGAGAGATGGACCTATATTTTTAGAGGAAAAAAAGAGGCACTAGACAATATAATAATCTCTAAATCTCTTCAAGAACATAAAAATATTTACTATAAAGAATCCTCTATAAGCTCTTTTAAGCCTACCTACCTTCTCAAAGGTAAAAGTATATACCGATGGAAGACAACATGGAAAAAACCTCGTAGACATAAGGGAAAAGGCTATTCAGACCACTTAGCAGTTACAGCAGAGTTTGTTGTGGAGTAAGAGACCAGTCTATAGTTTTTTGACCCTGTCTTACTAAGTACTCATTTGCTTGTGAAAATGGTTTTGAGCCAAAAAACCCTCTATAAGATGAGAGTGGTGATGGATGTGGAGCTTTTAAAACTAAATGCTTCCTCTCATCTATTAAAACTGCTTTCTTTTGAGAAGGTGCACCCCATAAAATAAAAACAATGTTTTCTTCAGATTCTGAGAGTTTTTTTATAACCCCATCCGTAAAAACCTCCCAACCCTTTCCTTTATGCGAGTTAGCCTCATCTTGAATAACGGTTAGGACACTATTAATCAGTAACACACCCTGCTCTGCCCAAGATGTAAGGTTACCCTTAGCAGGATACTCACATTCTATATCATCTATTAACTCTTTAAATATATTTTTCAGAGATGGAGGCACTTTACATCTATCACAGACAGAAAAAGCTAAACCATTTGCTTGATTTAACCCATGATAAGGATCTTGACCTATAATTACAACTTTTACTTCACTAGGTGTGAGTAAGTTAAAAGCTCTAAATATGTTCTCATACTCTGGAAAAATAGTTTTTGTTTTGTACTCATTCTCAATAAAATGGTGTAAGTCTAAAAAGTTTTGAGATTTTAGTTCGTCCGATAAAAAGAGATTCCATTCTTTGTTTAGTTGCATAAATAATCCAATTGTATATGTAATAGTATTATAGTAAAAGTATAAAAACAACAATTGCTAAAGTCAAGTAAAATAAGTAAATAAAAGAATGATTTGAGGAATAAAAACAACCAACTAGGCAGCGACCTACGTTTCCACAAGTGAAACCTGCAGTATTATCAGCGATGAGGGGCTTAGCTTCTGGGTTCGGAATGGGACCAGGCGTTTCCCCCTCTCTATAGC
>Ga0256824_10000161_pt1 | contig 24018 bp, 27 predicted proteins | sample CV67metaG_FD_191570 | JGI IMG/M metagenome (GOLD analysis project Ga0256824, IMG submission 191570) | Hydrothermal vent microbial communities from East Pacific Rise, Pacific Ocean - CV67 | ecosystem: Environmental > Aquatic > Marine > Hydrothermal vents | place: Pacific Ocean: East Pacific Rise...
TCCATCTTTAGGTCATTTATTTCAGCAAAAATATACTTTGGCAATCTATTTATTTTTTCAAATTGAATCTCGTCAAACATTACTATCCTCTTCTTAATTATTATTTTTTAAGGTGTGGTTTTACCAACCACGTTTTCCATTCATTGCTCTAAACTCTTTTTTAGTCAATGCTTTAATCTCTGTACTATCTATATAAAAGTAGTGTTTTCTACGATCTGCTAACTCTATACTGCTCACATCACTAACAATATCAACATAACCATGTCCTGTTACAAGTAACCAACGACCACCTTTAATATCAAAAGGAGTTGAAGATTTTTTCATAAACTCTCTTCGTTTTTTGGTATCAATATTAATAAAACCAAACCAGAGTGTACCCCGTGTAGGGTTCACAGTAATAGTTGAAATGGAAGTGGTCGCTTTAACAGTTGAATCAGTTGCCTCAGAGACAACTGATTCAACTGTCTTTTCAACAATCTGATCTGCACCCTCAACGACCTCTTGAACAATAGACTCTGCACTCTGTTGAGCTTCTGTAGTAGGTACTCCAGAGATGTTTCTCTCCGATATTACCCCAAATGTGCTACTATTTGTATCACTTTTAGCCTCTTCTCCGATTAAAGTAATTTTTTTTTCTACAGGAACAACAGGCATGGCAATAGTTACAGGCTCAAGTTCATTCTTTTGGATAACAACATTCTGTGCTTCTTGATCTGTCACATTAGATTCTAAGGCTTTTTTGTCGTCAAAAAAATCTTTTTTATTCTCGATATTTTTAATAACACCATCTAATTTACCTTGAGAAAAAAGCAACCATCCACCAATGAATAAGGCTAAAACAACAAACCATTTAAAAAAAGAGACACCATTTCCTTCTACAGAATCTTTTGAGATCATTACCACATTTTCATCGGCAGGCTTATGCTCTTCAAAATAGGTTTTTACACGTTCTCTAAGTGAAGAGACATCTATCTCATCTCTATATTCTCGTTCTAATATCAGTAAAAAGCCCAAAGATTTTACTCTGGTTAATTTTTCAAAATTTTCTTCGGCTAAATTGTTCAAGTTATCTGTTGAAATATTGGTTATTGAAGAAACTTTTTCAACCCCACCCTTATCTATAATCTCACTTAACTGCATTTCCCATCCTATGTATTAAAATTGCTGCTGCTGCACTCACATTTAATGAATCAAATTCATGTTTCATCTCAATAGAAACCTGTTGGTCTATTTTAGATATAGCACGTTTTGAAATTCCTTTACCCTCTGACCCTAAAACCAGTACCTTTTTATTAGAAAATTGACATGATTCAACTCTGTCTCCATCCATTACTGCGCCGTATACTTTAAAATCAAATTGCTTAAGTTCATTTAAGACATCTAAAATATTCGGAATAATAACAAAAGGCATCTCAAGTAATGCAGCCGAGCTGGTTCTGACAATTGAAGCAAGATTTAGTGTTTTCACACCTGTAGCAATAATACCATCCGCACCTAAAGCATGAGCCGAACGTACAATTGCTCCAATGTTTCCTGTATCAGTTAAGGTATCAAGCACAACAATGAAGCTCTCTTTTTTTAATGTGGATAGATCGCTCTGAACCAAAGGTTCCATCTCCACTAAAATGCCTTGATGGTTGCCACCTTTACTCATACTCTGCGCCCATTTTTCTTCTAAGAATTTAATACGTGGTCGGTACGATTCAAAAATTTCTTGAGGTAAAATACCTTTTTTTGCAATATAAACTGTCTTTATAGCTGACTCATGCTTTTTTAATGCATGTAAACAGACTTGTTTCCCATAAATAATCATAAAAAGATTTTATCAAATTTTAGCTGTGTTTTTTCATTAAAAAAGCAATAGAAGCATATTTAACGGTTAATAAGTTCTTGATACCATAACTTAACGGGTTTATCTGTTATCTTTGCCAAAAGTTTTGCTTTTACTTTGGGTTGTAAATCAAAAGCCAAAATATCATCAAGATAGAGTGCTTTTGCCTCTTCGATCTTGCCTTCAATCACAACAACCCATTCACCTTTTGCATTAATCGTAGGAAACTCTTCCAACAATTTCTCTGCTGTTCGTCTATAATAATTTTGAAATTTTTTGCTCAACTCTTTGGCAAAAAAGACCTCTCTAGAGCCATCTATGTGTGCAATCTCTTCGATCAATTTCTCAATACGATGGGGGGCTTCATACAATACAACACTGTGCGTCATGTTCATCACATTGATCAATTCAGAGGTACGTTCAGAGCCTTTGTGTGGTAAAAAGCCATAAAAGAGAAATTTTCCATCAACAAAGCCCGATGAGGCATAAGCAGTAGTCACAGCCGAAGCACCAGGAAGCACATCATAAAGAATATTATGTTGCTGGCAATATTCAACCAAGATTTGACCAGGATCAGAGATAATAGGCATGCCTGCGTCACTCACATAGACAACATGCTCTCTCTCTAGGCGTTGAGAGATCTCAACAAGTCGTCTCTCGCCATTATGTTCATGAAAAGATAAAAACTCAACATCAGGGTAGCTTAGATCAAAACGCTCTTCTAAAATACGAAGTAATCGCTTGGTCTCTCGTGTATCTTCACATAAAAATAGTGTAGCTTTTTCAAACTCTTTTAACGCACGAATCGTAATATCTTGGGGGTTTCCAATAGGAGTGGGGATAAATGTAAGCATATTTAATAGTGTTTCCAAGACAAGACAACGCCTTGCTTAGAAACCAACCAATAATTAAAGGTTGTATTTTTTCTTAAACTTGTCAACTCTACCAGCAGCATCAACAATTTTTTCTGAACCTGTAAAGAATGGGTGACATTCATTACAAATATCAATTGTCATATTTGCTTTAAGACTTTTAACTTCAAATGTGTTTCCACATGCACATGTAACTGCAGACAATTTGTAATCGGGGTGTATATTTTTTCTCATAATAAGACCTTTTAGTAATTTTTATTGACAGGTAACCAGCCCGCTCTAGCACTTGGCTCTTCCTCGAAGAGGGGTGTTGCAACAATCTTGGTTGAGACAACAAATTTTGGGGCGAATTATATCGAAAAAATATTAAATATAAGTTACTCAGTTAATCCAGTCAGAATCTTCTCTATTCTCTGCTGAGCATCTTTGAGTTCTAACAGATCTTTTTTATCGGTGAGTGCCATAGAACTCATCCAGTTATAAACAGAAGGAAAAGCGATATTCATCTTATCTTCATCCTTTTTCTTGCTAATATAGAGCGAACATGGAGCAAAAGCACCCGCTTCAGGATGATTTTTAGCGATGGTATAGATGACAGGAAGTTTACAAATAGAGTAGACCTCATAAAAATCAAAACCTGTATAGTTTGACTCTTCAAACTCATCTCCAAGATTGTTCTCTCCTGCAATAATAAAACCATTTAATGCCAACTGACCACTAAAGTCCATCTTAAACTCATCCAGCTCATCATCCCAATCTTTGGCATCAATCTCCATGCTAAAATTTGTTACCAATGCTTTTTTAGTTGCTTCTATCTTATAAGGTAGTGTCTCAAATTTTCCATTGGGCATCGCTATTTTAAGTGTCTTGACAACCAATGCTCTCAAATCTATCAAAAGCTTCTCATCAGCTGGAATATTCATAATCTTCTGCATTGCCTCCGCACTCAAAGAGGATACAGAGATAGTTTTATCTCCTTTTTTGGTATAGATAGACATACTCATGGGAGCGAAAAGTCCAACATTCTCATATTTTTTTGCCAATGCTAAAACCTGATCTTTCTGATAAAAAGTAAAAAGTGTATAGGTATCAAAAGTTGTCTCTTTAAACTGTTTTTTAAAAGGCAAATTCATATCTCTATTTGCAGATACAAAAAAACCTGCTTTTGTAAATGCTTCTTCTATGGTTTTTGCTGTAATCTTACCATCACTATTTTCCGAGGTAAAGACCTCAATATCTGCTCCTATTAACCCACTTATAAGTAGTGAGCCAAGTAGTATCCCTTTTAGTATCTGTTTCAATCTATCTCCTTTAATTTAAATGGAGTTCTTACAAAACTAGGAAACGACGGCTTTAGCTTCGTCTTGTTCGGGCCTGAAGCCTCCGATTCCGAAGAGTTTTGCAAGATCTCTAATCTCTCTATGGAATTATATAGGTGTAGCCATCAAGCTTTCGTTCAATAATCTCAACAATCCCTGCCGTCACAAACTCAACCTCATCGATCAACTCTTTTTTCTCGATCTTTAATGTTCTCATTGTATTCTTACAAACAATAAAAAGAACATCATAAGTCATCAATGCCCTGATCCTTTTCAGTAACTCCTTGTCCCCTTTTTTCAACAAAGTTTTCACCCCTTGCCCATAGACAACAATCACCACTTCAGTATTTTCAGGTCGATAGAACTTCATCACATTATTCACCGCACTTACTAGATGATTAACCTCTTTTAAGTCAGCCGTTGCAATGGGAAAAAGTATCTTTCTTGGATTATCAATTGCAGGTATTGGTTTAATTAACTCTGTCTCTGCATGAAGCATATTTAGCCCCATTACCACCAACAAAAAGATATAAATCAAAGCTCTCATTTTACTTCTCCTTTTACTTTTCGTAGCACCATCTCTAAAATATCTGCAAAATCTTCTTTATTCCAAGAGCCTTGTATTTTGGAGACAACTTTCTCGTTTTTAGTGATAAAAAAGAAAGTAGGGGTTACTTTATAACTCAATCCCAAAGGCAATTCATCCTCTTCTACATTGATCGACACAGAGATGAATTTTTTATCCAACAACGCAAGAATATCTGGATTTGAGAATACAAATTTTTCCATTTTCTTACAAAAACGACAATGAGATGAAAAAAGCTTTAATATTACTATTTTATCCTGCTTCTCTGCAATAGAAATCGCCTCTTTGTATTGGTATAGAGAATCTCTCTTCTCTAATATGCTTTGTCCATCTCCAGATAAAAATTGCATTAAGAGAAGAAGAACCAAAACTATTTTTTTCATTAAACAACCCCTGTTATTAATTTTTTTCTTTTAGACTCTACTTATAGCACCTTATGCTCTGAGTAGAATTTAAATAACTAAATATGATACAAAAACTTCATGCAGGTGTTAAAATGTGAAAAAAACACCTGCACAATATCCCCTAGAACTTAAATTGATACTGAGCTAAAATAGTATCATCACGATAGAATGAACCTGTTTTACCTTTAAAGTTTTCACCCAACCCTTTATTAAAAGTCTCTGTATCACCACTCGCAACCACGTAGTTAACCATCACTTTATGAGAATTTCTTTTTCTCTTATTGCTTCTATCCATCTTGTTATTGGCAGGATTCAAGTGAAAGTTAACACCAAGATAAGTATTACTTACATCCGAATTTCGACCATCAAGTTTCTCTGTTCCCCGTATATCTTTGACTGCCAACTCAATAGCATCTGTCACATAATAGGTTCCAGTAATGGCTGTTGTACTCATATCCCAACCTTTTCGACCCTGAATATTCTCCACATCATAATACTCAAACTTGAAATTTGAAAGACCAAAATGAGAATCAAGACCGAAGTTTAAGACGTTGTAATCTTCACTCTCTTTAGTTCCTCCTGCCATAGGGTTTGTACCATAAGAGAGTTCTGCATGTAGCTCTTGACCCCAATCAAACATCACACGCCCCATATAAGCATTCCCCTCTGAATCGCCTTTATTACTCTCTTTAACAGCACCAGATCGTGTTGTCTGATTAGCAATCATAAGGTCATATCCAAAACCTTTCCAAGGTCTCTCATGTCCCATCTCTAGGGCATTTACTTTAGCATGATGACCAAATCCCATATCACGCCCAGAAATCATAATACCTGTACCACGTTCAAATGCTAATTTTTTATCAAACCCTCTTTTAATAACATCTAAGTTCCAACCAGGAATTGTAAATCCCATACCAACAGGTGTCTTAATAAGACCAGCTTTAATTTGTAGATTTTCATTAAAATTATAACCAACAAAAGCATCTTTCATAACACGTCTAAAACCAGTATCCTCTTTTTTATCGGTAGCTTGATTAAAATCTAAAAAGACTTTTCCCACCACATTTCCAGAGAAATATTTCCAACCCAATCGAATACGGTCTGCACCAAACTTAACTTTTGAGTCAGAGCCTTGAGCAATTGATCCGTCACCCATGTCTGCATTTATTTGTGAAAAACCAAACAGTACCAGCTTTGCATCACTTCCCGCATTTTTATGTTTCCATGATATAGCAGAGAGTGTTGTTGTTGATAGTAGCGTGAAAGCCAAGCCTGTTGCCAATTTAATTATGTTACTTTGTCTCATTTTGCATCCTTTGTAATAACCACTTAAAAGTATTTTTTAAGTATACTAAGCATGTGATTTTTTATCACATATTTACTTATCTCATCTTTAGAACTTGCAGGTCTTAAGATGAGACAAACTCCTTTACTAGATTAACATTTAGCACCTTTTATTGGGCATCCACAACTATAATCTAGAACCTTAACATTGGAAGTCAATGAAATATCAACCACTTTTTTCTTACGAATATAGTCACTCACTACTTCATAAACTGCTGGTGTCTCTTTGTCCATATTTTCGCCCACACTTTGCAAATTTCCACCCCAAGATGAGACACGATAGGTCTTTTTAACATCAATCGGTTTTCCACCAATTAAAAACTCTGAAATCCGTTCTCCTGATGGAGCATCAATCTTAATACTATAGCTTGCACCCGTCAAACGGCTCATATCTCCACCTTGTTGAAGAAGAGGATTCGCATTAAAAACATTGTCTGCAATATCCTCCATCAATTTAGCAATGACCGAACCTTTCAGATCAAAAGTGTAAACCTCAGGATACGTGATGGCTGTCATCTCATAAACATTATCTTTTGTAATTGGATCATTTGGAAGAACTGTTGTTCCCCATCTATACCCAGGGGTAAATACAATGTCACTCTTTGCCTTCTCTTGAATCGCTTGACCAATGAGTGAATCAAAAGTGGAGTAGAAAGTATCACGTTTATAGAGAATCCCTTTTGTTGTTCCAAGAACCTCGTTAAGCTCTTTGTCAAATGGCTTATAGGCTTTAGCAATAAGTTCATCTCCAACCTTATCAGCAGGAATCAGATTGGAAGCCACAGGAATCAGTTTAAAGTTATATCCTGCCACTTTTTTATCTTTAATATCCAAATCCAAACGACCCACATATTTTCCATGACTTCCTGAAATCAAGATTACAGTATCGTTGACAACAATCGGTTCAGGACTAGGATCATGGGTATGTCCACTCAAGATAAAGTCAACACCTGTAACCTTCTTTGCCAACTCTTGGTCTACCGAGAATCCATCATGACTTAACACAACAATAGCATCTACTTTTTTCTTGTTACGAAGCTCATTTACAAACTCTTGCAACGACTCATGACGTAGTGCAAAACTCCAACCCTCTGTAAACCGTTTTGGATTGGCTGTTGAGGTAAATGGAAATGATTGACCAATAATTCCAATTTTTGCTCCACCAATCTCCTTGATAGTATAAGGAGGAAAAATTAGCTCTTCAAAATCATCAGAAAAGGGATCATTATCAATAACATTCTGAGAGATAAACTCACCATCAAGCTTCTTAATAAGCTCCATAACACGCTCTTTACCATAAGTAAACTCCCAATGTCCAACCATCACATCAACACCCAAATAGTTTTGAGCATCAACAATCGCCTCACCATCAGTCTTCAAGGCAACAGCAGTTCCCTGCCAAGTATCTCCACTGTCCAAAAGAAGTACGTTCTCTTTACCTCGCTCTTTTTTAACATGGTCAATAATCGGTTTAATATGTGAAATTCCACCCATTTTTCCAAACTTTTCAGCCAAGGTTGTAAAGTTGTTATGTGTATCAAAATATTGATCTAAAGAACCTGCTTCAATTCCGTAATGTTTCTCAAAACTATCTCCACATATAAACCCTGGCGTTCCCACCAAGTTTTTTGCAGATATTAGAGTCGAAGGTTCACGCCAATAAAGTGGTTTTATATGTGCATGTAGATCACAAATATGAAGAATCGTAGCTTTACCTTTTGGTTCAAAACTAACTACATCCGAAAATGTAAGCTCTTTCAGTTTTGCTTTAACCTCTTTGCTATCTCCTGCAAATAGGCTGTTGCTTGTCAGAGCAAACAGCCCCAAAGCACCTGCCATATTTAAAAAGTCTCTTCTGCTAATATCCATAAAAGCTCCTTATCGTTTTAAGCCAGGAATGGCAATGGCTTGTTTCTCTTTTTGAGCTAAAGTTGAGATATAAACTTCTAATCCAACCATCTCTTTTGAACCAATTGGAATAACTTTAAGCAGTGCATTTTTCATACAACCTTGAAATCTTCGTTGAAGTGTTCGTAGACTAGATTTTGTCATTCTATATGCTGGCCATGTTGCACCAGCACCTGCTTTTCCCAAGTCTGGAAGTGGTTGTGTTCGAAGAACCTGCCCCACAATATCAGCCGAGTGACAACTCAAACAAGAGAGTCCACGCCCACCTCTGGCAGTTTCAAACGTTACTTTTCCCAAATCATAAGAGGCTTTAATATGCTCATCTGAATTAATATCAATGGTAAACTGCTCATCATTTGCCAACGATTTTACATACGCCAACATTGAAAACATCTTTCCACTCTTAAGCTTTGTCTTCTCTTTTCCTTGTTCCACTTGCATCGCTTGTAAAACTTGATCTATACCCACAACATTTCCCAGTTTTTTAATATATCTTGGAAAACCTGCAATATATTTTGGTAGCTCTTTTTCGCTTACAGCCAAAAATTTTGCTAACGCCTCTTCTCCACCAAGCTTCTCCTCAAGAATCTCGCCACCCTCTTCCACATAAATATCAGCAGGATTATTCTCCAACATCTCTGTATACATGGCTCTATCGGAATCACTCATGGCAAACTGTTCTCCAGCAGTAGCAACAGTCACCATCAAGGCTAAAGGTAATAATAGTTTTTTCATACCCTATCCTTTTGGTTTGATTTTTTTACTCTTAGAGTTCTTTTCACCTTGATTGTCCGTATAATCAACCGTGATTTTACCTTTTCCTGTCACTTTATACTTTACAGAAAAATAAGGGTTTGTTGAGACCGACTCCCAAACCTTCATTGTTGTAAATGGTTGACCATCAAACGAAAATGTCAAGCTGTCAATGTAGTGTGCAGGTTTAATCTTACCTGTCTTTTTATCTTTACTCATCCCCGTATCCATTGGATGAATGACAATAAAGTCAACTTTGACAATATCACCTACTTTGTATTTTTTTGGTTTAATTTTGACCATCGATTTTCTTGCTTCTGCCATGTTATATCCCTTAATTACTTATTAATATCAACGTATGCCTATGGGCAAACTCTCTTGGTTATTTTTGGAATCGGAGGCTTTAGCCCCGAACAAATTTGGCAAAAATCAACCACAACCACCAATGGTTACTTTAACACTCTTTGCAGTCTGAATAAAAGTACCATCACTCAACTCTACTAGTGCTACAACATCTTGTGTTTTACTCAGCTTTACACGTGTTGAAAAATATCCTTCTGCATTGGCAGGTGTCAACATAATATCCGCACATCTTGCGTTGCCGTTACCTTTATTTAAAACATGTATCGCTTTAACATAGTTGCTCTCTTCCATAGGATGATCAACCTCTACCTTGACAGGAACAACCGCACCATTTTCAGCAATTTCAGGAACACGAAGAGTAATTTTGTCACTCTCTTTTGCCCCTTTACCTGAAGTGATTGTCTTTACTGCCTCATCAAAAGACATATCATTAGGACCCTTTTTAGCCTTTTTTTCCTCTTTAGCAAACACACCTGTGGGTGTGGCTACCACAGCTACAGCCGAGGCACTTAACATACTTTTAATAAAATTTCTTCTTTCCATACTTCTCTCCTTATTTTTTGGCAGATTTATCAGACATAACATAAGCAGTTAAGTCACAAATCTCTGATTCGTTAAACAGTTTGGTGGTCAAATTGATTGTCATGTGTGTTTTTGGATTATCAATACGTGGATCTGCTATCTTTTGATAAACAAAGTTGGCATCTCTGGTTTTACTATCAACAAAAATAGCTTTATATCCTGTCAAGTCAGGACCAATATTTCCCCCACCAACAGCACCTTCAATATTGTGACAAGCAACACAGTTACCAAACTGCTTGGCTACTTTTTTAACCTTGCCATCTTTATCTTTTTTTTCATTAAACTTTACAAGCCCTTTTGGTGGTGTTTTCTTGGCTTTTTTCCCATTAAGGTTATGAAAAATATAGGCACCTCTTGCAATAGCCTCTAAATCATCAAGTTTACAACTCTTTGGTATCTTAAAAGTTGTAGGCTTTAGTAACAGATCCTTTTCAATCAGTTTGCTCGCATCTGGCATATCATAAGCTTTGGTTAAATCTACAGCAGATAAAGCGATAGAGGAAGAAAATAAAACTACACAAAACAGTGTAATTGAGTTCACACTTCTCTTCATTAAAACTCCTTTTTAATTTAGTATTTAAAAGTAGTATAGCGAAGAAGTGTAAAAAAAGTGTAAAAAGTTATTTTATAAAATAATTTTTAATTATATTTTTAGTAAAGATAAGAAAATAGTTACTTCATCGTATCTATTGGAATAAATAACCTTCTATAACCCAAATTGCTAAGAAAGTACTTGCATTCAAAATGGAGGTTATACTCTTTATTATGGTAATAATTCTGTAACTTTAGCACAGTTGAATTTCCAATCAGTAATAGGCACAATAGGGTAACTACTTGCTCTTTTAATTCTAGTGGTATATTGAAGGTATCTTATAGAGATAGAGAGTGGTTAGAAAAAACACTAATTTTTCAAAAATCTATAGCTAAAAGAGCTTCCCTTTTTGAGTGTTGATTGAATATCTAATCCAATATACTCCTCATCAACAATATCTTTGACGATATTCAGACCTATACCAAAACCTCCCTTGGTCTCGTCTTCACGGTAGTATCTCGAAAAGATTTTTTCTACATTCTCTATACCCACACCATAATCTTTTACAGAAAAAGTAATATCATGCCTCTGTTCTGTCAGAAGAACCTCGATCGTGCTGTTGTCATAGCTGTATTTAATGGCATTGGAGATGGTATTATCAACGATACGTTGTAGTTTTACTTTTGAAAATAGATAGTAGATATTGGGAGTTATCTCGATGGTGATATGGATATTTTTGAGATTGGCAACTTCTTGGAAATAGTCAACACGACTCTTGATAAACTCCGAGAAGTTGAGTCTACTTTGCATCTGTTTAAGACGACCCTGTTTGATAAGATAGTCCATATCATCATAGATTGTTGCCAATGTTTTGGAGGCTGATTTAATCCTCTTTAGATACTTATTCTCACCATATCGGTTGATACAGAGATCTGAGTTAAGATTAATAATTGTTAAAGGTGTATTTATTTCATGCATTGAATCTTTCATAAAATTATCAAGCTGTTGGTTCATCTTCTCAAAAGGAACAGAGAAATTTTTAAGCAAAAGCAGAGAGAAAAGAAAGAGCATTAAAAGAATTCCCAAGATTACCAACAGAGCAAAAAAGTAAATCTCATTGGCTGTATGTATCGTAGAAACCAACAGATATTTAGAACCAAAATAGTATTTATCAGGAAGAGCATAAATATAGTAATAGTGGTTTCCTTCATGAAAAAATCCTTCCATGAAAATAGAGGGTTTAAAATCAAGAGTAGAAAAAATATCTTCATACTGATTGCTATAGAGTGCGGTTTGATACTCTTTATAATGAGGAAACTTATAAACCTTGTCTTGGTTCTTGTAGCGTTCCATTGAAGCGATAACTTTTCGTGACTGTTCTTGTAATAAAAGTTCCGTTTTTGCTTCATCGATTTGTAAGAGAAGCATTACATAGATAACGAGTGGTGTAATAAGAATAATTGCCAAAATAAATGTGTAACGAATGGCATATTTTAAAGCAAATTTTTTAGAATCAAATATCAATACTATACCCTATCCCACGAATATTTTTAATAAAATTTTTCTCTAATTTTCGGCGAAGTGTTCCCACCTGCACACGAATATTGGTTGGGTCAATCCACTCTCCCCACACCTTGTCCCAGAACATTTCATAACTCACAACCGCCCCACGATGTTTAATAAGAAGTTCCAATATTGCAGTCTCTCTTCGACTTAGATTTACCTTTTTATTCTCTAAGGAGAGTTCCATTTTTTTAGTATCGTACTTATATGAATACTCCAGTAAAATAATCTCTTCAGTGGAGTAAAAACATTGGGTCTGAATAACCTGTTCCACCCGAAGTTTTAACTCTGTAAGGTCAAAAGGTTTGCGAATATAGTCACAACATCCACACTTATAACCTCGGGTTAAATCTTCAATATTGTTCAATGAAGTGATAAAAATTGCAGGAGTTGTAATCTTATTTTCTCGTAGAGTAGAAAGCAGTTTAAAACCATTCATTGAGCCTGAAACTTTGACATCAAGCAAGAGTAGATCAAATGCACCATCATAGATCGCATCAAATGCATCTTCTGCATTCACAAAATGAACAACGCAGTAACCAGAGTCTTCAAGAAACTCCTGCATCGAAATGGCTAAGATAGTCTCATCTTCTAAAATTAATATCTTCACTCTATCACCCCTACTTTTTTCTCTTTATATTTGCGTTCTAAAATAATATCAATTAACTCATCTTTTGTGTAGAGAGAGAGTATATTCTTTGCCTCTTCCATCAACATGCTCTGATCCGCATCATTTAATTTTCCAAACCACTCAACCAGATTTTTATCTCTGATATTTCGATAACTTCCCGAAGGGTTCTCCCACAACTTAACCACCTGATAAATATCCTTATCACGCAAACGTGTAAAGATAGATATATCTTGATAGTTACGACTGTAATGACTGACAGTATGTTCGGGTAGAATCAAAAGATATTTTCCAATCTCTTCACTATCTCCATTGTACATCGGTTCAAGCAGGTAGAGAATATTCTCTTTATAAAAATAGCCCAACTCTTTCAAGATACTCCAATCAATATCTCTTGCTTTTACCTCTAGTTTTTTGTTGAAGTTTTTATTTGAAATAACATAGTTTTCCATAAAAGGAAACTCTTGCATTAAGGAGGCCTGTTCTAAATATTTCATATCCATCAAAGCAAACAGTTCAATTCCTTTTTGTCGTAATTTTTTGGCAAACTCATCAACAAATTGAATTACCTCTAAGTAACCAATATACTCTTGTCCACTGCGTATGGGAATGGTCGCTTTAAAGGTTAATCGTCTTCCTGTCTCCACCCCTACTTTGGGTTTTTTATTCTGTTTTAACTTCTCAAGATCATCACGAAACCACCACATAGGCATTCCAACCGAGGCATTCCCCCAGCTCTGAGCAAAGATAAAAAAATCATTGTCAAAAATTTGTAATCTAAGTGTCTGAATGGGAGTGTACTCTTTGAAGCGTTTTGTAATTGCACTCAAGATCTCATAGGCACGCTCTTCATCATTTGAGATAAGTGCATTTTTCAACGCACCATCTTCTGAAAGTGCCAAAGAGAAGGTTAAAAGATCTGAATTTTCGTAAACAAGATCTTTTTGAAAATCATCAATAATCTGTCTACTCAAAGTTTGAAGTTTATCTTTTTGACTCTCTTTCAAGAAAAAAACAATAGAGATAGATAAGCTTAAAAGAATAATAAAAACAGAAGCAAGATAGATATTTGAGATACGTTTCATAAAATAACTATATCAAAACTCTTGTTTATAGTTGATAAAAATCAAAATATACTCTTTTAATCTATTTTCATTACAATAAAGAATCTTAATACCAAAGGAAAACTTATGAAAAAGATTCTTTTTCTACTTCTTACCACCCTAACCCTCCTTCTTGCAGAAGAGAAAACAGCAAAAGTTGTGTACGATTTAACCACCGAAGATATGGTACAATTTGAACGTAAAGTTTTAAAAGCAATAGTCGTCAATAAAGCACACTATGAAGGTCAACTCCGTGAGCTTGATGTGGTCGTTGTCATTCATGGAGAGGCGTATCGTTTTTTTACCAAAGATCCACTAAAAACAATCTATAAAACCGATAAAATACTCCTATCAACTCATAAAACATTGGCAAAACGCATAGAGTCGATGATCGAAAATTATGACGTTACTTTTTTAATGTGTGGTGCAGGTATGGAGAAACGTAAACTCAAAAAGGGTGATATTTATCCATTTGTAACCATTATTCCCAACTCAACCATTGGATTAATCGACCAACAAAACAGAGGCTATGCCTATATTCCTGTGGATTAAAAGATAAGTTGCACGCCTATATAGGCAAGATTGGCTTCTTTTTTGGAATCCACACTTTCAGAACCCAATGATCCCATAATCGCTAGATTCTCTTGATACTCATAGAGATACCCCAGATTAAAAAAAGTACCCAAGCTATTATCTGTGGGATTCTCTTCTAGATATGTTTCAAGAAAATAGGTGTGATTTTTTTGTTGATATGCCAAATAGCTTCCAACTTCATAGTGGGTTGACTCCTGTTGTGGATAGAAATAAGATAGACTTGTTACCCACTCTAAATTTTCACTAAATTGAAGGCTTATTGGAATTTGAAACTCATAGGATGATCCCTCATCAAATGGTGTGTTGATAGGATAGAAGAGATATTTGGGATAGAGTGCCACATTCAAAATCTCACCACGGTAAAAATGGTATTTCACAGCCACCTCCAAACCATCTGACCTATAGTGATGGCGAGATGAAGCGTAGCCACTCTCTAGCGTCAATTGTGTGTGGGGATAGATCCCATAATTCACATCAATAATAGGAGCAACAACCTTCAGATCATCACCCTTCTCTATCTCTGATGCAAAATTAATCTCAAACGTATGAAGATCGGGAGTAAAAGGATCATCACTCATCATAGGGGGACCCGAATGAAGAATAGAACCTAGCAACACAATCCCAACAAGACCTTTTAATTTTGATCTCATCGCTCAGACTCCAGTGCCAAGTTTTTAATCCCATTAAAGTCTGCTTTTCCTGTCCCTAATTTTGGAATTGCATCGACTTTGAAATAACTGCTTGGAATAAAAAGAGGATTCATTTTTAACCCACGTATCTCCTCTTTTAACTGATCTATATCTTTCTCACCTTCTAAAAGAAGTACCAATTTCTCACCCTTTTTAGCATCAGGAATGGCACTAATAGCAATCTCTGTATTCTCATCAAGCAATGTTCCTATCTCACTCTCAACCAGTCCCAAACTAATCATCTCACCAGCCACTTTAGCAAAACGACTATAACGATCAACAATGGTCAAAAACCCATCACTGTCAAGATGACCTTTATCTCCAGAGACATACCAACGAATTCCATCCATCTCTTTAATCACCTGTTGGCTCTTCTCTTCATCTCGTAGATAACCTTTCATCACCTGAACACCACCAATCATAATCATACCATTTTCACCAACAGAAAGAGGCTCAAAAGTTTCAGGGTCTGCAATCATAAAAGCTGTTCCAGGGATGGGTAAACCCACCGTTCCAATCTTATTTCCCACCTGAACATGATAACTCTCTGGAACCATAGCATTATGAATATTACCACTTGCCACAGGCGAGGTCTCAGAAGCACCATACCCCTCATGTATATCTTTTCCAAAACGCTCTTTAAAAAGTTGTCGAATCTCAAGAGGCAACTTCTCGGCTCCTGCAATAACCATTCTCAGCCCGCTAAACATCAACGGATCGATCTTTCTATTTCGAGCATAAAGTCTTAGAAATGTAGCCGTAGCAAAAAGAAAAGTTGCACGGTATTTTATAGATAACTTTCCAATTGCCAACCCATCGGTTGGATCGGGATGACAGACCACAGGAATCCCTTCAATAAGTGGAGTAAAGGTAGTTACAGTTAAGCCAAATGAGTGGAATATAGGCAAAGTTCCCAACATCACATCTGACTCATTTGGATTGATCACATTGATAAACTGTTTGATATTTCCCAACATATTTTGATGGGTTAACTCAATCCCTTTAGGCGTTCCCTCGCTTCCACTTGAAAATAGAATAGCACACGTATCAGAGGTGGGTACAGATTTAATATAACAGAGACTCAATAGCCATGTTGGCAAAAATTTTACTTGTAAAAACATCCAAAGCTGTTGGGTTTTAGAAATTTGACTCTTGATGCTTTCTAGGTAAAAAAGTTCCACACCTTCAAGTGCCTCTTCAAGATCAAAACCTTTGGCTTTAAGCTTAACAATAAACTGCTTTGAAGTGATTATCTGTTGAATATTTGCCAATTTAATCGCATGTTTTATACTTGCTGTTCCCGAAGAGTAGTTGAGATTAACAATACTCTTTCCAAGAGTCAAAGTTGCCATATTAGCAATACTTCCCCCTGCACTGGTAGGTACAATAAGACCAACATTCTGCTCTTTGGTTAAAAACTTTTTAAACGCTCCACGCATCACAAAAACAGCAGTCATAAACTTGTAACTGCTCAGCTCAACACCTGTTGAATCGGCAATAGCCAGCTTTGAACCTACTTTTTTTGCCTCTTTAATCCACGTTTTAGGCAAAGTATCAAGACGAGAGATGTAACGATTCCATGAGTGAACAGAGAGTTTAAAAACCTGCTTTTTTACCTCAATTGCGGTTGAAGAGATCGGCATTGTTTCACCAAAACTAACGCCCACATCACCAAGACGCTTCTTCTTGATTTTACTTGAAGCGTGAGAGAATTTTCCCTCCCAAAGTCCACGCAGATAAAAAGGAACAATAACCGCGTTGGTCACGTCTAAAACTGCCAGTTCAAACCCTTTTTGAAATTTACCAAGATGCCCATTTCTCGTGAGATGACCTTCGGGAAAAAGTGCCACAGTATCACCATTTTCAAGTGCCTCACCCACCACCTTTAATGCATTTTTTCCTCCACGAGTCGAAATTGGAATCGCTCCAAAAAATTTGAAAATAGGTTTAAAATACCAAAGATTATAGTAGTTTCTATCAATAACGAAACGTATCTGTTTGGGATAAGCAATCTGTAAAAAAGCCCAATCTAAAAAAGAGACATGGTTCCCTAATAGAAGCGTTCCACGACTCCCTCTGATATTCTCTAGCCCTGTCACATCAAGCTTGTAAACCACTCCAAACAAAAACCGTACCAAAAAACGTACCATAGGTTGAGAAAGCTTTATAATAGTATAAATAGCCCCAGCCAATGCAATCCAAAAAGCGACTGCAAAGAGATTTTCACTCCTCAAACCACTATAAGCAACAATTGTGGTCATAAGTAAAAATCCAAACATCACAAGATACTGCATAAAATTAGTACCTGCCAACACATTGCCCATTCTTCCCCTTGGAGTGACAAGCTGAATTAGTGTATTGAGTGGCACAATAAGCAGACCAGAGAAGAGTCCATAGATAAAAAAGAGCAGACCCAAGAGGAGTAAACTCTCAAACATAGGAATGAAAAAGAGAGAGAGTGCAATCCCTACTGCACCAACAGGAATAAGCCCCATTTCAATATAGTCTCTAGAGAGTCGACTAACCACCAAAGAACCCACCACAATTCCCAAACCGCTCAACGATAGAAGTCCATTTGCAATTACTGTGTTATCAATGCCCAAATTATTTTTTAGATGAGCACCAAAAATAGCCACAATCAGTTGAGAGACTCCCCAAAAAAGAGATAGACCAAGAATAGAAAGCCATACAGTTTCTGATTTTTGAAGCAGTTTAATGTTCCCTTTTAAATACGTTAGATTAGCATATTTTTTAGGTTGAAAATGCCTAGATTTTTGAATCTCTACGCTTTTAGTCAGACGAAGTGAAAAGAGAAACTCCACAACAGAAGCAAAAATAAGTGCAAAGCCCAACGGGTATATATATTGTAAAATCTCGCTAGGATTTTTGATATTATCGGGTAAAAACTGCTCAAAAAAGATAGAGTAGATTAATGTACCTACCAAAATAGAGACAATCGTAAGCGACTGAACCAGAGCATTTGCCTTGGTTAATGCTCTCTTTCCAACCATCTCTTTAATCAGACCATACTTCGCAGGGCTATATATGGCAGATTGACCAGCCAAAACAAAAGTAAGCCCAAAAGCAATCCAAAACCAACCCTGAATATAGGAGAGTAAAATTAGAGAAGTTATCACCACCGCCAAAAGCGAAGCCCAACGAATAATCTTTACTTTTGAGTACTTATCACTCAAAAAACCTGCGGGAGAGAAGAGAAAAATAAACGGAAGAAGAATCAGACCGTTGACAATGGCTGTTAATATGATGAGGTCGCTACCTGTGTAGGCTTTTAAAATAGTATTTTGTAGAACAATTTTATGACCCAAATCGGTCATAGCATTAAGAAATATAATAAATAGATAAGGGGTAAATCCCCCTATTTTAAATAGATGTTTCATTTTTTAACTCCATCTGTTTTTGATGCTCTTGCATCGTCTTCATATTGAAGATATAGGGTTTTAGCGTTAAAATAGAGTCAAAAAGTAACTCATAATGTTCATTATTTCTAGATTTATCGCTCTCTAGCAGTCTTGAACCTAGTTGATACTCAATCTCTGCCATCTGTTGTGCAACGGTAACATAACTATCAAAAAGCGTCCGATTGAGTCCTAGAGCTTCTGCTCGTTTAAAAAGAGAGACCAGCTTTAACTCTTTGTCTGAAAATCCATCTTTTTGCCGAAATAACCAACCTTCATTGAGATAAGAGTTTAATTCACTCGCATTTAAATCGCTGAGTTCCATAAAATCTTCATCATTATACCACCTACTATTGGGACTTCCTGCCATCATCTCGAGAGATCGTAACATCATGGAAAAATCATCTGAAAAGCTAAATTCATTCTCTTTGAAAATTGATTGAATCTGTGCGATAGTATAGGAGAATTGGTTTTGAAGATATTTTATAAATTTAATAATATTGATACACGATTCATCATAAAGGTGTAAATTTGGTTTTGGCTTTTGAGGTTCAGGAAGTAATCCCTCTTTTACATAAAAGAGAATTGTTGATTTACTCTCACCTGTCTCTTCCATAAGATGTTTCATTTTTAATGCCATGATCTACTCCATTTCTAAATATAAGAGTATTGTAGCTAAACCATATACAAGTGTCAAGTGTTACTACTCACTTATATATTTTAGAGAGGAGTAACCCTCTCTTTTGTTCATATAAATTTATCTGCTAAGAGTTACAGTCGTTTACATTGACTGTAACCTCATCAAGAAATTTATCCATATCTTTATCTACAGTCTCATTATTAATAATCCCTTTGTACAAGCGAATAATATTATTAGAGTCTCCTTTCGTAGCAGGAACATAGTAAAATACTGGTCCGTAAGCGTGAATATCATCATTCACCGTCCATGTATAGATGTGATTATTTGTGGTATCCCCGACAGCATTAAGCTCAAAATAGGGTAAAGAATCACAAATATAGATAGGCTTATCAGAAGGAAAGATGGTTGCTTCTCTCGCAGAAGCAGATAGGGTTGATAGTAAAAGAATACTTATAGTTGTTTGTAATAAAAAATTTCTTTTCATTGTATCTCGTTTAGTTTAATTTAAAAAATATCTAAAATAATATTTCAACTATAATCATATCATATTTTTAATTATTAAAATAAGTGTTTTTTTATTTAAATTATTTTTTTAAAATTCATCAGCATAAGTAACGTAAGTTCACTTATAAAGCTATTTTGCTATAATCAATTCATTAAAATTAAATGGATGAGCCAATGAAAAAATTTTTACCTTTTCTTCTCTTTTCACTTATATCAACCCATGCACAAGTCATTGATGCCGTTGCAATTGATGTAGAGGGAGAAGCAATTACAACACTAGAGATTCAAGCTGTTCAAGAGAAAATGAACATGTCAAAACAGGCAGCAGTTGAAGCGCTTATTCAAGATCGTCTTGAGAAGTCTGCTCTTAAAAAAGCACATATTCAAATCTCACATGACGAGATTCAAGCCAAAGTGCAAAGTATCGCTTCGTCAAAAGGAATGAATCAAGCAGAGATGAAAGCAGTTTTAGCAAAAAAGGGTTTGACATGGGAAAACTACATTAAACAGTTAACCATAGAGATCAAAAAAGAGCATTTTTTTAAAGAGAATATTGCCAGCACCATCATCCCCCCTTCAGAAGAAGAGCTAAAAGTTTATTACAATACCCACAAAGAGAGCTTCTCTTCAATGCCAATACAGATGAGTTTGGTAGCCTATTTAGCACCAACAATCGAAAAGATGAAAGAGGCAATAGCCAATCCCATGAGACCTATAGAGGGCATTCAAAAGAAAAATATTTTGGCAAATTCACAAGAGATGAGTCCTCAACTTTTGGATCTTATTAATAATACAAATATCAATTCATTCACCCAACCTGTCCGTACTCCACAAGGAGTTATCGCCTATTTTATCAAATCTAAAGGTCAACAACAGATGGGATTTGAAGCGGTTAAAAACAGTGTTATGAATATGTGGATGCAAGAACAGCGGGTACAAGTTGCTCAAGACTTTTTTAATAAATTAAAAAGTAATGCAAATATTCGAGTTATTCGTTTATAAAAAATTTAAAGGAAATAGATGGGCTTAAAAGCAGACAGTTGGATTAGAGAAAAATCACTCAACGAGGAGATGATTTCTCCTTTTTGTGAAGCATTGGTGGGAGAGGGTGTTGTCTCTTATGGACTCAGCTCTTATGGTTATGATATTCGTGTAAGTGATGAGTTTAAGATATTTACCAATATTAATGCTGAGGTGGTTGATCCAAAAGATTTTAATGAGAATAATGTGGTTGATTTTAAAGGTGATGTCTGTATTGTTCCTCCAAACTCGTTTGCTTTGGCACGTACAATAGAGTATTTTAAAATGCCAAATGATACATTAGCGATTTGTCTTGGTAAAAGCACCTATGCACGTTGTGGGATCATTGTGAATGTAACACCATTTGAACCAGGATTCGAAGGGCATATTACCATTGAGATCTCAAATACAACTCCCCTACCTGCTAAAATTTATGCCAATGAAGGAATTGCACAAGTTCTATTTCTAGAAGGAGATGAAGCGTGTGAAACAACCTATAAAGACAGAAAAGGTAAATACCAAAGTCAAACAGGAATTACGCTACCACGTATTCTAAAAGAGTCATCAAACTAGGGTTTATAACTAAACCCTATCTCTCTAATGTTACATCAATAGAGAGTGCTTCAAATTCACCAACAACCTCTTTATTTATCTCGATCTCTCGTACCCCTATATACTTTTGAACCACCGCAATAATCTCCGCTTTCATTTTATCCATAAAGGGAAAACTCAACGAACTATTTCTATCTGACATAATTGCAATTGTTAATCTATCTTTTGCCACAGAAGCACTCTGTTTTTTTTTGAAAAAACTAAAACCAAACATTATTTAAAAATCCCCACTATCTTTTTAAAAAGCCCCGAGTCACTAATTTCAACATCTTTCATATCTACTTGCTGACCACAAAGCCTACCTGATATTCGGCTATAAGCTTGTCCTGCTATTGATTTTTTATCTAAAATAACAGGCTTACCTCTATTTGAAGCCTCTATCACACCTCGATCTTCTGGAACTTTTCCAAGAAGTTTAATATCAAGAATCTCTAAAATATCTTCACTCTTTAGCATCTCTCCACTCTCGACCATATTCGCAACAATCCGATTAATAATAAGATATTTAGCAACATCTTCACCATGCTTTACCTTATTGGATTTAGAGTCTAAGATTCCAATGGCTCTATCCGCATCACGAATAGAAGAGACTTCAGGATTTACAACAACAATTGCTGCATCCGCAAATTCAATGGTATGCTCAAATCCACTCTCGATTCCTGCAGGAGAGTCAAGAATAACAAAATCAAAATCTTCTTTTAACTTTGTAACCATTTTTTCTACTTTGGATGAATCTAATACAGATTTGTCTTTGCTCTGAGAAGCAGCTAAGAAGAAGAGGTTTTCATTGACTTTACTCTTGATAATTGCCTGCTTAAGTGTCGCCTCTTCGTCCATTACTTGTACCATATCGTAGACCACACGATTCTCTAAACCCAAAATCATATCAAGGTTACGCTGTCCAATATCAAAATCTACCACGATACACTTCTGATCGTTCATTCCTATTCCCAAACCAAGGTTTGCTGTGGCTGTTGTTTTCCCAACACCACCTTTACCACTAATCACTGCAATGATTATGCCCAACTTATCTCCTTTTTTAACACAGGGGTTATAATTATCTCATTATTTTTTAACTCAACTCTATTCAATTTATCTTCTAAGAGTTCGTTATCCACTGTAACATCATGAAAAATAATATTTGCCTTTGGAGAAGCGGTTAACATCATAAAATTTCCACCACAACGAATCAGTCCCTCAACAACATTCGTAATAATCAAATTTCCTTTTATGTTTAATGTAGCTCCACTATTTACACGATTTAAGAGTAATAAATCACCATCAATATTAATTTCTCGTCCACTACGAATCATTTTATCCAATACTGTTAAATTGTTTTGTAATCTAGAGGACAACTTTTTAAGTTCAGCTTCTGCGATTTGCATAGAGACAGCATTCTCGCGACGCTCTTCTTCAAACTCCTCCTCCAGAGCTTTACGACTACGTCCTTTTGGCAAATCTATATTGTGTAAATAGGTAAGTGACCTCTTCTTTAAATACTTTTTTATTCGTGTACTAAATGAACCTTGAATAACAATAAGATGGTCTTTGAAGAGGGTATGATTGAGTTCAAAAAACGCAATAAACTTCTCTTCATCAGTGATAGTGGTCTCATAAATTTTCACAGAATATTGATTACTTTTCAAAAAAACTCCGATTGTTGTTATAATTTATTAACAAGAATTATTCTATCCCTTTTTTTATTAATAAGGGGTTTAAACATTAAAATATAGTGCTTTTTTAGAGTTTTATAATAAAGAAAAAGTCATAATCTACAAGGGATTGGCTAAAAGGTAAAAAGAGATTACAATTGTATCATTTTAGACCACAATTATTACACCCTATTAAATCTAAAATTTATCTACTTTGAAGGTTAACTCATGATAAAAGCTCTACGAATTGGTATCTCAATGGCACTTCTTATAAGCATAGGATATTTAGGTTTTATAACCTATAAACACTCAACAGTTTATGAGGCTACAACCCATGAAATTGCGAAGGCTTGTGATGCCAATGGTTTGGCATCAGAGCGTATCGATCAATTTACAGCAATCATCTCTCTAGGGCTACTCAGCAACAAAACGAAAATTGGATTAGACAACTTAAGGGTGATACAAAACGAGGCAAAAAAAATGGCTCAACGCTATCTCTACTACTTTATGGGAATGATCATTATCCTCTTTCTTTTTAGTTTTTTATGCACCTTAAGAGGTGGTGCAATGCTACTCAGTTTTGCAACTTTTATCTCTCTAATTTATGGGTTAATTAATCCTATTCTTATGGTCACTATTCATAAGCAAGTTGAGTATTTAGGAGATGTGATTTTATCGTTTGAATCCAAGGGAATTATCGGTTCAATTAGCAAACTACATGAGAGTGGAGAGTTGGCTGTCGCCTTCACTATTTTGCTCTTTTCCATTTTGCTTCCAACCATTAAAAGTCTTACCTTAACTTTTATGTTATTTTTTTACAACAACAGATGGAACAGTCAACTCATAACATTTTTTAAGAAAATTGGAAAATGGTCGATGATAGATGTTTTTGTTGTTGCAACTTTCTTAGTCTATTTCACCAGTAATACAGGGGGCATAAGCCAAGCCGAAATTCAAGTAGGACTCTACTTCTTCTTGGCGTATGTTATTTTGTCAATGATTACAGCAATACAGACACATAAATTTTTAAAACAGAAAGAAATTAAATAACCATCTTCACCTCTTTATGCTCTTGAAAAGCTTTAAAGATAGCATCTCTATCC
>Ga0256824_10000162_pt1 | contig 23800 bp, 18 predicted proteins | sample CV67metaG_FD_191570 | JGI IMG/M metagenome (GOLD analysis project Ga0256824, IMG submission 191570) | Hydrothermal vent microbial communities from East Pacific Rise, Pacific Ocean - CV67 | ecosystem: Environmental > Aquatic > Marine > Hydrothermal vents | place: Pacific Ocean: East Pacific Rise...
ATACTAGATTGTGCAATTATTGGTGGAGGACCTGCTGGTCTTACTGCTGGGCTATATACGACTCGCGGTGGTTTAGACAAGGTAACTATGTTTGAAAAAGGTATGCCTGGTGGTCAGATTATGAACTCATCAGAGATAGAAAACTATCCTGGTGTGACTGGTGACATCACAGGTATGGATCTTATGATGCCATGGCCTGCACAGTGTCAAAAGTTCGGTTTAGTTCATGAGATGGTAAATGTTACTCGTCTTACTAAACAAGGCGATACATTTACAGTTCATAAAGAAGATGGAACAACAACTGATGCACATAGTGTTATCATAGGTACTGGTTCATCTCCTCGTCGTGCTGGTTTCACTGGAGAAGATGAGTTCTTTGGTAGAGGTGTAAGTACTTGTGCTACTTGTGATGGTTTTTTCTATAAAGGAAAAGAGGTTGTTGTTGTTGGTGGTGGAGACACTGCTCTCGAAGAGGCTCTTTACTTAGCAAAAATCTGTTCTAAAGTTTACCTTATTCACCGTCGTGACACTTTCCGTTCAGCTCCTAACACAGTTGATCGTATCAAAAGAACTGAGAACATAGAACTTGTTCTTAACTCTGTTCCTGATGAAGTATATGGCGATAAAATGGGTGTAAATGGTATAAAAGTTAAAAACACTAATGGCGAGATTCGTGATATCGAAGTTCCAGGTGTATTTACATTTGTTGGAAACGATGTCAACAACCAGACTCTTATCCAAGAAGATGGAAGTTTTCTTTGTGATATGAATGAGCAGGGTCAAGTTATAGTAGATATCTCTATGGCAACATCTGTACCTGGTCTTTATGCAACTGGTGATATGCGTATAGCTGCACCAAAACAAGTAGTGAGTGCTGCGGGAGATGGTTCTGTAGCCGCTCTACAAGTTATCTCTTATGTTGATGAGTTACTAAACGACTAACAACACACCTACTCACTTCTATAGATACTCTTTAGATTTTTTCTAAAGAGTTCTCTTCTTCTCTCTTAATTAAAAAAACATCAAATATTTGCTATCATTCTCTTATAAATAATAAAACTATATTAAGGCAATTAAAATGATAAAAGTTGGTGTATTTGGTGCTAGTGGACGTGTTGGTAAGTTACTCTTAGAAAACCTCAAAGAGACTCCAGATATGAGTGTTAGCTGCGTTTATGTTCGTAATGAACTTGATTTTGCCATTGACCCTTCTATCTTAGTGACTTCAGATATGAAATCATTTCTAAATGGCAGTGATGTTATCATTGACTTCTCTCTTCCTGATGCTTGTGAAGCTCTTCTTGAAGCAGCTATGAGCAACCCAAAACCTTTAGTTATTGGGACAACTGGTTTAGATACACATCAGCTTAACCTTCTTAAAGATGCAAGTCAGATTATGCCTATTCTTTATGCGACAAATATGTCTCTTGGTGTTGCTCTTTTAAACAAACTTGTAGAACAAGCTTCAAGTGCCTTAGAGGGCTTTGACATAGAGATAGTAGAAATGCACCATAAACATAAAAAAGATGCTCCTAGTGGTACTGCTCTTACTCTTGGCGAGCATGCAGCACGTGGTCGTGGACTCTCTCTTGATAAGGTTCGTGTAAGTGGTCGTGATGGAAATATCGGTGAGAGAAGCGAAGATGAGATTGCTGTAATGGCGATACGTGGTGGAGATATTGTCGGTCGCCATACTGTCGGTTTTTATAATGATGGTGAATTTTTAGAGCTTAACCACACTGCAACTTCAAGAAGCACTTTCTCTAAGGGTGCTATTCGTGCAGCCTCATGGTTAGTAACTAAAGAACCAGCACTTTACAACATTAGTGACTGTTTAGAAGTTTAAATCTTCAAAGCACTCTGTGCTAGTTTCGCCCACGCAGACTCTTTGTCTGCGTTTATTGCCTCATTGTAAGCTGCATCAGCCTCACTATCTCTCCACAGTTTTGTTAAAACAGTTCCAAGCATATACTTCTGTCTTGCTCTATCTTGGCTACTTATCTCTACACTATTTAAACTCTCTATAACTATAAGAGCCTTGTTGTAATCACCCCTATCCATATAGGACTGATAAAGAGTAAACTCAACATAAGGGCTCTGTGCATTTGACTCAGAACTTTTTTGTATCTGCATAACTTTTTTGCCGTAGTTTATAACGATGTTGTCATCTTTTGTTTGACTTCCTATAGACATAACAGAGATATAACGTTCTATGTCTTTATAGTCAAGTCCATAAACTTTTTCAATGTCTGCCATTGCACTCAACATATTATCTTTCTTTTCACTTCTATCATAGGTATCAAAAAGGTATCTATAGACATCTTTATAGCTTGAGTTTTTATCATTTTGGATAAGAACTATTAAATCTTTAGATGCCCCTATAACATCACTATAGTTTCCAGTCGTAAAGTTAACTTTGATGTATCGATAAAGCCATTTTTTTCGTAAGTCCAAATCTTTAGACTTAATGTTTTTGAGCACTATAGAACGAGAGAGTTGATAGTCTCCACCTTTCATAGCACACTCATAAACACCATCATCCCACTCATTTGAGATAGTAACATTGTACTCATTTGATATATGAAGTACCTCTTTACACTCTTTTGCTTTTAGGACTATATTCATCTGCCCTATAGCTGCGTTTTTGATGATCTCGTCTATATCACTGTACTTCTCTTCATCAAGTTGCATAAGCTCTTCTCTAGACTCTAACACCTCAGTAAAGTGCTTCTCTTGTAAAAGAAGTTTCGCTTTTTCATATCTTGCTCTATTTCCAATACTATCGTTTGAATACTCTTCAATAAGCTTGTCATACTCTGTCAGTAAAGAGCTAGTGTTTGAGTCAGTAGTTTGAAAAAACATTGCATCTTTAGCAACTTGTATCTTATCTAGGTAATCCCCATCAGGAAACTGACTTAGATACTTGTTTAGTGCGACTAGGGCATCTTGTTTCTCATCAGTTTTTGAGAGCCAATATGCTTTGTTATAAAGTAACTCTTCATAGTCATCATAGGTCGCATCTAACTCATCTAGCATCGCACCAGCCATCATCGAAGAAGTCAAGAACTCCTCATCATCAGCAAAGGTTTGCATCATCTCTTTTGATGCTACATACTCTTGCATAAAGTAATCAGGTTTTGCCTTAACTATCTTTTTTATATATTTTGCAGCACTACTTGAAGAACTACCCAGTTTAAGATTTGCTAGTTTAAACGCAGCCGTTGCAGCAACTTCTAAGTCTGCTGTCTCATAAAGCGCTTTTTTATAAAAGCTTACTGCCTTACTAGCTCCACCAGATGACTCTAATAGCTCGCCCTTGTAGATATAACCCCACTGTGTATAGACACTATCTGCGTGTTCACTAAAGAGTCTATCAAAGAAATAATCAGCATCAATCTTAATCCCAATTTCGCCATATGCTTTTGCAGTCAGAGCGAGTACTTCTGGTATATTTGCATCAGAAGAGTACTCTCTGAGATAGATTTTAGAGTTTGAGATAACATTATCATAATCTTTAAGTTTTGAGTAGAGTCTAATCTTATAAAAAATCAGTTCAGCTTTAAAAAGTGTATCTGGATAAGATTCTAAAACATCTTCTACTGCTTCCATACATCTCTCATACTTTTTTTCACTATAGTATTTTTTGATATTTAGATACTCTTCTACATCTCCAACTTCATTTATATGAACTGGGTTTCCTGCTAAGTCTAAACTACCAACATAAGGAAACTTATCAAAGTCACTGTAAAAAGGGAAGTTGATTCGCATTGAGGAGGTCTCTTTCTCTTCAAGAAGAGGAAGTATATCTTTGTAGCCAATAATTACCCACTCATTTGAGAGAGAAACATCTGAAGTGTAGAGTGTCTCATCTTTTGTTAGGTCAAATATTTTAGGAATGAGTTTGAGTTTAAAAAAAGGTTTAATACTTATAAAGAAGGTCTCATTTTTAATAAAGGTGTTCACTTTAAAAAAATTATTTTGTAAGCTTTTGATATGCTTTAATGGTTTTTTTGAAAATGCACAGACTATTTGAGTTGTATTATCGAAGTCATCTTTTATCTCTTGACATAAAAATTTATCATTATTTGTTAGATGAAGGGTTGAGTATTTTACGAACTCATCTTTTGCACTATCCATCGAGATTTCAAGCGCAAAAGAGTTAAGTGAGAGAAGAGTGAGTAGTACCCATTTTAACAAATTCTCTTCTCCATTAGTTGTATTGTGTAACTATTAATATCCACTATTATATACAAAGGCAGTAATAAACTCTAAAAGTGGGTTTATCGCTACAAAAGCAAATATAGTTCCTACCGCTGCAATACCAATAATAGCCTTGAGAGCTAAGGTTGCATTTGATACATACATATGTCCATCATTTCCAAGAACTGGTTCTTTCATAAACATATAAACGATTAGTTTCACATAGTAATAACCAGCGATTGCTGAGTTAAGTGCCATGATAAGTGCTAAGACTGTATAGCCAGATGTTACTGCTGAACTAATCAGGTAAAGCTTACCCCAAAACAGAGCGAATGGTGGTAAACCAGCAAGACTTAACATAAACAGACCCATGATAGATGCTGCAACTGGTGCAGTATGAATCATACCAGCAAACTTGTCATACGAGTGGTCACTTCTTTGGTGGTCTGGAAGGTGTTTCTGACGAGACATCCATAACATAGAGAATGAACCAAGATTAGTAAAACTAAAAAGTATCCAGTAGAAAAATAGTGCCGAGTTTGATTGAGTAGTACCGATTAAGATAGCTGCCATTACAAAACCTGCATGAGAGATAGAACTATATGCAAGCATACGTTTTACATCTGTTTGAACAAGTGCCCAGATATTTGCCGCAGTCATTGTAACAACTACAAACACATATAGAACCACTTCTAGCCAAACTACACCACTATGAATAAGGAACTCAAAAAGTCTCATAGAAACTACAAACGCAGCTATCTTTGGAACTATTGACATATATCCAGCCATTGCAGCCGAACTTCCCTCATAAACATCTGGTGCCCATGTATGAAATGGTACGATAGAGAGTTTAAATGCAAATGATGCAAGTAAGAAAGTAACAGCTACTAAAACATAACCGATATCTGCATACTCATTTGCAGCTAAAACTGTTGCAATTTGGTTGATTTCGATTGAACCAGTAAGTGCATAAAACACCATTGATCCAAATGAGTAAAAACCAGCTGCAAGTGCACCCATTGTAAAGTACTTAACAGCCGCTTCAAATGATTTGTCACGGTTGTGCATAGCAATAAGTGTATAGAGTGCTAAAGAAGCAGTCTCAAGACCTACAAATATAAGTATTAAGTTATCAGTAGCAACCATAAACTGGAATCCACTAATCATAAATAAGAAAAGTGCAAAGAACTCAGGGTATGAGAACTCATGGAAACGTTTGTTAGTTAATGCTAATGGAATGAAAAGTAGAGATGCACCCACAATAATAAATTGTGAAAGAAGTGCAAGACCATCGATAAGCATCACATCAAATACACCAAGAACTATTCCATCTTCACTAAAGACAGTAGAAGCATCTACTAAAGCTCCAAAATCCATAAGTAGAAAAATAAGAGATAGAACTACATAAAGAGACTTATGAAGACCACCTTTTATGATATCTATTACGATTATAAACAGAGCACCTACTACTGGAATAAGCATAGGAGCTAGAGTCATTAAGTTTAAAGACTCTAAAGAAACATTTACTGGACTTAACATTAGTGTGCCTCCGTTGTTGGAGTCTTAATAATTAAAACTCCATTTGTAAGGTTAGGAATTCTTTTTTTAGCTTCCTCTGATTGTGCCTTATTGTGCATTAACTGTACAATAGACTCAACAGAGTTATTAATAGGGTCAAGAACTGGTTTAGGATAGATTCCTAACCAAATCGTGATAAGTACCAATGGTATAAGAGCTATTAACTCACGCTTATTTACATCTGGAAGATTTCTATTTTCTTCTATTGTAACTTCACCAAAAAACATCTTTTTGTAAGCTGCTAACATATAGATAGCACCAACAATAATTGCAATTCCTGCAAGAAGTGTTAAGATGTGAGACTGCTGATAAAATCCAAGTAGTGATAAGAACTCTCCAACAAAGTTAATTGTTAAAGGCATACCAACTGAAGCCATCATCATAATACCAAAGATAGTTGCGTACTTAGGCATTACATGCGCTAAACCACCAAACTGATCCATTAGTTTTGTGTGACGTCTATCATAGATAACACCAACAAGTAAGAATAGAGCCCCTGATACAACACCGTGAGCAATCATTAAAAATACAGAACCTGTAATACCTTCAACATTTAAAGCAAAAGTACCAAGGATGATAACACCCATGTGTGAAACAGATGAGTAAGCAACAACTTGCTTAATATCTTTTTGTGCATAAGCAACCATCGCAGTGTAAATAATCATGATAATAGCAATAACTGCTATAGGGTACATGAAGAAAACAGATGCATCTGGAAATAGTGGCAGTGAAAAACGGATAAATGCATATGTACCCATTTTTAGTAAAATCGCCGCTAGTATAACCGAACCGATAGTTGGTGCTTGACCGTGTGCATATGGTAACCATGTATGAAATGGAAACATAGGTACTTTGATGGCAAAACCAACAAAAAACGCAGCAAACAACCAAAGCTGAAAGCTCTCAGGAAGGATAAGTCTATACCAATCAAGAATAGCAAAACTCCATACACCAGTAGCTTGGTAAAAGAAGTAAGCCATAAAAAGCATACCAACAAGCATAACAAGTGAACCAGCAAATGTATATAAGAAAAACTTAACAGATGCGTAAACACGAAGTGGTCCACCCCATGCACCAATGATATATAACATTGGTACAAGTGAAAGTTCCCAGAACACATAAAACACGATAGCATCAAGTGCAGCAAATACACCAATCATTGTCATCTGTAGAAACAGAAGAGTGATTATCATGTTTTTTACATTTTTAGTATCTGTAAGAGAAGCGATACCTATCATTGTAAAAAATGCTGCTAAGATGATGATAAATAGAGATACACCATCTACACCTAAGATATAGTTAATACCAAACGTAGGTAGTAATGGTAAGTGCTCCATAAACTGCATTCCAGATACACTGTTGTCAAATGCAAACCATAACCATAAAGAGAGACCGAACTCTATAACTGCCACTGAGACACCATAGGCTCTGATACTATCTTTTTGAATCATAAATCCAAAAACTCCAGCTAATGCTGGAAAAAATATTAAAATACTTAAAATATGATCTAACATATACTAAACTCCTAAACCTGATAAGATAGCAAGTATCTCATCAGAATATCTTGCTGCTAGTCCAAAAACTACAGCTAGTGATAACAGTCCAACTGTACCTGCTACCATCCATTTGAGCATCGTAGATAGGTTTCCACTCTGCATATCTCTTGTATTTTCACCCGTTGCATAGATAAAGTTAGCTATACCATCGACTGTCGCATCAACAACTGTGTTGTCAATTTTCCACATAACTGCTGAAAGTTCTCTGTATGGTTTAACAGCAAACTCTTCATAAGCATAAGGAATATAGTACTGATTTTTAAGCAATTTATATATAAAGCTATTTTCCATTTTACTAGTTCCATCAGGAACAGTTACTGGAGAGTAAGCATATTTTTTATATGCATACATAATAGCTGCGGCAACAAATAGTTGTGTACCAATAGTCATAATCCAGTATGTAAGTTCACTATGTAAGTGATACTCAGTATTTGGAAGTATTGCTGTTATCATCTCAAAGTATGTACCTTTTAATGAACCAGCGATAATAGCTAGAATTAAAAGAGGACTCATACCAACAAGCATAAACTTGTATGCTTCATGTGGATCAATACCGAAAAGCTTGTAACGCTCTTCACCATGAAAAATCATAGCTACAAGTCTAAATGAGTAAAACGCAGTCAGACCAGCAGTAAATAATATTACAGAGTAAATAATGTAATGGTGTTCAACAAATGCTGCTTCTAAAATCACATCTTTAGAGAAGAATCCAGCAAGAGGGAAGATACCTGCAAGTGCTATCGAAGCGATAGTCATCATAATTGCTGTCCATTTCATCTTTTTGTAAAGACCACCCATTTTAAATGGATCAAGTTCATCGTGCATTGCGTGCATAACATTACCAGCACCTAAGAATAGAAGTGCTTTGAAGAATGCGTGAGCCATAAGGTGAAAGAGTGCAACCCAGTAAGCCCCAAGTCCAGCAGCAACAAACATATAACCTAGTTGTGAAAGTGTAGAGTATGCAATGATTCTCTTCATATCACGGTTAACAAGTGCCATAGATGCTGCAAAAATTGCAACAAAAGCACCAAGTGAAGCTATAAATAGTCCAACATGAGGGATTAGGTCATATAACTCGTTTGAACGAATTACTAGATAAACACCAGCTGTTACCATAGTTGCAGCATGAATTAGAGCCGATACAGGAGTAGGACCTTCCATCGCATCTGCAAGCCATGTGTGAAGTGGGAACTGAGCCGACTTACCCATAGCACCTACGAAAAGGAAAATACCTATCCAAGTTAAAGTAGACTGATCAAGAGCAGGCATTGCTGCAAATGCGATGTCATACTGAAGTGAACCAGTGTTCCAATATATAAGGAAGATACCGATTAACATACCAAGGTCAGCGATACGATTCATAATAAATGCTTCGTTTGCAGCCCATGTAGCAACTTCTTTATGAAACCAGAAACCAATTAGACCCCATGAACATAAACCAACACCTTCCCAACCGATAAAGAGACCAGCGAAGTTATCACTCATAACAAGAATCATCATTGAGAAAACAAATGCTGATAACCAAGCAAAAAATCTATTGAAACCTTTGTCATGGTCCATGTAACCTATTGAGTAGATATGAACTATAGTAGATACTAAGGTTACAACCATCATCATAGTTACAGAAATCTGATCAACTACAAAGCCAAATGGAATATATAGATTTCCAGTTGCCATCCATGTCATCATCTCAACATGAACAATATCACCACCATTTAAGATGTGAGAAAGAAGTATAGAACTACTTACAAATGAAGTGAAGATTAATAGACTTGCAATTACACCAACAAACTGCTTTTTTGGCGTATTTGTAAATAGTGCAGAAAAAAGAGAACTAACAATTGGTGCAAAAAGTGCAATATATAAATATTTTTCCATAATTTATCCTCTCATACTTGTCATAGTATCTAAGTCTATTGTGCCATGGCGTTTGTACCATACAATTAAAAGACCAAGTCCAACAGCTAACTCAGAAGCAGCGATTGCAATTACAAAGAATGCAAACATCTGACCTGTTAAGTCACCGTAGTAGTGTGAAATCGCAGCAAAACTGATATTTACTGAGTTAAGTAAAATCTCTGTTGCGAAAAATAGTAATAGAAGATTCTTTCTTTTCATAATACCTACTAAACCAATAGCAAATAATATTGTAGATAGAACCAGATAGTGGTTTAAACCTATTTCCATCATGAAAGCACCTTTTTATTTTTCTCATCTTGTAACTTAGCTATCTCTTCACCATTCATAAGAGTAAGAGATAAGTCCATTTTCTTTCCAGCTAAAACAATACCGGCAATCATAGCTACTAAAAGCATAACAGCAGCAACTTCAAAAGGAATAAGATACTTAGTAAAAAGAACCATACCTACCTCTTGAGTATTTCCAGCACCTGTCATTGGGTAATGAGCTACTATATTTTCACCTACCATTGGAGCTGCAAAAATAGCTACAACTAAGATAGCACCAAAAGTTGCAAAACCAACAATTATGAACTTGTTACCTTTCTTCTCTTTAACATCTCTAGTAGTATCAAAAAACATCATACCAAAAGCATAAAGTGCCATAACAGCACCTGTGTAAACAATAATCTGTACTGCACCTAAAAAATCAGCACCAAGGATAAAGAAAAATGCTGATATAAAAATCATTCCTGCTGCTAGTGCAGTTAATGCATATAATGCCTGTGATGTAGTTACCGTAATAAGAAACATCGCAGCCGTTAAAAATGCAAACAAGTAAAACGCTATCGCTTCAAACATAATCAAATCTCCTTAATATGCTAGAGGTGTTTTTTTAACACGCTCATCTTCATGTGGTGTAATTGCACCAAAACCTTCAAACTCTTGTTGAGTACCTGCTCTCATCTTATCAAGAGGTGTTAACATCCCCTCGTAGTCAATGAAGTGCTCACGTTGGTCAGAAGCATTTTCATACTCACCACCGTGAGTAATTGCTAGTTCTGGACAAACTTCAGCACAGTAACCACAAAAGATACAACGACCAAGATTAATCGTGTACTCAGTAACTTCTTTACGAGAGTCCTCATCTATCTTAGTATCCATACGAATACAATTAGAAATACAAATCTTCTCACAAAGTCCACAACCGATACAACGCTCAGCATCAGACTCCCAAAGACGTTTCATCTCATGGATAGCACGGTAACGTGGTCCAATAGGCATCTTCTCTTCTGGATAAGATATAGTATGAATATCAAACTTAATCATCTCACGAAGAACTACCCATAAACCAACGAAAAGCTCAAGTTTAAATGTTCTATCTACAACACGCTTGAATTTTCCCCAACCAGTTGTTGGATAATCTTCAATGTCTACTAAGTAGTAACCACCTTCGGCTACATTTCTATTATTAAATTGCTCCATCATCTCTCCTAAAACATCATCACAAAGCCAGTGATAACTACGTTAATCACTGCTATTGGCATAAGTACTTTCCAACACAACCACATAAGTTGATCTGGTCTAACATCTGGCCATGCAGCTCTTGTCCATAAAAAGAAGAAAAAGAAGAATGCCATCTTACCAAATAATGCTAATGCACCTAGAACTGAACCATCACCGAAACCACCAAGAAAAATAATTGGGATTACAAATGAAATAAAGAACATATTTGCATACTCACCGATGAAGAAAAGACCCCATCTCATTCCAGAGTACTCAGTACCAAAACCATCAATAATTTCGTGATCATTAGCAATAAGGTGGAAAGGTGTACGACCTGTCTCTGCAAATGCTGCAATCCAAAAAAGTATAAATGCTACAGGTTGAGACCAAAGAATCCAACCATTTTCAATTTGGTAGTTATTAAAATCAACTAATGAAAGTGATCCTACCATCATAATAGGAGCTAAAATTGATAGCCCTGTTACAACCTCATAAGAGATAAACACTGCCGCAGCACGAGCTGCTGAAAGTAGTGAAAACTTATTTGCCGAAGCCATACCACCAAGGAGTGGACCAAAAAGACCAACAGCCATAACACCAAGTACATATAATATACCTATATTAATATCTGCGATGATTGGATGAACTTCGTATCCAAAAATCGTAAATGATGGTAAAAATGGAATAGCAGCAGCAGCCATAAACGCAGTAGCTGCTGTAATAACTGGTGCTATTTTAAAGATTGGTGCTACAACATTTGTAGGGATAATATCTTCTTTAGTAAAAAGTTTGATACCATCTGCCCCAACTTGAAGAAGTCCAAAAGGACCAACATTCATCGGCCCAAGGCGACGTTGCATAAATGCAAGTACCTTACGTTCAAAATATGTACCAATACCAGCTAGAGCTGAAAATACTAGTAAAAGAACAACGACTTTTATAACCGTTTCTATTAAATATGCTGTATCCATATATTACACCTTTTGTATCGAAGCTGTTGCAAAACGATAACCGTTTACGAGAGCCTCTGAATTTAGATTTGAGTCAAAAGTTGGTAGAACAACGATATCTCCTGCAATTTTGTTATCACTAACTATGTTTGCAGTAAGTTCCCCGTTCGCTGTCGTAACTTTTACACTGTCACCTTCATTAAGTTCAGAGTTACTTAAATGAGCTTCACTCATGTAAACTCCTGAAATTTCATCAAGGTTAGTTGTTTTGTTTGTAAAATCTGTAAATTGTCTTACAGGATTAGCTAAATAAATTATAGCATTTTCTAGCATAAGTGCTTCATCAATTTTTACAACTGACTCATCACTTGATGCTTTAACACTTACATTTTCCAACTCATACCCACGAATCTCTTCACCAGCATTTGTATAGTAGTCAGGTAAGTCATCAAAATTTTCAGCTTTAAAGCCCTTGTGAGCAGCTAAATCTTTTGTATAATCAATAGTATTTTCTGCTTCAAAACCTAAGGCATTTGCTATATCACTAAGTGTATAACCACCGTATGAAATAGCTGCGTTTGTAGGGTTAACACGCTTGTTAATACTTGTAAGAGTTCCCTCTTGTTGATTAATAGCTGGCATATCAAGGTCACCATCACCAAGAGCACTTAAAGTAAAGTCACCCTTCGTGTTATAACCAATACTGTATGAACCAGCTTCATCGCTTAGCTCATTGATAAGTGCTACACCGAGTGTATTTGTCAGTGTTGGAATCATTACGATTTCAAAAGCAGAATACTTCTCTACAAGAGCTACTAAACGAGCTAAGTTCTTAGAGTTTGGATGATTATATAAATCTGGTCCAACTATCATAGAAAATGAGTCTTTTTTCTTCATAAGTTTCTCAAAAGTTTCAGGAAATTTCTCATCCATTCCTAGCATCTCTAAAAGTCTGTTGTCATCAACTTCAACTTCTTTAGATACTTTCTTAGGAACCATTTTAGATTTTTCTACTTCAACTTCTTCCTCTTCACCAGTCTCTTCATTTACTTTCATCTCTTTAACTATCTCAATTACTTTTTCTTTTATAGTTTCAGTAACTGTCACAGTTTTAGTAGAGTGAAATGATGCTAAATAATTAACAACATCAGTTGGTAATTTTTCTTTATCTCCAAATAGGTCAAGAACTAGATAAAGAGCTGTCTCTTCTTGAAGTGGCTTATGGTTAATAGATACAATATTTTTACTTAGTCCATCAATGATAGGGTCAACAACTGGGTGAAAATAAAGTGCCGCACCCTTGTTAACAGTCAAAGAGTTGTTAAGAGAATATCTTGCATTAGGGTTATCAGTTTTGATAGCAGTACCGATACTAACGATAAAGTTAGTATTTGCAACACTAGCTAAGTCACTGCTATAAAGTGAAGTTCCACTAATCTCAGAGTAATCTTTTAAGAAAGTCTGAAATGAACGAGCTTCATCATTTACAAGTTTGTATCCGAACTTATCTTTGAGGTTTTCTAAGATATGTGCTTCTTCATTTGTAATAGTTGAAGTGAAGTTAATAGTATCAGCCTTCTTAAACGCAGCCACCGCTGAGTTAAACGCAGTCTCATCTTTAGTTACGTCTGCGTTTTGGTAATCAAAACCATAACGACCAGCACCACAAAGAGATACATAGTTCCACTCATTCATAACACGGTAGATTTTGTCTTCAGGGTTTTCGATACTTGTATGCTTAACATCATAAGATATTTGACAACCAGCAGAACAGTGTCCACAAGTAGCAGGTATCTGTTTTTGTTCCCAAGCATTTGTTTTGTACATATAGTGTGTATCAACAAGTGCTCCAACAGGACAAACAGCAGCACACTCACCACAAGATGTACAGTCAAGAACATCTGTGCCGTTTGTAAGACCTATAACAGACTTGTTAAGCTTGTTCCACATTGCATAAGCATCTTTTGGCATCTCAGCTTTATACTCAGCATCTAGTGCATCAGCACCACGAGCTATAGTTTTAAGAGAGTTATCACCAATCATATCTTTACAAGCAGTCACACAACGCTCACAAACGATACAGAGACCCGGATCGTAGTGTAAGTGTCCCCAATCATGAGAAGTTCTATCTACATCTTTGACTGCATAGCTTTGTGAATCTACACCTATTTCTAGAGTATAGTTTTGAAGCTCGCACTCACCAGATTGATCACATACACCACATTGAAGAGGATGATTTACATCATAAACTTCCATAATTGCACGTTTTTCTTTTTCAATCGTTTCTGTTGATGTTGTGATATTCATTCCATCTTTGGCCTTAGCATTACAAGCATACACTTGTTTACCGTCAGCTTCAACTAGACAAATACGACAAGCCAATGTAGGGCTACATCTCGTCAAATAACATATAGCGGGAATAAAGATATCATTCGCACGGGCTGCGTTTAGTAAAAACTCACCCTCTTGAGTAACAATCTCTTTTCCATCAATGTTTATAGTAACATTACTCATTATACTACTCTCACTATTTTGGATTTTAAAAATTTATAACTACCAGCATCTACACTCATATCAAATGTAGGATTTAGCGCTATTGTTCCTTTTAATTCTTCGTCTAATTTAAATACTCTTGTAATCGTTGATGTACCAAAAGAGATCTCTATCTTCTCGCCATCAGAAATTTTCGCGGCTGCACTAAACTGTGCTGAACCTCTTAAACTTACATCTTTTTCTAACTGAGATGTTATGTTTGTATAGTTGTTAAACTGTAAGACTGGATTTGAGTGATAAATCACTGTTCCATTAAACTCTGGCAGTTCAGCTACTGCTTGGACACTAGAGTTCATCTCACAAGACACTTCATCTAAGATATAACCACGAGCATCATTCCCATAAGAGTCTAAAAAGTTCTCTAAAGAGTCAAACTCTACGGCTTTAAAACCAGTAGCTGCGTTTAACTCTTTTGTGTACTCGATAGTCTCTTCTTTACGAATTCCCAGAGCATTTGCAAGATTGTTAAGTGTGTAACCATCAAAACTAAGAGCCACATTGAGTGGAAGAACTTGATTGTCTATACTAACAACTGTTCCCTCTTGTTGGTTCAGTGCAGGAACTGCTAAGTCCGCGCCCTCTAAAGAAGAGATTCTAAAATCTCCCTCTGCATTGTAACCCACAACATTGTCTAAGTTTTCATCAATATCTAGATTAGCTATTAGAGATACACCAGCCGTATTTACTTCACTTGGAATAATTACAAGAGAAAAAGTTGTATATTTTTCTATCATAGCGGCAAGTTTAGCGATATTAGCTGAGCGTTTGTGAGCGAAAACATCACTACCAACTATAAGTACACGATTTTGAGCACGGGCAAATGACTTACTCATTGCTTTAAGCTCATCATCTCCAACATTACTTTCAGCTTCTAAATAACCTAAATCTAAATCATCAAAATAAGCTCTATCTTCATCACTTAACTCTGCATCACGAAGGAGTTCATTTGCTAAAAGAGCCATAACACCCTCTTCGCTTCCTGCTTCATACTTCATAAGCTGAGTTACGACATTTTGCATCAAAGCATCTTCAATCGGATGAGCGTATACTATCTTTGAACCATTGTGACGAGATGCAGTTGTAAGTGCATATCTAACACCAGGATTGTCAGTAGCAACACGACTTCCGATGATAATAGCTGCCTCAGATTGCTTAATAGCATCTAAAGAACCACTATGATGAAGCTTACCACTTACAGAGCTATAAGCCTTCATAAACGCAGCATAGTTTCTTGCATCTTCGTTGAAAAGCTTGATACCAAGTTTCTCTTTTAGAAGTTGTAAGATATGTGCTTCTTCATTTGTAATGATAGAAGAGAAGCGAATAGCCTCTGCGTTTTGTAAGGCGTTGATAGCATTTTTAAATGCTTCTTCACTCTTAGGTGCAGTGTTTGCGAAGTCAAAGCCAAAGCGACCTGCTCCACAAAGTGATGTAAACTCAAAGTTGTTTTTAACTCTGTAAATACTATCTACTGCGTTTTCGATACTTGTGTTTCTTGTTTCATACTCTAAAGAACAGCCTGCTGAACAGTGTGCACAAGTTGAAGGTACACGAGATAATTCCCATGCATTCGCCTTATACTGAAAGTCAGAACTTACAAGTGCTCCAACTGGACAAACTGCGATACACTCACCACAAAAAGTACAGTCTAATGTCTGGGCATTTTTAGGAATAATAGTCGAACCATATCCACCAAACTTAACATCAATAGCATCATCACCAATCACTTCATTACAAACATGTGTACATTTTTCACACATAATACAGAGTGCAGGGTCATAGTTAATAAGTCCCCATTTTTCTATACTACGAGCTTGGTCACGTGCTGAGAAGTTCTGCTGTGCTACGTCAAATTCTAAGGTTTTGTTTTGTAAGTCACACTCACCAGATTTATCACATACTCCACACTCTAAAGGGTGGTTAACATCATAAAGTTTCATAATGTTTGTACGTTCTAACTCTAACTCAGTATTGTTTGTAGTAATCTCTATGCCCTCAGTTGGAGGAGTGTTACATGAAAGTACAAAACCTTCAACTCCCTCAGCTTCGACAACACACATACGACATGATGCACATGGTGTAGTTTTTGAGATATAACACATAGTAGGAATATAGATATCATTAGCACGAGCAACTTGAAGAATTGTCTCGCCCTTTTTTGCTTCTACATTCTTGCCATCAATTTTAAAATTTACAATTTTACTCATATCTGACCTCCTACGCCTGAACCATAGCGATGTAGTAACAACGCATACAGCGGTCAGCTTCACTCATAGCTTCATCTTGTGTAAAGCCGAGATTCACTTCTTCATTGTTACTTCTTCTATATGCCGTGTCTAAAACAGAAGAGTGTTCACGAGCAAGACCCGGAAGCCAGCCTGTTACTTTCTCTTTTTTGTCATAAACCTTAAGCTTACGTAAGTGGTCTGCCATAATCTCATCATCAGTAAGTGTAATCTCACCACTGTGAATGTAGCGACTTATAACAGAAGCACCACGTTTTGCTTGACCTACTGCGTTTACAATAGTCATCGGACCATATTCACAATCGCCACTAGCAAAGATACCCTTACGAGAAGTCATATAATCTTTACCATTTGTTTTGATAGTAGCCCATGAAGTCATATCTAACTCCCACTCTTCAGGTAAAAAACCTAAATCAGCAGACTGAGAAACAGCTGGAATAAGATAATCAAACTCAATAGTTTCACTAGCACCTTCAATCTTAACAAGTTGAGCACGCCCACCATCAGGGTCAGGAACTAACTCAAACTTATCAACAACAAGTGCTTTAAGAACATCATCTTCATCAATTATCTCATTTACTGCCGAGTGAAAGATAAACTCAACACCCTCTTCAACAGCTTCATGATACTCTTCATAAGTCGTGTTACGGATGATAGTTTTCTCATCACGACGGTAAAGCATTACAACTCTCTTAGCTCCTGCACGAATAGCACAACGAACAACATCCATAGATGTAAATCCACCACCAACACAAGCAAGAGTCTTACCAGTTAAGTCCACATAGTCAGATGGTAACATCTGTTGTTTTTGAACTGACTCAGGAGTTTTGATATCAAATTTCTCATATAGGTTAACCCAGTCAAGAAAATCAATAGCTCCCCAGTAACCTTGTATCTCAGGACGTTCATTTGCACAACGAACAGCCTTAGAAATACGAGTACCAGATGCAATCATAGTCGCGTCATAGCTTGTTTCGAACTCTCTCATCTCATCAGCAGTTACAGCATGATTTATGATAAAGTTTACACCCATATCACGAACACACTCGATATCTTGAAGGTACTTATCCCATGGCATTCTATACTCAGGAACACCAACAGTAACCTCTCCACCAAGAACAGGAAGAGCCTCATAAACATCCACTTCAACACCATCAGCAGCAAGATAGTATGCAGTAGTTAAACCGGCAGGACCAGCTCCAATAACCGCAACTTTCTTGCCATTAGCAGGTGCTTTTTGCATAGGATGAAAGAAGTCATAACCGTGATCAGTTTCCCAGTCAGCACCAAGACGTTTAAGTGCCATGATACTAATTGGTTCATCAAGATTTGTACGACGACAAGCATCTTCACATGGGTGTGGACATACACGACCACAAACATGAGCCAAAGGCATAGTCTGACGAGTTGCTTCTAATGAGTCATCAAAACGCAGGTCTCTAACACCCTCAATATAACCAGGAATATCTACTTCAGCAGGACAAGCATCTGTACAAGGTGCTGTAATCTTTGCGATATAACCTATGCTCTCTTGATAATGCTTAGACTCTTTTTGCTCGTTAATACACTCCATGAATGTATCTTCAAAGTGTGTCATTAAATCAAGTATAGGATTAGGAACAGTCTTCCCAATCTCACACTTTGAAGTAACTTGCATACTTTTACCGATCTCTTTTAAGTGATCCAAATCAGCAATCGCACCTTCACCACGAGCAATCTTGTCAAGTTGATCATAAAGAATACGACCACCCCAACGTCCAGGAGCACATCTTCCACATGCTTCTGAATACTCTTGATACTGTGCTGCATACTCCATAGCTAAACGGATTACATCTACATCTTCACTAAACAGTGCCACACCATCCCAACCTATAAAGGCTTTAGAATCACGGTGGTCATCATACTGTGCAGGTAGATTATATGCTGATTCTTCCCACTCATCTTCAGGCTTACCAAGATTGTTAATCAGCTCGCCTTTCCAAGTAGAAAAATAGACTTTACTCAAAATAAAACCCTAATCTTTTTTAGTAACGATAGTCCAGTCGACTTCGTTAAATTTTAAAGAGTTTTGAAGGGTATAACCACACTCTTTAACTAAATCAGCAGATTTTTGAATTGGTGTAAAATCCCCAATCTCAAAAAGAAAAATTGCAACTTCTCCAGCCTTATGAGCTTCAAGAATCTCTTTCATTCTTGGCTCAAAACCATCTTTTAAATGTCTTAAATCATATCTTTTCATTATCTGTCAACCTCACCGAATACTATGTTTGTTGTACCAATAATAGAAACAACATCTGGAATATAGTGACCTGGTAAAAGGTCAGTTAAAATTCCTGTGTGCCAAAAAGATGGTGCACGTAGTTTTAGTCTGTAAGGGTATGGTCCACCTTGAGAGTTTATAAAGAAACCAAGCTCACCTTTTGGTGATTCAGTTGCGATATATACTTCTCCAACAGGAGGTCTCATACCTTGTGTTACTAGAACAAAGTGTTGCATAAGTGAGTAGTTTTGTGTCATTATGTCTAGCTTTGGAGCTGAGATATATTTTGGTGAGTGAGCCATTAATGCTGTCTCTCCATCTTTAACACACTTCTCGTACATATCTATTGTTTGATAAAGAATCTTTGCAGTTTCTCTCATCTCTTCCATGTAAATACGGTAACGAGCAAAGTTATCACCCTTATCTGAGAAAGGTACATTAAACTCTACTTCATCATATAACTCGTATGGCTCTTCTTTACGAATATCCCAAGCTACACCAGATGCTCTAAGCATTGGACCTGTACAACCCCATGAAAGTGCCATCTCAGTAGAGATAGTACCAACTTCTTCCATTCTCATTAACCAGATACGGTTAGTGTCTAGAAGGTCTTCATAATCTTTGATATTTTCTGGAAGTTTATTTAAAAATACTCTTAGTTGATGTATAAAATCATCTTGAATATCTAAAGGAACACCACCAATACGGATAGCCGCATGAGTAAGACGTGCTCCACAATAACCCTCAATGATGTCCATTAAGTACTCTCTCTCGCGGAATGCAAAAAGAAATACTGTCATAGCACCAATATCTAGAGCAGTAGTAGCCAACCAAAAAAGGTGACTCATGAGTCTGTTAATCTCTAAAAGCATCATACGAATAACTTTCGCACGACGAGGAACTTCAAGTCCTATAAGTTTTTCAACTGCAAGTGCAAAACCATAGTTGTTTGAAGAACTAGCAATATAATCCATACGGTCAGTTGTAGGCATGAACTCATTATAAATCATGTTTTCAGCCATCTTCTCCATACCACGGTGAAGATATCCAACATCTGGATGTGCTTTAGTAATCATCTCTTGTTGTAGGTGAAGCATTAAACGCAGCTGCCCGTGAGCAGAAGGGTGTTGAGGACCAAAGTTTAATATAAGTTCATTATCTGCTCTATCAAAAGAAATGTTTTCAAAAAACGGTGTTAATCTATTTTTTACCTGTGCCATATTTTTACCACCCTATCTTTGCGGATCATCAATGATTTTTGATGACTCTTTAGTATATTTTTTGACGAGGAAAACGCCACCCTCTTCTTGATAATCTTGAGGATTTGGTGCTTCGTTACCAGTGATTTCAGTACCTTTTGGAACTTCAAAACCTAGACGTGCGAAACGCTCACTATCATATCTATCAACTCTTGCAGTATCACGGATTTCAGGTCCGATTGCTTCACGAGCTTCTTTACCATATATCTTATCTACTTCATACCAAGCAGCAAACTCATCACCTTGAAGTGGGTAAGTTTTAAGAAGTGGGTAACCTTGCCAGTCGTAAGGCATCAAGATACGTTTCATAAATGGATGGTTGTTTGCTTCGATACCAAACATATCAAACATCTCACGCTCAGACCAATCAGCAGAGCGGAAAAGTTTTTCAACACTATCAACTGCTTGACCATTTTGGATAAAAAACTTAATACGAATACGCTTGCGTTTTGTCATAGAAAGCATCTGATAGAAGATTTCAAAAGTGTTATCTTTTGCTAACCAATCTATAGCAGACATCTCACTTAGTTGTGTATATGTAAGAGAGTCTCTCATATATTCTAAAACAGCATAGATATCATTAGCATTGATATAAACTATCATCTGCTCAACTTGAATAAATGCCTCTTTAACTTCAAACTTCTCTTTTATAGCTGCTAAGTCTGCTGCAAAAACTGCATCAGTCTCAACATCTTGTTTTGGAACCTGTGGTGCAACATAGTATCTGTCTGTGTAGTAAGCTTTTGCTTGTACATCATCTTTGGGAGTATATGCTCTCATATTACATCAACCTTTTTGGCTTTTGTGCATTGCCAGCTTTGTTTGCACGGATTTTTTTCTGTAGTAACATAACACCGTACTGAAGTGTTTCAGGACGAGGTGCACAACCAGGTAGGTAAAGGTCAACAGGAATAATTCTATCAACACCTTGAACCGTTGCATATGTATTAAACATACCACCAGTGTTAGCACATGAACCCATAGAAATAACCCATCTAGGCTCAGTCATTTGGTCATATAAACGCTTGATAAATTCAGCATGTTTCTTAGTAAGTGTACCTGCAACTATCATAACATCAGCCTGACGTGGAGAAGCACGGAAAATAGTACCGTATCTATCGAAGTCAAAACGTGATGCACCAGAAGCCATCATCTCAATACCACAACAAGCAAGACCATAAGTCAGTGCCCAAATAGAGTTTGAACGACCCCAGTTTACTATCTTGTCAATACTTGTTAGTGCAACAGGAAGTCCACCATCTTGTGTATAATTTACCTTATGTTGTGCCATTCTAGCGCTCCTTTTTTCCAAGCATATACGAAACCGATTGCTAATAAAAGTATAAACATTAACATCTCAGCAAAACCAAACCAACCTAGTAGTTTAAAATCAACTGCCCATGGGAACATAAATACGATTTCAACATCAAACAGAAGAAACAGAAGTGCAAATAGATAAAACTGTGGAGAGATTCTATTTGGTTGTTTTGTGATTTCTGGTCCACACTCATAAACTGAGAGCTTAATTTTTTCACTATCTTTACGGGCTAATGCACGACTCGCTAAACGAGCAATTACAGTTGTCCCTATAAAAGCACCGAATGTTATAACAAACAGTACAAATACCCCAAAATACGGATTTGCAGTCACTATATGATCCATATAACCTACCTTTAAAATTAAAAGTTATTTTTATACTAAATATAACTCTATAAAATATTTGTTTTTCTTTCAATCGAAATTAGAAAAAACAGTTGATGAACTATATCAAAAAGAGTATTAAATAGAAGTTTTATGGGATTGAAGTGTCGTAAAGTGTCACTTATCGCAACACGGTGTTTTTAGTTTATTTTATTTGTTTAAAAAGCCTACAGACTTCTCACTATCGAAGTTTGCATCTTTTTCTCTCTTTATCTCTTCTTTGAACTCTTTAATAGTAAAAAGTGGCTTCTCTTGAACTGCAACTTTATAGGCAGTATTTTTAATGATGAGACTTATTTGACCACCTGTTAGAGAGTATTGTGCAAGTTCATTTATGTCAAAATCTTTCTCATAAGGTGCATCAATAGGAAGCATAAGCTCCCAAAGTCTTTCTCTCTGCGTTTTATCAGGTTTCTTAAATTCTATCTTATAGTTGAAACGTCTTGAGAAAGCTTTGTCTATGTTCTCTAGCAAGTTTGTAGTTGCTATGAGCATTCCACGAAAGTTTTCTATCTGCTCTAAAAAGATGTTTTGCATCTGGTTATGCATCTGATCAGAGCCAGTTATATTTCCACTACTTCTTGCACCTAAAAACTGGTCTGCTTCATTTAGTAACAGTATTGGCTCTGTTTTTGTTTTTTCGCTTAGTTCATAAAAAGTATCAAAAATCTTACGAACATTTTTCTCACTCTCTCCAACATACATTGAGAGAATTTTAGAACAGTCAAAGGCAAGGACTTGTCGTTTAAGAGATTTTGCTAGGGAGTATGCTGTCATTGTCTTACCCGTTCCAGCAGCCCCATAAAAGATAATCCGTGCATCTATACCGCTTTTTTTCTCTTTTACACCCCACTCTACAAGACGTGCAACTACTTTTTTATCTACTTGTTGCATCAAGTTTTCAAGTGTCTCCTGCGTTTTAGCACTTAAAACTACATCATCAAGAGAAGTCTCGCTATCTATAAGTTCAAAGATATCTTGTTCTTCTATAAGTGCATTGAGCTTTAGACGTGTTACCTTTTTACTCTTTTGTGGATGAATGATACTTTGAAGTACCTCATCAACTATGTAAAACGCACGAGAGATACCACCAAAAGGACTTAACATCTCTTCATAGTCAATGATGCCACTACTTAAGAGGTTTGAGCCATCTTCAAGCAGTGAACGGTTTTTTATGCGTTCATACTCATCTAAAGATATAAGTTCTATAAGAGAGTTCATCTCACGAAGAGAATCATCTGTAGCACTATACTCTTCACGTAATAGTGCAATAAAGATAACCTGCTCAAAATCACTCATCTTTTTTTGTTTAAAAAACTTATCAAGCACAAGATTTTCAGAGGTCTCTTTGACTCTCTCTTGTATGCGTTTTTCTAAAAGTTTGAGTTTGTTTTGTACTCGGTCAATACCAAGAGAGTGTTCATGAACATTTTGTCTTATTGAGCTCATCTTTTGATAAAGTTCAATACGAAAAAACTGATCTTGTAGGTACTCAAGATGGTCATTATAAGCTTTTATATCTGGGAGTTCTGAGTCAAGTGTACCTTCTTGAACTAAACGCAGGAAGGATGGTGTTAAGCCTATGGCTGTGTTTAAGAGTTCTAGTGGTGTGACTTCTGAGATTTTCATAGGAGTAAAACTCTGCTGATGTAACCAGCCAAGTTCTAAAAGATTTTTTAGCTCACTGAGATGTTCAAGATGCTCATACTTTGAACTATCAAACATCTCTTCAAGAAGCTCAAGAACAAGAATATCATCCTGCCCTTGCATATACTTTTTAGCCAAAAACTGAAGCATTTGTGCCTCAGTCTCATTACATTTGAGTTGTGAGAATAGCTCACTCTCTTGAATGTCTGTTTCGTTTAAAAAATTGACTAAAGTTTTCAAGTTATTCCTTAAAATTTATAACCTAAACCAGCAGAAATAATAAGAGCATTTCCACCTGAAAATTCACCATTTAGACGTGCATTATTTACTTTACGGCTATCTCTCATAGAGTAAAGTCCTGAAAGACCAATATCTATACTTTCGTTTAATTTATAACGTCCACCTAAAGAGACAGCAGTTGAGTCAGAGTCTGGAAGCTCATA
>Ga0256824_10000163_pt1 | contig 23638 bp, 23 predicted proteins | sample CV67metaG_FD_191570 | JGI IMG/M metagenome (GOLD analysis project Ga0256824, IMG submission 191570) | Hydrothermal vent microbial communities from East Pacific Rise, Pacific Ocean - CV67 | ecosystem: Environmental > Aquatic > Marine > Hydrothermal vents | place: Pacific Ocean: East Pacific Rise...
TTCTTCTTTAGCATATTTGAGTATAAAATAAACAGATTGTGCAAGAATATCTTCTAATGTAATCTGTACCTCTGCATCATACCCTTCATCATGCCAAAGTTTATCCATGGTCGCAATAGCTAATTCATCTATATTTTCTTCATGGAAAAGTTTCATCTTTTCATTCGTAGATTCTTGATATTTGGAAGTAGCTTGTGAAACAATAGAAGGAATAAAACCACCAATAGTTACAGCTGCTAGGTCTATAGCATCAAGATGAGACATACCATTTTGTATGTTATCTACAACCTTCTCAAAAAAACTATAAATTTTCTCTTGTGCATGTTCACTCATTCTAATCCTTGAGGTAAGTTATAGTAAAAATATAACCAAACAAACTTTAACAAAAGATATATTTTGTATTATGACTTGATTCTATTATTAAATAAGAGTATTTTTATCCTATTTAATTTTACTTGTGCTATAATCTTTTTACAAAAATTAACTAAGGATAAAACAATGCCAAAAATTAACAAATACGTAGACATCTCAGAAGTAGATAGAGAAGCAAAAAAAGACCTTATCGACAGACACTCACCGTTTATCACATGTGCTGACACAGCAACAGCTGGTGAGCCATTTGAAGTAACAGTAAAAATGGGTAACGAATATACTCACCCAGATGATTTTGATCACTACATCGAGTCTATCACTCTTTTTAATGGTGAGACTAAATTAGCACAAGTAACTTACGTACCAGGGACACTTGGTAACATCAAAGCACACAACACAACTACATTTACTATCATCCCAACTGGTAAAAAACTTAAATTAGTAGCTCACGGTTACTGTACAAAACACGGTATCTGGGAAGGTACTGAAGTTGAAGTAGCAGTTAACTAATCTATAAACGCCCTTATACTGGGCGTTTAAGCCCATATATAAAAATACAAAATTCTATTTAGTCCCCTATTTGACCACAATAATCTACTTTTAATCTATTTAGTAATACTCTCACGAAACAATATGATGTTTCGTATGACTATCTTTCTTTTTAAAAAAAGCTACTCTTTTCTTATCTTCCACAAGATAGTAAAGCTCATGTTCTTCCAAGGTATGCATATCCACCACCAAGAGTAAATGCTTCTCCTCATAAAGTCTAGCATCATAAATCACCACCTCGCCCTCTTCCATCTCTAGCTCTTTAAATTGTCTCGTTTTTACTTGGTATTCTTTTTCTGTAGCCAATAAATCTTTCTTGCCCACAAAGATAGGTTCTGTAAGTAGTACTTTTCCATCTCTTTTACTGTTATAGTAAAATGTCTCTAGCGGATGCTCTTTTGAGCTAAGTGTATAAATGTCACCGAAGTTTGTTTTCATGGCATCGTACTTGAGACTACCAAATAGCTCTACTAGTTGACTCTCCGCCTGTGTTGCCAAATGTACAGAGATACTTGCCTCTCTACAAAACGACAACACTCTATCTAAGTCACTTGCACGACTAAGCACTCGTGATGCCTCATCTACTATGAAAGTTACATGTGCTGGGTTTTGTCTTTTGGCTCGCAGGGATAACAGTTCAAGTGTCCTACTCACTATAACGTTGGTAGCTAGTACGGGTAAACTCTCACTGTTTACAATGATATGCTTACCCCCTTCTAGTAGTGTTAGCATATCTAATGGCGATATAGAGGCATTAAGACAGTCGATGTCTACAATGTCGCCACCTAAGCTAGCCATCAAAGTAAAGTATACACCTCTGATGCCTGACGCTTCTGCACTCATATCATAAGGAAGTATATGCTTATGCATCTTCATTGATGCATCTTTCATTTCATTGTAGTAGTGATTTAACTGTAACATCTTATTTGATGTTACTCTTTCATTATTGCTCGTATCAAAATGTTTAGCTATCCTACTGATAATAGTTTCTGCCTCCGTTGCAAATGCTATAAAGATGTCCTTGTTTGACATATAGGCATATAATGAACGTAAAGTTAAAGGCGTAGAATCGATGGAGAACTTGACAAATATTTTACTCTCTTCATCTGTATTAATCTTAGTAGCATAACTCCATAATTGTCGTTCTACATCCATTTCCTTTTCCATGAATTGTAAGAAAGATTTTATGGAATGAAGATACTGATATGTCTCTGCAATCATCGTAGAAGCAGATTGTGCCCAAAAATCATGCGTATTATGACTATCTGTTATATGCACACCCATCAAACCATCAAAGAACTCTTTAGTAGCTTTTTTACTTCCACAGGCTAAACTCAGTAGATTAACCTCTAGGTCATTTGTACCCATTGAGACAGACGAACCTAACTGATATACTCTATCAAAGTTATTTACGCCCACACAGTGCTTTACGAAGGTATGCATAGTATGCTTCTCATCTACGATAAGACAGCCTGACACAGATAATTTTTGTTTGATTATGGGATACAAAATCCCAACTGTTTTGCCACTTCCTGTCTCACCTATGGTTAGAGAATTTTGTTTGGGTAATGGCTGTACCGTATCTTTTGTATTTTCTTCATTTTGCAGAAATCCCATTTTACTCATAGTTCTACTCCTACACATAAAAAGGCATCTTCACCCATTAGTAAGTCATTATCTATATCATATTGAAGTCTTTCTCGTTCATCTTGGTCTTCTATGGATTTGGGAATTCTTCGCACAACTCTTGATGTGCTTCTTAAAGCATCTTTTTCTACTACTTGTCCATAGTACTTTTTTTGTGTTTTTAGACTTTTACTAAGTTCTTCGTGGTTTGAGTAGTTCATCTTAAATCCTTTTAGTAGAGTATAATTAACTATATGGTGTATTATTGCATACTATAGCTTAAACATAGGGTACTTTGAACTAAATAGTGTATAATTCACTATCAGAAGAGGATTTAATATAATGATTAAAAAAGAAATGATTGAAAATTTTGGCATGAACAGAACTACTCTCAATAACTGGGAACGAGATAAGTCAAATTCTAGGCACTTACTTTACAAAACCCTTGAGGCTTTGCCTCTTGAGTTTGTAGAGAATATAAAGAAGCAACTAAAAGAACAAAAAGAAAATGAGGATTTACTTAAATAGTTTTAGCATATGAAAGTTATTATCTAATAACATTTTGTGTATCATATTAAAATAAGTATGAAGCATCATAAAATTTTTGAATTATACAGAGACTTCAATCAAATTAATAGGAGAATGAAAAATGGAACAATCAATAGTTTTAACAGCATCACAAAAAATGGCACTAATGACAATGGAGTCTCAAGCAAAACAAAAAACTGCATTAGATATTTTTAATGAATTTACAAGTATGGGTTTGTCGCAAGAGACTATCACAATTCTTAAAGATATTTCACTTAAAACAGCAAAAGATATTGCAGGGAAAACAATTGAAATTGGTAAAATTATTATTATGAAAATTATAGATTTCATAAAAGAGAATACTAAACTTGCTATTGGTATGGTCATTGGAGCAGCTGTAGCATCATTAGTTTCTTTTATCCCATTTATCGGTCCTTTTCTTATCCCATTAGGTGTTGCAATTGGTGGAATAGCTGGAAATAGATTGCAAAATGGAAGTAATATTGATTCAAGTATGGTAGACAACATGGAAAATATTATTGATATAGCAGTTAAGTTTTTTAATTTACTAAAAGAGATTCTTCTTGCAATTTTTAAACAAAATGAATTGATGTAAATGAGTGATGAAATAATAAATAGAGACACTATGGATGCAGTGTCTCTAGTTGCGGGTATAGGTATGGGTACAGCTACAACTAATTTTATAGGAACTGCAGTTGGTAGTACTGGTTTACTTGGTTCGATAGGTAGTGCTTTGGGATATACTGTTGCGGCTAGTACTCCCGTAGGTTGGCTTGTTGGTGGGGCAATACTTGGAGGAGGACTACTTTATGGGGCTAGTAAAGTTGTTGGAGCAAAAGGAGAGTCTGATGGTGATGCAAAAGCATATCTACAATTTAATTCAGATATGGAGAAGAAAGAATATTATAAAATAATCACAAAATTATCACATAAAAGTAGTCAACTTGCATATGAATTATTGAACAAACTACCATCAGATTACGATAATTGGAAAATAGAGGCAACTGATGGCTTGGAAAAAGGTACAATGCATCCTGAAGAAATAATCTCGGTATGTTGTGAAGTGTTAAAAGAAGATAAAAATTTATATCTGAAGAAATGTACTTATTCGTATATAGAAATTGGATTGGCACTAAAGGTTTTTTATTTGATAGCAATTTCCGATAGTGAATTATTAGCTATTGAAAAAGATTTAATAGAAAGAGAAATCATTAACTTTTTTGAACTTGAATCTATTTTGGAAAAACAAGAAATAGAATTATTTATAGCTCAGTCATTTGGTTCAGAGCAACAATTAAAAGAACTTCAAGATATGTCAAACCATGAATTACAAACATTACTAACGGTATTCTTTTTGACAATAAACAATGAAAAGATTAAAACAATGATGATTGGACTTATTGATGATATAATCAAAGTTGATGGTCGAATTCACAAAAAAGAAGTTAAGCTTTTTAATATTTATAAAGGACTGTTACAGTCTGAATTAAATTTAGAACACTATTTTCCATTTCTAGAACAACTGGCTGGTGTTAAATCAAGACACCTTTATTCAGTTTTAGGGGAAAACCCTAAAAAATTTGTAGAAAAAATCCCACATGCACTGGCTTCATATGCTCAAGGTATACCTTCGAATATGGTAGTCTCTTTATATGATGATACAATATTTGGGAAAGCTGATAGTGGATTTATTGTAACATCATTGGCAATTATTACAGACTTGTCGATAGAAGAGAGAGTTATTCCTTTGGAAATGATTAAGGGCATGAAGATAGAAGATAATAAAATTATTCTATATAGTAGGCAAGATAAAAATGATAATATATCATCAAGTATCTCCTTAAGAACCGTAGACCCTACTAAATATCTCAGTGAGTTTATTTCTTTTTTAGAAGGTATTATCAATTTTAATAATAAAAGGCTATAGACAACACTAGGTCTAACCTTGACTACCAACTTTACGTATATTATGTTAAGACTAAAGTTTCGTATATAAATGTGGAAAGTTGAAATTAGAACAATAGCTATAAAAGGTATAAATGAAAAGTTTTTTTACAAATGTATTTAATTTTATGGACTCTGGTGAAAGCGAGGAGCTTAATTATGGGGCTAATGAATGGGAGAAACAGCTACCAACTTTATGGTTGTTGGGAAAAACAGGTGCGGGAAAATCATCACTTATTCAAGTAGTCACAGGGGATTCAGCTATTCAAATTGGAAATGGGTTTGTACCTTGCACAAAAACAGCAAAAAGTTATGAATTCCCTTTAGAAAAACCTTTAATACGATTTTTGGATACAAGGGGTTTGTCTGAAGTTGGATATGAACCAAATGACGATATTGAAGTATGTTTGGCAGGAAGCCATGCTTTGCTAGTGGTAATGAAAGTAGATGAAGTAGAGCAAAGTGATGTTCTTTCGGCATTAAAAAAAATTAAAAAGACAGATGATATTTCACATTTGCTCATTGTTCATACAAATATCAATGCATTAAGTAAAAAAGATAGGAATCTTGCTGTTAGTTATAATGAAAATAAAATTAAAGAAATCTGGGGAAAAGAGTTTAATACTCTTTGTGTTGACTTTTCTCCAGATGAGAACTCTATGGTAGGAATAAGTGATTTAAAAGATGCACTCATCAAAATGTTGCCATCTTTGAATGAAATAATTATTGATAAAGAACATAGAAATAGTGAAGAGCAAAAATTTGACTTACTAAGTAAAGAGATTCTATGGTATTCTGGGTCGGCTGGGGCAAGTGATTTGCTCCCTGGTGTTGGACTTGTTTCCGTACCAGCTATACAAGGAAAAATGCTACATAGTCTAGCCAATAGTTATAATGTTGAGTGGGATAAACAGGCATTTGTAGAATTCACAGGGACATTAGGTACAGGTTTTATTATTAAATATTCTTCGCAATTCTTCATAAGAGAAGTAGCAAAATTTATTCCTATTTATGGTCAAACTGTAGGTGCAGGTACTGCAGCAATAATTAGTACAGCATCTACTTATGCTATTGGAAGAGTGGCATGTTATTATTTATACTATAAGAATAAAGGGGGAAAGGCTTCGCCAGAGGAGATGCAAGACTTATACAGAAAGGCATTTACTAAAAGAAAAAAGGTAGCAGATAATGAAGAAAATAATTAATAGTTTAAATTTGATGTCTCGTTTATCCAATCATTTTATCCTTTTACTGGTATCGGCAATTGTTATTCCATTTTTATTACTTTGTATTCTAGGTATATGGTTTATCTATACTAAGGGGTATATACCACATTTTGTAGGGTTTCTTGCTTTTTTATCTTTGATATTTTTTTTATTACATTTATTAATAAAAATATCTAAAAAAGGAAAATCTAAAAAAGTATTGGAAGATGAAATCACTATTGAAACATCACCACAATGGTCTAAACGGGAGAATGATATTTGGAAAAAATTAGAAGAGTTAGTCGATAAAAAATTTGAAAATGACATAGAATGGGGAGAATTGCAAGTACATTCACTTGAGATTATTTCAAAAACTGCAGACCACTATCATCCTGATAATTCAGAAAAGGAGTTGGCTGTTTCAATTTCAGAATTGCTTTTAGGTGCTGAAGAGGTAATCCGTCGATATAGAGGATACATTAAAGAATATATTCCCTTTGAAGATAAAGTTAAATTATCTTTTTTAAAACAGGGGTATGACCATAAAGATAAACAGGGAATCATTAAAAATATTTATAATATATATAGAGTATATAGAATGTCAAATCCTGTAGAGGGAATAGCATCAGAAATTAAAAGCAAACTGACTGCCCCTATATTTGATAGCGTATCAACTGCCCTACAAAATAAGCTGAAGAGGGCACTTCTAAAAGACGTTGCATCAGTTTCTATAGACCTGTATCGTGGTCATTTCAAGATAAAAGATAATGAACTTCCAGAAAGCAAAGGTAACAATTATGATAAAACTCAGCAGGCACCACATATTGAACTTTTGAGAATATCAATTGTTGGGCAAGTAAGTTCAGGAAAATCTTCATTAATCAATGCATTGACTGATAATATGATTGCAGAAATAAGCATTCTCCCCTCAACTGATGGGCTAGAAATACATACATGCAAAGTAGATAGTGTAGATACAATTAAACTTGTTGATCTTCCTGGTCTTAATGGTGATTTAGAAACTGAAGACTTAATAGTTAAAGAGATGATAAATAGTGATATCGTTTTGTGGGTTATAAAAGCAAATCAATCTGCACGTAAGTTAGATATGCAAATACGAGATAAATTTGAAGAGTTTTATCAGAATCCTAAAAACATGGGAAAAAAGAAACCTTCTATTTTAATGTTACTGAATCAAGTTGATATGTTGCAGCCAGTTTCAGAGTGGAGTCCTCCTTATGATTTAACTCATTGTAATGCAGATAATAAAAAATATTCTAATATAGAAGATGCTTTAAAATATAATAATGAACTTTTAAATCCTGATAAAATTTTTGCTATATCACTTAGCCAAAACAAAAAGCATTATAATATACAACAAGTTAAACAGTATTTGCAAGAGACCTATGATGATGGAATTAATACACAACTCAATAGACGAAGACAACAATATTCTAGTGAAAGCTTGATTGAGAATGGAAAAAAATTATGGAAAGGTATAAAAGCATTTTCCAATTTGTAAGAATTTGTATATTGCAATTTTCATCCTTCTAAAAATCTAAAATATTTTAAATAGCAGACCACATTGCTTCAGATGCTACAATCTATCTAATGAAAACGGAAACATGAGAAGTGCCACCTACGGTTGTGGTAAAGTAAATGCAGATGCTTTCGTCACTGCGGTTGAGGAGTTTTAAACAAGAGAGGCTTTGCCTCTCTCATTTAAAATAAAATAATATTGGAAAGAAAATTATTTTAAAATCTTTATTTTTATTTTTTTCTTTTTTCTTACTTTATCTTGAATTTTTCGACTTTCGGCTACACCTGTAACTAGTCTAATAAGTTGTTCATTTCTTCTATCAAAGCTTCGTTCGATTTCTCTATGGAGGCTACCAAAGCTAGATTTGAATCTTCGTATGCCTGCTGTAACTGCACGAATAATGGTAACAAAACCTTCTCTAATTCCTCTTTTATATCCTTGCTTTTCGGTGGATTCCCTAATAACTCCAAAATTTGCCCGTTTTCGTCTGAAAGAATTTTCAGCCATGTCACTATAGCGTTTTGTTCGTCCTTCTCGCCATTCACTATATTGCTCAATCCCTCTGTGTACTTCTCTGTCAACACGCTGAATCTCTTCTCTATATCTAATCGTTCTTGAAAGACGTCCATTTTTTCTTGCTCTCGCTCTTGCTCTAATAGCTCTAACTCGTCTAGCAGTTTCTGTTCTATTTCTGTCATCTATTTTATCCTCACTATGTTTGGTAGTTCTGCTATCGGGTAATACTCTATCTTGTCCTTGTCTACTCGTATCTTGTTCTCTTTTATTACAATAGGGGTTGCTATGTACGTTTGGACTAATAATATTCCAATTATAATCCCCAGTATTAGGGTGGTTGGTAGAAGATACATCAGCAGTATTTTTCTCGTTTTTATGTTGCTCAACCTTTGACTCTTCAGCTCTTTTGTAAAGTCGTTCATCAGCTCTTTTCCTTGCATTTCCGTACTGATTATTAATGAATCTAAGACGTTTTTTACGCTCTTGGAGTAAGTCATCTCCAGACTCCTCTCCGCTTCTTTTATCGCTTCTTCGTCCGCTTTCAATGCTTCGATTAGTACTAATCGCCTCGCTTCTATGTTCTTGATTATGTCTGTAGAATTCATCGCTATAGATATCTCCTTTTATTCTCATTTTGCCACTCTCATTTTCAATAGTCAAATAATGAAAGTCCTTGCCTCTGTCGTAGCCGTCTGTATCTAGCACAACAAAACCTAACTCTCCAATTTCTGCTTTAGTGTCATCTAGGCTATTAACAAGTCCGCTCATAATGCACTCACTCATGTAATCAGCAATTCTCTCATCTGCTTCTGATTTACCCTTCTTTTCGCTTAGGACAAAAGGCTCTTGCCCATGCTCTTTTCGCCATTTATTTATTTGCTTTATATGTATATTCGCATCGGGCATAAGTTTCTTTTTATCTGTCCCTATGATTAGGTCATACTTTTTGGCTAAATGATTTATTATTGCCTTTTTAAATCTTAAATCTGATTTATGCCAATAAATCTTTAACTGAGTGTTGGTAAGTATATTTAACTTGGGTATTCTAAAATGGTAATGGAGATAATTAGTATCTGTGTGTTCTACCATATCGCAGTGAAACTCATCTGCCCTGAAGCCATGCATCAATTCAGCTATGAACTCTTTTGCTATTGCTCTTGCTTGTTCCTTACTTACGCTGTCTTCAGTAGCAAACGATACAACACCATTTACAGCATTGCCACTCTTATATTCTAGACTTCGGCATATTTTATCACCCAAAACAGTATTACCCATAATAAGTGTAGCACCCTCTCGCTTCTTTCCCTTTTGCATCAGCGTATAATCACTCCAGCCTTGACCATATAAGACATTTCTAATATCTACTATCATAATAACATTTCAAGTTCTTTTTGTACATCACTAAGCCCACACATCACAACCCTATCAAGTGTTTTATGTATGTTCGCATGGCGTGACATCTGATTAATATTATCAGATATACTTTTAAATAAGTAGAGCATATATGGGTTTGGGGCTTTAAAAATACGTTCAACTTTAGGCTGTCTTGCATTGGGTATCTCAGTTCCAACACTTTGCCTAAATAGTTCCGTTATTGATATTCCTCTCCCCTTGGCTATGGCTTTTAATCTTTTACTCTCATCCTCTTTTAGGTTAATTTTAACTTGCTTATATGGTATTTTCGGGGGCATATTTTCTTCTCCAATGCTATATGTATGTTTGACCACTTTTTAAAGTGGTGGGGTTAAGGGGCAAAGCCCTTTGCTAGAGCGAAATGCAGGTGCAACCGAAATGACCTACGTTCCATCCCTTCAGGGTGGGACTTAGGTCGCCTAGCTCTAAACAAATAGCTTAGTAATAACTCAAATACTTCATCATAGTACCTTTCGTTTTCTACTGGATATAAATTTTGCGATATCATGAATAGTGTAGAGACTCTTATCAGAACCTGTACCTTTTCCAATATATGTAGTCGGGATTCCAACACCTTCGCCTCTATCTCTTTTTAATGAAATCACGCTTCTGTTTATAACAGTTGAAGTCTCTTCAGTTGTTAGCAAAAGTTTGCCAAATTTATCAAAAAGTATATTCGCATACATGTTGATTTCATTACTTATTTCTGTATGCAAAATATACTCCTTTTTTTATTTGTTGGTAAAATTATAGCAATTTGAAACGATTAATGTGTGTTTTTCTGAAAAGAATTTATTTTTTTAATTACAGCCATATAGGCTATAACGTCTATAGATGAGTATTTATGATATCTAGTCTTTCTATATGATTATTTTTTAAGCTTTAACTAAGTTTGTAGAAGTCTTAATATTTTTGTTTTGATATTTTTGAATATATAACTAGTAATTGTTATAGAAGTGGCATATTAAGGATAAATAACTTTTTAGGACAAAATAATCTTATTAAAGATATTTATCAAAAATTAGTCAATCGTGAATTTGTTTAGAGAGGATGATAATTGGTGAGAGATGGGAACTCGCCCTGATTTTAGCTACTAAATCTGGAAATACATTTTATTATATGATGTATTGCACTCAGTTTTGTTCTTTTTTACGCTCTTGTGAAATTTTAAAATACGATAGCTCTTCAAGTCTTGCCTTGACAATGTCATCGCTATTTGGGATTTTTTTTGATTCTATAATCGTTTTTTGTTTTAATTCTTCAACACGTTTCATCGCATCTGCAAATATGAATTTTTTATGGTGTGTCAAATCTTTCTCCTATTAATTTCTCTAACTCGATGGTGTCTATATTTTCATAGATACCAGGATTAGTATGGCTAGTATTCGCAAAGTCTAAAATAACCTTTTCTTTAAAAAAATTCTTTATCGCCAATACCGTTTTGTACGAGTTGATGTTGCTACGTATAAAAACGTCTTCAGGTACTTTTCTATGCGTAACCAATTCTCTTCTTGTTGCATATTCATAACAAACATCAGGTTCATTATACAAATATACTATATTTACATAATAGCTTCTTTTTAATAATCTTTCAATATTTTGAATCGCTATGTCTATATTAGCAAAATTTGAATCCATAATCAAGGATAGGTTGTTTTTAAGTCCGTATTTAAAAAGTTCATTAAATCCACGACTTGCTACTTTTTGATAGAGACTTGAGTTCTGACCATCATAGCCACATGGTCTAAAAAACTCTCGTATTTCATCTGTATCAATATGTAATAAGTTTTCATTTTGTTCTTTAAAAAAAATAGCTAATTCTGTCTTGCCTACACCACTCATGCCTGCGGTAAAATATACTATTTTCTCTTGAGATGGCAATATATTTTTTGTGTATTGCAAAAAGAAGTCTTGTTTGTTCTGATTAAAATACATTACAGACTCGTCGATTATCTCATCATTGGTTTTCATATAGAATTATAGCATAAGTAATATATCAATTTTCTACATAATTTTTAAGTCCCTAACCGCGTCAAACCCACTGTCGGGACTTAACTTCGCATAACGCATAGTCATCTTTATATCTGAATGATTCATTAGCTTCTTAATGGTGTAGATGCCGACACCGCTGATAGCAAGCAAAGAACCAAACGTATGCCTGAAGGTATGTATCACTACCCTCATTTTGGAGTCATCAATTTCGAGACCTTCGTTAAAAATTTCATTAAGTACGTGCTGTAGCATCTTGTTTATAGATGCTCGATGAAGTTGTTTTGAGCTTGCTCCTACAACGTAGTCTGTAGGGGTTAGCCCTGTTGGAAGTAGCTCTTTTACTGATGGATGAAGAGCTGCGTAATAGGTACTATTATTTTTATGGTCTTTGATACGTATTTTATCTTCCAATATATCCCCTTGGGTAATAGTGAGAACAGAAGTTAATCGTGCCCCTGTAGTGAGTGCAAGAACTATAAAGAGCTTGATGAGTTCTTTTTTTCTCATCTTTGGGTGCTCATCTATGGTTTTTAAAAGCAGAGATATTTCTTCTTCATTTAAGTACCTCTCTCTAGCATCATTTGTAGTGTCACGTTTTACCCCTTGGGCAGGATTTGGAGATATTTTATTGTAGTTGAATATTACAGATATAATATTCACAATGTCATTGATAGTTTTAGGTGCATAAGGTCTGCCAGTTTTGAATGAGATTTCTTTTCTCTTGCTTGCTACAAGTTTTTTGATATCATCCGTACTAATTTCATCCATGTATTCATTGCCAAGCATTGACCTTATATGGTTTGCATATCTACCTTTTGTATTTCTTGTGTCACCTTTGCCTGCTATCTCATCTAGGTATTTGTCAAAGCCCTCATTTAGAGTCAATCGTTCTTCTTTGTACATAGGAGACTTTTCACCCATACGCGATATGGAATGTTTCTCATTTCTTACTTTTGACGCATAACTAGCAGTTACGCCTTCTGAGGAACTACCGACTTTTACTTTATAACTTTTTCCGTGAAGCTTACCTCTAATATAAAATATTTTATCTTTAGAAATCGTCTCTCTATAAAACACTCCCGTGAATCTAGTCTTATTCATTTTAGTCCCCTATTTGACCCCTAAAGAGGTATTAGTATGGTATATCTGTGATGTTAGTATGATAACATATACCCCATTAAAGCTCGTATATACTGGGTATTGTAGCCTATTTTAGGGATTTTGTAAATAGTATAGATTTGGGAAGGTACTGAAGTTGAAGTAGCTGTAAACTAAGTTTATAATTCTACTCTTCTAGGGCTTGCCCTAGAAACCCTCACATTTATTCTTATTCTCCTCTTTTTATTATTTTCTTACACCTTTAAGTATATATTTTTGACTTCATTTTAAATAATAATATTTTTTTAAAGAAAATTATTATTATTTAAGTCTTACTAGTGTAGAATTTAGAACGGATAAAAATTATCCATATATAAAGGACTTAACATGAAAAAGACTGACTTAACAATGGCAAATGGAAGAAAAGTAGAAAATAATCAAAATTCACTTACTGCAGGATCTCGTGGTCCTGTCCTTATGCAAGATGTACTTCTTATGGAAAAACTTGCACATTTTGATAGAGAAGAGATACCTGAGCGTATCGTTCATGCCAAAGGTGCAGGTGCGCATGGGACATTTACAGTTACCCATGACATAAGCAAATACACAAAAGCATCTATATTCTCTCAAATAGGTAAAAAAACTGAAACATTCACACGTTTTTCTACAGTTGGTGGGGAACGTGGTTCAGCTGATACAGCCCGGGACCCTAGAGGTTTCGCCACCAAATTTTACACCGATGAAGGTAACTGGGACTTAGTAGGTAACAATACTCCTGTATTTTTCATACGTGATGCTCTAAAATTTCCTGACTTTATACATACACAAAAGCGTCTACCAGGTTCTAACCTAAAGTCAAACACTATGATGTGGGACTTCTGGGCAAAATCTCCTGAGAGTCTACATCAGTTAACTACCCTATTTTCTAACCGTGGAACACCTGATGGCTACAGACATATGAATGGATATGGTAGCCATACCTATAGCTTTATCAATGCAGAGAATGAACGCTATTGGGTAAAGTTTCATCTTAAAACCATGCAAGGCAATAAAACACTTTCTGCTGACGAAGCAACAAAACTCGCTGGAGAAAACCCAGATTATGCAACGGAAGATTTATTTAACAACATTGATGAAGGCAGTTTTCCAAAATGGAAAATGTCTATACAAATCATGCCAGAAATAGAAGCAGAAACCTACCATATTAATCCTTTTGATGTAACAAAAGTATGGCCACATGGAGACTATCCACTTATAGAAGTAGGTATATTAGAGCTCAATAAAAATCCTGAAAACTACTTTTCAGAGGTAGAACAATCAGCCTTTTCACCTACCAACAAGGTACCAGGCATTGGTTTTTCTCCCGACAAGATGCTACAAGGTAGACTCTTCTCTTACCCTGACACACAACGCTACCGTTTAGGAGTGAACTATAATGCACTGCCTATTAACAAAGCAAAAGTAGCTGTTCATAATGGTTATAGAAATGGTACAATGAGATTTGATGACAATGGTGGGAATACACCAAACTATGAACCAAGCCATTTTGATGTACCAACCCAAACAGATATACTAGATGAACCAGCACTTAAAATAGATGGTGATGCAGCAAGATATGAGTATGACACAGACGTAAACAATGATTTTGCTCAAGCAGGTGCCTTATATCATGTTATGAATGAGAAAGAACAAGAAGATCTCATCACAAATCTTGCGAGTTCCATGGTGGGTGTGCCTGAAGATATTTTAAGGGTACAGTTAGGTCACTTTCTAAAAGCAGATAAAGAATATGGTGAAAGATTGGCAAAAAAATTAAATATAATCCTCTAGGGAGAAAATACAATGGAAAGTATAAGTACTTTACCTATCCTCTGGCAAGGTTCTCTTGCTGGTGTACTTATAGGGCTTATGACACTTTTAGGTGTCCTCCCCCTACTCTTTTTTAAACATATAGACCAGCGTAAACAAGATATATTACTGGGTATGAGTGGAGGTATTATGCTTGCAGCGACTACCTTTTCTCTCCTTCTACCTTCACTAGAAGAGAGTAAACAAACCTTTGGGCTCTCTCCTTTTTGGACAGTAACTATCGTCTCTACCTCCATGCTTATAGGTATAGGGTTTATCAAAGTTGTCAGCAGATATTTTGACTTTGAACAGTATTTTAGTACACAAGAAAATATCAGCGCTGCATTTGCCAAAAAAGTATGGATATTCATCTTTGCCATTACCCTACACAATTTTCCAGAAGGGCTGGCTGTAGGTATGGGATATGGACAAGAGGACTTACATAAAGCCTTTTCTCTCACCCTAGGTATAGGACTGCAAGATATACCAGAAGGATTGGCCGTAGGGCTTGCACTTTTGAGTATAGGCTATAGTAAAAAGGTTGCGGTACTGGGTGTAGCTGTCTCAGGGCTTGTAGAAACACTCTCTGCCATATTTGGCATAGTGGCAGTCTCATACATCACCTATTTACTACCTTTAGGTTTGGCTTTTGCTGCAGGAGCCATGTTTTATGTCATCATCTATGAAATCATTCCCGACATTCAAAAAAATGGGCACAGGGACATCGCAGTCAATAGCCTCATAGCAGGCTTTATCTTGATGATGTACTTAGATGTAACCTTAGGCTAGTTAATAGTCTATGCCCTCTCTAGGAAGTCCATCTTTTTCATAATCAATCTTCTCTTTTTTACACCCTTCTGGTTTTGACTCACAGTATTTGGTATAAGCCGTTTTTGCCAGCACAAGTAATATAACAAACATAATAAATAATAGTAATGATTTTTTCATCTCTAACTATAGCAAATAATTTTTAGATATAATAATGCCAATACATTCAAGGGAGATATTTATGAACGAAATTTGGGCATTTATCATGCAACATCAGATAGAAACATTGTTGCTTATTTTTGGCATTATTTTATTGGCATTTTTTATTACACATTGGCAAGAGGTGAAGTTTTGGTGGTTAAACTTTTCTTATAATTTTCCTATTATCGGTAAAATGGGTGGGCTTGCAAAAGACATAGAAGGCTTTGATGAAAACCACAAATGGTTTTACTCAGAAGAGAGACTCTGTCGTGACTACTACAACTTTTATGAAAAAGTAGACAAAGACTCTGAAAGTTTTGATGAAGCAAAAGCTTACTTACACTCTGTAGGAGAACTTGGACGTAAACCAACCCCTACTTTCATTTGGATTATGATATTTGTGTTGGTCATCGTTGAAGCATTTGGTTTTGCCTATGTACTCGCAGGCTTTACCATACCAGGGGCTAGTGAAGCAACACAACAAAAAGGTGCAGTCGGTGTGGCTGCGATGCTTGCTATTTTACTTGTATGGCTTACACACATGACAGGGCAAGAACTACACAAAAATACGCTCATTCAAAAAATACGTCGTTGGTACAAAAATGACAATGCCGGTGGTTCAAACTGGAGAGACCTAAAACCAGATGAATCACTCATAACTATAGATAACACTTTTGAAGATGAAAAATCACCAAATTACATACGTATGCTTAACCGCTTAGATGCCAATGATAAAGTAAAAACAACCTATACAAAAACCATACTTACACTTCTTTTCATTGGGGTAGTTGCTATTGGTGCAACTTACATTCGGGGGCAAGTTCTTAAACAAGAAATAGCCTCTTCACATGAAGCTGCAATGGACATCTTTAACTCTGATGCATCACCATTTGGTGGAACAGAGGCAGGAGATGATGACATAGGTTCACTTTTTGGTGACAGTGAAGCAGAAGGTGCAGAAGATGACTTATCTTCTCTCTTCGGTGGAGACGATACCAAAGCAGTAGCACCTAAGACTACAAGTACAAGTGGTGAGTCTATAGAAGATGAAACCAACCGTAAGGGTGGATGGGCAACATTTATCATTTTAGGGCTTATGTTTGTGTTTATTCAAATTTTAGGTATCTTCTTTGGAATGCATTGGGACTTTTCAGGTCGTGAGTCTAAAGAAGCCTATGAGTGCCTTAAAGGCTTTAGTACTAAAAAATCTTTCTTAGCTTACTATGAAAAAGCAAAAACACACATAGCACGTGTTGCACAACAACAGTTACAAAAGTTACAACATAAAATGAACATTATCAATGATAACTCAGGAACAGATGCAGAGACTACTGCTCTACTTCGTAACAATAAAGACAGAACATTTAAACAATACCTTACATTTGAGGACAGATAATGAAGAGATTATTACTTACACTACTGACACTTAGCACTTTACTTTTAGCGCGAAATGATGTACCAAGTTGTTATAAAGCTCTCAATATTACTAACCCAAGTGATACGGTACAAAAAGAGCTATTTATTTTGGTAGACCAAACTACTGTACTAGACAAAAACATGATGATATATACCTATAAAAATATGATGAAATTCATTAAAAATGGTTACGCAGTGACTATTGCATCCTTTTCATCTAACTCAAATGGTAAATATACCGATGTAGCTTATGCAGGTAAACTAGAAACTTTACTGCCTGACTCTTCTAAGCATGACATCGCAAAAAAAGTACTTCGTAAATACCAAGGATGTATGAATGGACAGTATAAATTTGCTAAGAAAAAAGCAACAAAAGCACTTGTTCGTACACTTAAAGGTGCCAATAAAAAGCTACCTCACTCTGACATCCTTAAATCACTAGATGACATTGCAGAGCATATTATTACACCTTCATCCGCTCAGCAAAAAGTAGTTCTACTTGTTTCTGATATGATAGAACACTCTTCTATCACAACATTCTACTCTAAAGGTAATCTTAAAAAAATAAATACCGATAGTGAAATGTCAAAGGTTAAAAAATCAGGACATGTGGCAAACTTTTCTGGTGCACGTATCTATGTTATTGGTGCAGGGATGATTGGTAAGAATAGCTATAGAGACTCTAAAACACTAGGAATGCTTACTGACTTTTGGAAAGCTTACTTTGGGGTAACCAATGGACAATTAAAAGCTATAGGGACACCTATGCTCTTAGAGGATGTTGAGTAGTCCTCTAAGTCACATAAAGGATATCTATGACAAACAAATTTTTTCTACTCACCATTCTTCTCCTCTCTTTACTTTTAAACTCTTGCGGTTCTAACAGCTTAGGAGAGGGAGAACAAGCTTTTACCCAACAAGAAAAAAAGTTTGTGCACACTCTTTTTTTAACAGAATACTTATGGGCAGACCAGGTTACTTCAAATATTGACTACAGTACTTTCTCTTCACCTCAATCTCTCCTAAATGAACTACGTGTCACCCCTCCAGATAAATGGAGTTTTGCCATGACAGCACATGAATATGATAATTTTGTTAATCAAAAAACTGAAGGCTTTGGCTTTGGATACAAAGATAACTTTATTGTCTTTCTTGTACGTATTAACTCACCTGTATATGGTAAACTATTTCGTGGAGATCAAATTATACAAATTGATGGAGAAGAAGTGAGCCAATCACTTATAAAATCATTAAGTACTCAATTAAATAAAACTTCTATTTTTACTGTATTAAGAAATAATCAATTCATTGAGGTGGCACTCAAACCAAAAGAATATACATTTAAAGTGACACAAAGTAAGGTACTTACTCAAGGTTCTAAAAAAATTGGTTATTTACGTTATGACTCTTTTACAGGTACATCTGTTGCAGAATTTGAAAAAGCATTTACTACATTTAAAAATACTAATATTGATGAGTTAGTCATTGATTTACGTTACAATGGTGGAGGCTCTATAGTAGTTGCAAGTACACTACTCGAAAATATTACCAATGCCTATCCTGGACAAAGACAAGGTTATCTTGACTGGAATACTCACTATAAAAATAGAAATGAAAGCTTTTATTTTACCGATGAACCAGATACAAATGATTTAAATATGAAGCGAGTCTTCTTTTTAGTCACTAAAGGTTCAGCCTCTGCCAGTGAGCTAGTTATATCAGCACTTAAACCTTATCTTGGTAAGACAAATGTAATAACTATTGGAACAAATACACATGGTAAAAATGTAGGTATGAGCGGGAAAACATATGGTAGTCATTATTACTTTATTGTCAACTTTTTTGTAAGAAATAATACAAATGAAACCACTGGTTTTGAAGGTATCATACCCACTTGTTCTGCCATAGATGACATTCATCATACTATGGGTGATCCCAATGAAACTATGCTTTCAACAGCTCTCTATTATATACAAAACGATAAATGTCCCTAAGAGAGGATTTAAGAATCATGGGAGTATAATACTCCCATGAAAAACCTCAAAAATGCCCTTTTACTCAAACAACTTTATCAACTCAAACAGCTAGGGTACAAATATACATCCGTTACAGCATATAAAGAAGAGGAACCAGACCTTACACTCCCAAATACTCTAGAGTCATTAAAAAAGCAAGCCTCTGAGTGTCACCTTTGCATGCTTAGTAAAAGCAGACAAAAAGTAGTCTTTGGAGAAGGTAACCCAAAGGCAAAACTTATGCTTGTAGGAGATACCCCTAGTTCCAGTGACGATAGTGCGGGAAAAGTATTTACAGGACGCTCTGGTGAATTACTCACAAAGATGATAGAAAATGTATTAGGTATCTCCAGAGATGATGTGTATATCACCAATATACTCAAATGTAGAGCCTTAGATAGCCAAACCCCTTCTCCCACACATGCACATACTTGTCACCCTTATCTTCTTAAGGAGATTGCACTTATTAAGCCTACTATTATTGTGGCATTTGGAGAACTAGCTTACCAGTATCTAACAGGTGATGACAGTCCTATGGAAAAAGTAAGAGGTACACTTCACACCCAGGACTCCTACTCTGTTATCCCTACCTATCATCCAAATTATTTACTTAGAAATCCCTCTGCCAAAAAAGAAGTTTTTGAAGATTTACTAAAAATTAAAGAATTACTGTAAAAATTATACTGCTTTTGACAATTTTTAGGTACACTAAATAAAGTTATTTTATGCATTATTTGAGAGGCTAAATTATGAAATATAATGATTTAAAATATATTTATAGATATTTATTTTTCTTTATAATTACATTATTGATCATCCCCACTTGGCTTACTGCAAAATCACAACTAAGACTAGAAAACAATATATCTTCCTATACTGATTTCCAAGTCGATTATTATATGGAAGAACCTGGACTAAGTATGGGTATAGAGAAAATTTATAACCTACCTTTTAGAAAAAAAATATCAAATGCATTTAGCTTTGGATACAAAGAAAATAATTTCTGGTTTCATTTTTCCGCTTATAATGATTCTTCTGAATCACAAGACATGGTTCTTGAACTTACCGAAATCATACATAAAACTGTTGATTTATATATCGTATCAGATTCTCTAATACATAAAAGAAATGGCTTGTCTGTCCCCATGAAAGAACGTGAAATAAAAGAATCAACCCCTTCTTTTTCACTCCATTTTCTACCCTATGAAAATAAAGAAATCTATATACACTTATCATCACTTTATGGTGTATTTGGTGCGATACATCTTAAAACAGAAAAACAATTTAAAGAAGATATACAATTAAAAAAATATCTCTATCTCTTTTATTTTACGTCTGTTATTATCATTGCACTCTATAATCTCATGATATTTTTCTATTTAAAAGAAAAAATATATCTTTATTATATAGGATATGTTTTTGTTTTTGTCCTCTGGGCAGCAAACTATAAAGGTATGCTACTCCCTTTTACAAATATAAATATCTATAATTTTTTACAGATTACAATTCCTATTTTCTTTACATTATTTATACTCTTTTCTCAATCAATTCTAGAAACCAAAAAGTATTTTCCTCTCTTACATAAAATACTTGTAACATTTATTTTTGTATCTTTTATATCTTTTGTATGGATGTTGATTGATTTACATTCTGGTTTTCATTTTATGAATACTGCTGCAGTACCACTATTTCCTTTTTTAATTATCGCCTCTTTTTGGGCTCTCTTACAAAAACATCATGCTGCCAAAATGTTTCTTCTTGCACTTTCTATCTATATAATTGGGATGAGCCTATTAAGTCTTCTTGCTTTAGGCATTCTTTCATATACCGTATTATTAAGTCACTCAGCTATGATTGCATCATTTTTTGAAATTTTGTTATTTTCCTTTTTACTTGCTTACCGTATCAACAGTGTACGTAAGGAGTCGTTAGAAACTCAAAAAATGCTTACAGAACAGCAAAAAACAGAGAGTACACGTCTTTTTCATACTGTTGCAGAAAAGACCATGGCATTAAACCTTGCCAAAAAAGAATTAGAAAAAGAACTCGCTAAAAAAATAACTCTCGAAAAACACTTACAGCACCTCGCGTCTACTGACCCTATGACAGAATTGTTCAATAGACGAGCATTCTTCAATATCTGTGATACAGAGATGGTTAAAGCTAATAGTCATAACCATGAACTTACTTGTCTTATCATTGATATTGACCACTTTAAAGCTATCAATGATAACTACGGTCATGATATGGGAGATAAGGTTATTAAAATCATTGCTAAATTAATGATTGATAATACACGGACTATGGATTATGTTGGTCGTATTGGAGGGGAAGAATTTGCCATACTTATGCCAAATACAGATAGAGAATCTGCTTTTCAAATTGCAGATAGATTAAGAGAGAATATATCTAAACATAAAATATTATTAGATAATAAAGCGGTATTCATTACAGTAAGTATTGGATTGAGTTATTTAACCCATGAAGATAAAAATATACATACTCTACTCAAACGTGCTGACACAGCACTATATGATGCAAAAGACAATGGACGTAACCAAGTCTGTTATATCTAAAGCAAGTATGTTATTGCTATCATAAAAAAGGCTTTACGCCTCTTTCACAATTTTTTCTATCACTCCAACAATGCTAGGATCTTCTAGGGTCGAAGTATCTTGGGTAATTTCCTCACCCTTTACAATAGAACGTAAAATACGTCTCATGATTTTACCTGAACGCGTTTTAGGGACATCAGGTACAAATGCCATAGCATCACAAAGTGCAATAGCACCAATCTCTTTTTTAATCACTTTATTGATAGCAATTTTAAGATCTTCACTTGCTTCACTAGGGTCTTTTAGCACAATGTATGCAAAGATACCCTCACCTTTAATCTCATGTGGTTTACCTACCACTGCAACAGTAGCCACAGAATCATGCTTGTTAATAGCAGCTTCAACTTCTGCGGTACCCATACGGTGACCCGATACGTTAATTACATCATCTGTACGTCCTGTGATGGTTATGTAACCCTCTTCATCTATCATCGCACCGTCACCTGTAAAGTATACTGGTTGACCCTCTTTTTTACAGTCACCGAAGTAGGCTTTTTTAAATCTATCTGGGTCATTCCAAATGTTACGTATCATAGATGGCCAAGGTTTAGTAATACACATAAATCCTTTTTCACCTACTGGTGTTGGTGTACCATCAGCTTCAATAATTTCTGCGATGATTCCTGGTAATGCAAATGTTGCACATCCTGGCTTGATAGGTGTTGCACCTGGAAGTGGAGATATCATATGTCCACCTGTCTCTGTTTGCCAGTACGTATCGACTATGGCACATTTAGAGTTACCCACAGTCTCATAGTACCATTTCCATGCAGGAGGGTCTATAGGCTCACCCACGGTTCCGAGTACTCTAAGTTTTGAAAGGTCATACTTCTTAGGCTCATCTTCACCTGTTTTATGAAGTAAACGTATCGCTGTTGGTGCTGTATAGAACTGAGTAATGTTATGGTCTTGTACCATCTTCCATGCGCGTCCAGCGTCTGGGTAGGTTGGTACGCCTTCAAACATCAGTGTAGTTCCACCAGCTGCTAGTGGTCCATATACGATGTAAGTATGCCCTGTTATCCATCCGATATCGGCGGTACACCAGTAAACATCATCTTTGCGTAAGTCAAATACCCATTCCATAGTCATCTGTGCCCAAAGGATGTATCCAGCCGTTGAGTGCTGAACACCTTTAGGTTTACCTGTACTTCCTGAGGTATACAGTAAAAAAAGTGGATCCTCAGAATCCATAGGCTCAAAAGGACACACATCAGACTGTGCATCTATCATGTCGTTATAAGAGTGGTCTCTTCCTTCTACCCAAGTGATGTCTTCATTGTTTCTTTTTACCACAAGTACTGCTTCTATAGATTTACCACCCGCAGTAAGGGCATCATCTACCACATTTTTAAGCATATATGGTTTCCCTTTTCTAAAGGCTCCATCCGCAGTAATGACTATCTTCGCTTCAGCATCTTCGATGCGGTCTCTCAGTGCTTCTGATGAGAATCCACCAAAGACAATAGAATGAATGGCACCTAAACGTGTACAAGCAAGCATTGCATACGCAGCTTCAGGTATCATCGGCATATAGAGTACTACTCTATCACCTTTTTTTACACCAAACTCATTTTTAAGTAAGTTTGCCATTTTATTTACTCTGCTTGAAAGTTGTCCGTAAGTGATGTGCTCCACATCACCCTTATCACCCTCGAAGATAATAGCATTTTGGTCAGCCTTGGTTTCTAAATGTCTGTCTATACATTGGTTAGAGACATTGAGTTTACCATTGGTAAACCACTTATAAAAAGGAGCATCAGACTCATCTAATACCTTATCGTATGGTGCTAACCACTCTATCTTCTCATCGGCAAAGCCTTTCCAGAAGCCATCGTAGTCTGCTATGGCTTTGTTTTGGAGTTCCCAGTAGGCATCCATACTTGGTATTGTTGCATCTTTTGCGTAGTCAGGGTTCGGGTTAAAAATTTGTGTACTCATAAATGTTCCTTACATAATCTATATTAGGAA
>Ga0256824_10000164_pt1 | contig 23577 bp, 20 predicted proteins | sample CV67metaG_FD_191570 | JGI IMG/M metagenome (GOLD analysis project Ga0256824, IMG submission 191570) | Hydrothermal vent microbial communities from East Pacific Rise, Pacific Ocean - CV67 | ecosystem: Environmental > Aquatic > Marine > Hydrothermal vents | place: Pacific Ocean: East Pacific Rise...
AGATCGTCAAGACTAAATACTAAGGCAGTCTTTCTGCCTTAGCTTCACTTGGGGAATTAGCTCAGCTGGGAGAGCGCTTCGCTGGCAGCGAAGAGGTCGACGGTTCGATCCCGTTATTCTCCACCATCAATACACCCCTTAAATACGAGACATAACCCACTTATAAGTTTTTCTTTTTTCGCTTAAGGTTACTCCAGGTGATACTATTGGTGATACTTTTTTATAAATTACTAGCAATTACTGTGTACTAATTAAGAGAGAACCTTAATTCTTCATCGGATATTGCAATAGTTGAAACAATCTCTTATTTACAAAATAAATATCTCTACCCACTTTTACACTTTCTAAAATACCAATCTCTTCAATAGCCCGAAGATGAAGTCCTGCTGTTTTACGTGAGACTCCCAGTTCTTCTACCAGAAAACCAATCTTGGTATAGGGATGCTTAAACAATAATTCCAGCAGATCTTTTGAATAGAGCTTTGGTAGTTTCTCTCTTAACTCATTTTTGGTTTGTTGAATGAGTTGTGTTATTGACTCTATGAGCATTACACTCTCTTCTGCCGTCTGCTTCACTCCCTCAAGTATATACAACACCCATTCTTCCCAGGTATTGTCTGTTCTGACAGAAGTGAGTAGTCTGTAGTAATCTGCCTTGGTCTGAATAATATAAGAACTTAAATACAGTACCGGAAGATCAAGCAGGTTGTTAAGAATAAGATAGAGAATATTGAGTATTCTGCCAGTCCTACCATTTCCATCATAGAATGGATGAATAGACTCAAACTGATAGTGAATGATTGCCATCTTTACCAAAGGATCATAGTCGTCCAGTTCTGCATTGTTGATGTACTGTTCCAGGTTATCCATAAGCTTCTGTATGGTCGCATGGTCTTGCGGTGGCATATATACAATTTCACCGGTTTGTTCATTTTTAAGTGCTGTACCGGCTTGAGTACGAATACCAGCATCATTCTCCTCTAGTACACCCTGAATCTCAACAATATGCCGTTTGAGTAGTAGCTTGTGTTCATTGATTAGATCAAAACCACGATACAGTGCTTCACGGTAACGCTGTACCTCTTTAGCTGCATTAGAGACATTGCTGTTGCTAACCATGGATCTGTAGAGTTCATCATGTGTCGTGACAATATTTTCTATCTCTGAACTATCTTTGGCTTCCTGTAGGGCTAATGCATTGATGAGGATAGCCTGATTGGGTATGGATCTGGCTATCCCTTTGAGTTCAGCAAGTGCTCTGTTTGCTTCAAGGGACTTCTTGAGTACAGTCTTGCTTTCTATATCTTGTTGTAATGGCAAGCGGTTTGGTATATAGGCTTCACTGGATGACACTCTGTCTCCTTTATCTGGGTAAATTTTGTTTAATTATACACAGATAGTATTAATATGGGTAATTTTTGTTATTTATGACACATATTCTATTAATATGTGTCATTAAACTAAATTTATACTTGATTCCTGTTTCATACCTAGTAACAATTAAGTATAAGTGACTGTATGGTGGGACAACGGGGGCTTTCTAAGGCATATATCTATGAGATAAGAATATCTTATACTTATCATCACATCTCTCACTACACATAGTACCCATACATTTGTTTTGTCATTATTATGTGCAGTGTAAAACTGGAGACCTTATGGCATGGAAAGACCTCGCTATGATAGCAGTTTCTATTCTCGTGCTTGTAATAGAGCAAGCATCAAAAAAGAAATAGTGGACTGCCCACACCCAAAATGGAGAAAGTGGTGGATCATCAGAACTTCCATCAACAATCCAAACTACAACCCAACACTCCCCACAGCATCTTAGTCACACAAGACTCTTAACACCATACGCTAACACTACAAAGGAATAAATATGTCAATTAGACAGCCACTTAGTAACAAAGAATTATTTAAACAAGCTCCATCAATATTTGCGGAAACGCAGAGTGAAGGACTTTCAGATCGCTATGCATTCGTGCCAACATATAAAGTTCTTGATACATTTCGTGAAGCAGGGTATTATCCAATACTTGCTGGAGAAAGCAAAGTACGTAACCCTGACAATAATGGGTATCAGAAGCATTTTATTCAATTTAGAAGCTTGGATAACCTGCTGCGTCCAGATGCCAATGAAGAGTATGCTGATACGATACTTGTCAATGACCATTCAGGTAAATCATCATTCAAAGTCATATTGTCCTACTGGAGAACCATTTGTCAAAATATGCTTTTGGTGCCCTCTCACACGTTTGTTTCTACTTCTATTATCCATTCAGGATTCCAAGATAATAAGATTCAAAATGCAATTCAAGAGGTTACTGAATATATTCCAAAAATGGAAGAAGAGATAGAGAGATTTAAATCAATCACTCTTTCGCCATTAGAGCAACGTTCATTAGCTAAGGCCGCAATTGATCTTAGGTTTGATACGAAGAAGCATAAGGTAGACCCCAATGCATTGTTGAAAATTCATCGAAAAGAAGATATGGAGACAACGCTATGGGTCATATTTAACAGACTCCAAGAAGGGATTATCCGTGGTGGTATACAAGGCAAGAATATTGAAACTAATCGTAGCTTCACCAGTAAGCCCATTAATGCGATAGATGCCAACTTCTCACTTAATCAAGAATTATGGTCAACGGTCAAAATGATGGCTGATTACAAATCATCTGCTTTACCAATCGCAGCATAAAAGGATATAAATATGAATGCAATACAACCGTCTATTCACCGTGAATGGGAAAGAGGATTCAAACAATCCGTACAAAAAGCAAATATCGCTAAGTTTATTGGTGGTAGAGCGACAACAGTAGGAGCCTCAGACATAGGAGGCTGTCTCAGAAAAAGCTATCTAGGCAAGATACATAATGATTTAGAAAATGCACCACTGGATTCCATCATCAAAATGGAACGAGGAAGTATTGCTGAAGAAATCGTAGCAAAAGGTTTAGCATCTGCTGGAATAGAAACCTTTGATCAAGTGCGTTTGACTCATCCAGATAACGAAGAATATGTTTGCCATATTGATTTCTTACTCAAGGGTGAAGACTCTCTTCACATTTTAGAGGTAAAGACAACCAATCTTCAAATATCAGAACCTTATGAGAGTTGGGTACTACAGGTGATATTCCAAATTTCATTACTACAACTAAACTACCCTGGATTTACAATAACCGCTTCTGTATTGGCACTTAATCTTAACAGTGGTTGGAGTGAAGAATTTCCTATTGAATATAGCGAGGTACTGCATAATCTAGTCATGCAACGTTCAAAAATATTATTCAGTGCCATTCAAAACAAAGAGGTGCCTGAACCATCAATTCAAAACTATTGCGGACTCTGTTCTCACAAAATGAATTGTCCTGCACTCGTAGATGGAGCTGTAGAGGCTAAAGACCTACCGGATGATGTCGTTACTCTTATTACAGAAGTAAAGGCCCTAAAGGTACAAGACAAGCTCAAAAAAGCAAAGGAAAAGGAACTCAAGGAGATCCTTGTTGGTATTGGTGTGCGTAAAGTTATATCAGACGATATTGTCACCAGTATTATTACTAACAAAGGCAGAGTCTCATTCGATTCCACAACCTTTCAATCAGAACACCCCGAACAGTTTGAACAATACACAAAACAAGGTCAGCCTACTACCGTACTGAAAGTGGCTTAACTACTTAAACAACTTATTACAAGGAAATATCATGTTTACACAAGAACAAATTGGACAACTCGAACAAAAGCTATCTGCTGATAATGTAAAAGTTAGACAGCAGGGGAACATACAGCTATCATATGTGGAAGGCTACTATGTGATAGAAACTTTAAACCGTATTATTGGATATGGGAACTGGAGTTATGATGTGAAAGAACTTTCACAAGTCTCTGAGGAGATCAATGAAAAAAACAACAAAGTCATTGGCTATAAGGCAATAATCACACTGACGGTTCATGATGTGGATCATACTAAGTCAATCACACGTACAGATGTAGGTTACGGTATTGGTATCTCAAAAGATTATGCCTCTGCACATGAGTCAGCAGGAAAAGAAGCATGTACAGACGGAATTAAGAGAGTTGCCAAAAGCTTGGGGAATCCCTATGGACTTGCATTATACGATAAACAGCAACGCAATGTTTCTCGATCCAATCAGCAACAAAATCAGTTACCACAATCACACAATAATCAACCTGTACAACAACAAAATCAGCCTGCAACTGGCTATGAATCTCTCAAGCAACTAGGTCTTGAAGTTCAAGAGCAAAATGGAATCTTGATCGTTCTTGGTCAGACCTTTGGTAAACAGCAGACACTGAAAGAGTTACAGTTCTTCTGGGATGCCAAGCAGAAGATTTGGTGGAAGAATATAGATCAGCAGGCTGCCTAAGATGCAACAATCTAAAATCAAAAAACTCACCAAAACCCTCAAGCAAAACAAAGCAGTAGAGTTCAAACATAATGGATTCTACTATGAAGTATTTGAATCTGCTGATAGTGGATACATTGTCAATCTATATTCTTCTAACACTAAAGATGAATATGGAAGTTATCTTGATGAGAACATTATTGATGGTGGACTCTGCACAGGAGGTGCGGAAGATGCCATAGGGTTTATGTTGTGAGAAGCTACATTGTTCTAGTTCTCTGTAACAATGAAGTGCATTACATCAAACCCTTTAGAAATCTTATAGACGCAGAGACTCAAGCCCTCTCTCTTGCTAATGTATGGCACAAGAAAGAGGGTATTGAGTCTTTCGGTCTCAGTACCATCCAAAACATAAATGAGATAGCCGAATATTACAGCTCAGATGCCTACTTCAGCAGTGATGATTCTGCCCATATTATTATTGAGGAAATCACGCTAACAAAGTCAAATTAAATGAAAAAATACGAAGGACGAATATGATACAAAAAATGAAAGATACAGCACTCTCACACGGTGCAAGAATAACAATAAACACACAAATGAAAGATTATGGAAAAGTGCAGAAACTTGATCTTAATTCTAAGCAAAAGAGTATAGATTTGGAAGTTATGCTAGACGGAGAAGTGGAGGTGCTTTCTGTACATATAGATAACTATGAACTTACCGAAACGGATGGGTTTCATCAGTTGAAAGTATCGGGCATTACAACTTCTCGTGCATGGATCAATACTGTTGCATCTTCCTATCTTGAAGGTAAGGCATTTGATATTACTGAAGAGTATGCCAAGATGCTTAAATCGGTGCTGTAAGATGAAGAAGGAATTACAAAAGAGTGTAATTATTGGTCTTACTCTCTACACAGTGATTGGGCTACTTATAGCACTATAGTATGTACTACAGCCCTTTGTGGCTGTAAATATTTAGGTTATTTTTTTAGCATATACTTTAGATTTTTCTTTGACTGTTTCCTCGTATACACTTGAGATATGCTTTGTTTTCTACGTCAAGATATTCAATATAGCTATTTTGAAAATTGATGGTCATTTGACTTTCTAAAACCCAATAGTTTGAAGCAGTAACTTGAATAAACGCAGAATGAAAGGCTACCATGTGAATGTTCTTGGCAGCTTCATAGTCGATAAGGGTACGAAGTTCTGCTTTGCTAGGCATACGCCAATCCTTGAACCCTCCCAGCTCTAATTTCTGACAATACTTTAGGCTGTCTTGATAGGTTAAGGGTTTATGATTCTCGTCCTTCTTGTTTCGCCATACATTCTCTCTTTGGTTAGCACTTTTCCGGAGATCCTCTTTGGAGTATGCATCTTGCCATTGTAAGCCACGATATGCATCTATGACTATTCCGTTAGCTCTGGAGAAGTTCTCACCATGTTTACGTTGACGTGCGGTAAAGTCTTTTGTTTTGATAACTTCTGCCTGTGCAGTGATAAGCAAGCATGAGACTAATCCAAATGCTATGAGAAATCTTTTAATGATTTGATGCATTATAAACTTTCTCCAGACGTTCCAATAATGAGTCTAATACATCGTCAACAAGTTCTAGCTCTAGGCGACTTGCAATAAGTGTTTGTAAGGCTATTACATGCTTCATTAGTTCTCTCGTGTATCGTCGATATATTTATGGTCTCTATCACTATCATCAAAATAGACCTGGTTAATGATACTACCCGACGGTATGCTGTATGGATCAAATTCAATATCTAGATCGTATTTACTACATGAAACGTGCAAATAACCTTCCATTACATCTTCTACTTCTATTTCAAAAGAAAGATCAGCGATGTACCTGTGGGAAAATTTTGTTTTCAGATAACTAAACACATGCCATACACCATCTTCTTTATCATATATCCCCAAGTCATAGTCCGGGTATGGTTCAGTGTCTATAATAAAATCAATTATCACTTTCCCTGAGACATCCATTATCATTGCTTCATCATCTTCATGTATCAAACTTAGATCTTTTATCTCTACATTCTCTATTTCATATGTTGCCTCTAGAAAGTCTTCATAGGTATACCCATAAACATTAAAGTCGATATCTTCTTTAACAAGTGTTACAATTTGATCTTCGATGTTTGTCCTATACTTGACAAAGAGTTTATTTAAGTCAAATTGCTCATTAAGGCTGCTCAATGCTTGACTTGCATATTCACAACATCTAAGATTGGAAGCTTTACAATACTCTCTAACACCATTGTCATTCGACACGACCATTATTTCTTCTGCATTATCCTGGGCATACTTATCGACAGATAACAGCATAATTGCATCTGGAAATTCAGATTTTTTACCATCAACATTAAAAGGAGCTTCCTCCTGAAAATACATGGCTAAGAGTTTTTCTTGATCATATTCAGTTGGTAAAATCGTCAACAATTCTTCTTCAAAAAGCTCCTCAAATTTTTCTAACAAAGTGTCTTTTAATTTGTTTTCAACCCCTTTTTCAATGTCTGTAACCCTGCCTAAATATTCTAAATATTCATTTTTCAGATTTACAGTTACTTCATGAACCTTTAATGCTATCCTGTTTTTGATCTCTCCATAAACAACTTTATCAACATATACAGGGATATTATGTTCACAGCAAAACGACAACAAGCTTTCGAGGTTGTTCCCTGTGTACTTAAATTTAGCACTCTCAAAAACATTTGTATCTAGAAAAACACTGTGTATCATCTTTACTTCACCAACCCCAAAAGTTTCTCATAACTATTAACCACATCATACTTAACCTGATCCGAAGTGATCTTTGCAAAGAACTTACGGGCACACTCTATCTTGACCTCTTCTACTTTTCTCAAGTCCATAGAAGACATAGAGCCTTTGGTCTCGGCGATGAAATAGACGTGCTTGACGGTACCTTCTTGAAAGGCTATTGCCCAGTCTGGGTTGTAGTGTCCTACTGGTGTTGGAATGAAAAAACTATTTGGTAGTTTGGCGTAGACTACTACTTCTGTAGCGGTGTCTAGTTTATTCGCAAACTCTTTTTCAATTTTCGAGTCGGTGAAGACGTAGTCGTAGATATGGTTATCTACTTTCATGGCTTTGTCGAAACTCTCTTTTGGTTTCTCTTGAGTGAAGATATTACTACTATGTGTTTCATCAATTGGATCATATGCTAAATGTTCTATGACCGTAGTTGCTTTTTGCTCATTGATTAAACGACTAACCCCTTGCATAAAATCTTCTGGATTAGTTTTATACTTGTTAAATGTATCTTCACGTACCCCTTTTAAAATACTGCTTACTGTTGTTCTTGTGAGTTTTGTTTCAGCTGCCACTTTTCCAATAAGATCATATTTTACAGATGAACGGATAGACGAAGTATCTTTAATCGTTTCATGTTTTCCAGACTTAAAACCCTCTAATGCTTTCATATCATCATAGGAAACTTCCTCTTTTTGACTACCTCGTTCTATAACATACGTCAATGCTTTGACCTGTAGTTGGTTATCTATTGTTCCTATACAATTTGTAATTAACTCTTGACTATCAAAATGCACCGTATAGATGGCTTTACGGTTTATTTTTTCCCATAATGATTGAAACTCTTTCTTCTCAAAGTTTTTATTGAGTGGATTTACTTTAGCTTTACGACCATCTTCTATATTTGGTAATTGGGAAACAGTAAAGACACTATCTATCAGTTCAAACACTTCTTGTGTATGTTCTTTTAGGTCATCAGGTAAGTCCGATAAACTTTCTTCTCTTTTTGCTTCATGGTACTCATTAGAGATGGTGTCATCATCATTTATATAGTCATTTTTGAGAAGATATTTGTAAATGGTTCTAGCCATTTTACTATCGACTTTTACTTTACCATTGTCGGTATTTAAAACCTTACCTAAGAAGTAATCTTCATCTGCTATTTTTGGACGCGCAGATAAAGAATCACTTATATCTTTTTGTAGACCAGTTACAAAATCTTTATAGCTTTCACTAGCGACAACGGTAAGTACATTAATGTCATGAACCGTTGCAAGATCATCCATTCTTTCACCGTGTTTATTGACAGAGATTCTCATACCCCGTCCCACTTCTTGCCGGCGAGAAATAGTATTGTCACTATGTTTTAATGTACAGATAACAAAAACATTAGGATTATCCCATCCTTCTCTAAGAGCTGAGTGAGAGAAAATAAAACGAGTAGGCTCATCAAAAGAGAGTAATCTTTTTTTATCTTTTAAAATTAAGTCATAAGCATCTATATCTTTCGCATTCCCCTTATCTTCTCCAGTTCTTTGAATATCTGGATTGACTAATTTTTTATGCTTATCTATAGAAAAATATCCTCTATGGGTATCTCTAGTAGCGATGTTTCTTAAGTAGTCATTATATTCAGGTGTTAGAGTAGATTCTGCATCTTTTAATGCCTCTTTGTACTCTTCTTCGAAATACTTAGCATACTCCCCTTGTAGTGCTTCTCCTTCTTCTGAATACTGACGATACTTAGCAACTTCATCTATGAAAAATAGACTCAAGACTTTAATACCTTTATAAAAAAGAACTTGTTCTTTTTCTATGTGTGCTTTAATCGCTTCACGAATTTGAATTCTTCGGAGTGTCTCTTCATTCACATCACCAGTAGCTTCACCAGATATAATCTCAATACCGTTACTAAAACTCACTACATCTTTTGTTGCATCTATCTCAGATACTACAAAACCTCTATATTGTTCAAGTTCACCAGACATTTCATAAAGGTTGTCTGTTGCATTAATTTTTCGCATAACTCTTTTAATACCAGAGTTTTGTTTTATCTCTATCTCCATCCTAGCAACTGGTGGTTTTGTTGAAGATACTTCAATGGATTGTAGATATAGATAAGCGTTTGTACCACTAAGACCTTTTACTGAGATACCTCTAACATTTATCTTTTTAACAAGCTTTTGATTGTATGCATCTACGGCATCTAGTCTATGTACTTTATTGTGTTCCGTTTTATGTGTAGCCGAATATCGTAACATCATCAAAGGATTAAACTCTTTGAGTGATTTAACCGTTGCATTACCTTCCATCTTTTGAGGTTCATCCAAGATTAAAATAGGACGATTAGCCTTAATTACATCAATAGGTCTTCTCGATTGAAAACTATCTAACTCCTCATAAATACGGCGATTATCTTTCCCTCTTGCATTAAAAGCTTGCACATTGATAATCATCACATTAATACCCGCATCAGTAGAGAAACTCTCTAACTCATGCAAAGCCTTTGAATTATAAATAAAACTCTTAATTTGAGTGCTATAGTCTTCTAAAAAGTGTTCACGAGTAAGTTCTATAGACTGATGAATTCCCTCACGAATAGCGATACTAGGCACTACGATAATAAACTTACTCCATCCATACTCTTCATACATCTCAAACATGGTTTTAAGATACACATAGGTTTTACCTGTACCTGTTTCCATCTCTACATCAAGGTTTATAGGACATATAAGTTCATTACCAACTTTACAGCTTACTAAGTTCTCAGAGATCTGTAAATTTTGGTTTTCTTGAACAGTTTTAATGTTTGCTAGGAGCTGATCAGGGCTAAGCGTCAACTCAGAATTTTTAAACCCAGAGTCTTCTATTGCATCAAAAAGGCTTACTTGTCCTTTTATCTCAACTGGCTTACCTGGGTCTACTCTATAAGAAAGACCACTACTTTTCACTTGACCTTTAAAACAGTCAACTACAGCTTCAACTGCAATACTTTGATACTTCTTCTTTTTAAACTTTATTATCATTTCTGCCATAGTTATATACCCCTTACTTCTGTCTCTGGTGAGAGTTGTGTAAATATCTGTTCAAGATTGATTTTCATCTCATCACTTTCAAAGCCACTCTCTTTAAACACAACTCGCATCACTTTTCTCTTAGCAAGTTCTCTTACAAATGCTTCATCAATATCATTTTCAAAACATGCAGCTAAAGTGTCGTCATCAACAAAATAAACTTCTTTGTTGTTAATCTTTTCTCTTACTATAGGAAGAGTTAAATCAACTCCCCAGTCTAGCAATACTTGAAACAACAAGTCCTCAGACGTTCTACCCTCTTTGATATTATCTTCTTGAGAATCTAAAAGAGACTGGCTCATAGCATCAGGTGTATAGTAAACATCATTCATATTAGAACTATCTATTTTTAGAACTCTAAAGCCTATGTCTAACTCTTCTATTCCTTCTGTACTAGCATTCTCTTCTTTTATTTTTTTCCCTGCACGACGGATTCTTTCTTTTCCTATTTCCGTAATAGTTTTATAACCGGCCTTATAAGCCTCACTCTTTTCATCAGTTTCTTCTGGAAGTTGCACCATGATAAATCTTCTTCTAATATTGTCCTCTTCATTTAACTGCATTATTGCATCTGCTGTTGTTGAGGATCCTGCAAAAAAGTCTAAATATATATCACCTGAATTAGCTGGCATTGACCCAAAAAGAATTTTTAATAAATTTGTTGGTTTTGGATAGGAAAAAAAGCTCTTACCATCAAATATTTTTTCTAATTCAATTCCCCCATCACTTTTAAATGACAATATTGATCTAAGTAAAAACTCGTTCACTTCATCTAAATATGTTACTGAACTAGGTTGCATATTATCACTTGATGAAAACCATATTTTTCCACATAACATACTTCCGTCATGAAGTTTTTCTATATTTTCATAGATACCATTTGATAATTGTGCTGCCTCTTCAAAAGTAGATTTTTTCCATCTCCATCCACGATCAGGAATCTTTACAGGTTTTTTAGTAATTGGGTGTAGCACTTCATAATCTGGCCCAAATGTATTAGCATTTGGCCAACTCATATTGATTTTTCCAAAAAGTTTATAATCTTTATTAAAAGAATTATATAAAGTTATTCCTCTGTCATAAGCATTCTTTTTATAAAGTTTTTTGATTTCTTTTTCTGCTAATTCTAGAGAGATCTTTTTCTTCTTTAATTCATCAACTAAAGTATATATATCGTCGAGTCCATCTTTTCTCATAGAATATATAGGTTTTGTTTCGGAGTTCTTTACGTACATTAGAATGTATTCATGTATATTACCAACACCTTTATCATTTTTAGGAACTCGTTTATTCCATGTAATACATTCGATAAAATTGTCCTCACCAAAAACTTCATCGCATATTTTTTTTAAGTTTGCAACTTCTCCTTCATCCAAAGATATAAAAATGGTGCCTTCTTCTTTTAATAGATTACGAGCCAATTTTAATCGCGGGTAAATCATACTCAACCAGTCAGAATGGAATCTACCATTTGATTCTAGATTGGATACTAATTTACCACCACTTGCATCAACTTGACCACTCTCTTCAAGTTCTTCTTCTCGACTGCGAGTATAGTTATCTTTATAAACAAAATCCTTACCTGTATTGTATGGAGGATCAATATAAATCATTTTCACCTTACCGAGGTAACTCTCTTGTAGCAACTTTAAAGCTTCAAGGTTATCACCTTCGATGTAAAGGTTTTCAGTTGTGTCAAAATCAACACTTTCTTCTCTGCAAGGGCGGAGAGTTTTGTTTATAGGAGTGTTGGCACTTACAAGTGATTCTTTCTTTCCTGGCCAGTTAATAGAGTAACTTTCTCTAGGTCCTTCTACTACCGTGTTGGAAAACTCTTGCTTCAGTAAATTGAAATCAACACCGCGACTAAGTGTTCCATCTTCATTTTTCACTTCTGTAATACAGTGTGGGAAAATAGCTGCTAATTTGTTTATATTTTCTTCAGTCATTTCAGTTGTTTGCATATCTAGTTTTTTCATTATATTGCTCTTACTTCTGTATCTGGTGAAAACTGTTTTATGACTTGGTCAATGTTTATCTTGTCTTCATCTTGTTTATATCCACTTTCTTTAAAGACGGTTCTAAGAGGGTTTCTCTTTGCTATCTCTTTTGCAAATGCTGAGTCTAAATCATCATCAAAACAAGCTACTAATGTATCTTCATCTACAAAATAAACTTCTTTACCATTTATCTCTTCTCTACTTATTGGAAGTGTTAAGTCAACTCCCCAGTCAAGTAAGACTTGAAAGAGTAAGTCTTCTGAAGTTCTATCTTCTTTGATATTTTGTTCTTGAGAATCTAAAAGAGACTGGCTCATGGTGTCTGGAGTATAATAGACCTCTTTCATATTTGAACTATCTATCTTTAATACTCTAAAACCTATATCTAAATCTTCAATGCCTTCTTTGTCTGCATTCTCTTCTTTGATCTTTTTACCTGCACGACGGATTCGTTCTTTACCAATTTCTGCAATAGTTGTATATCCTGCTTTAAAAGCTTCACTTTTTTCTGGTGTATTTTCAGGAAGTTGTATACAAATGTATTTTCTTGTTCCTCTATCTTTACTATTTAAGTTCATTACAGCATGTGCCATTGTTGCTGATCCTGAAAAAAAGTCAAGATACAATCCATTTTTATCCTCTATCTCATTAACACGAAAGGCAATAAAATTTTCAATTAGTGATGTTGGTTTTGGAAACCCAAAAACTGGTTTTTCAAAGAGTTCAGATATATCAGATGTCCCTTCTTGTGTAAATGGTCCATTAAGTAAAGATATAGGTTTACCTTTTCGTTCATTACCATTTATATCTTTTAAATACTGTTTTGATCTAACACTAAAGGATCCATCTGACTTTTTGTTAAAAACCACTTCATCATTTTCGATTGCATTTTTAAGTCTTTTTTCTGACCATACCCACTGTTTACTTGGTTTTATCACATGACCATCGTAAATAATACTATATTGTAAGTTTGGCCTATCATCCATAGACTTTGTCATCAAAGGTTGTGTAAAATACCCACCTCTTTCTTGAAATTTACTATCTTTTTTATTATAAGCTTTTTTACTATTCTCATCTAGTTGTGACTCAATATTTATTAATCTGCTTTTGGAGTAACACAATATATATTCATGCACACCTATAAAACCAAATGTTTTAGCTCCCGCACCATATTTGTTTTTCCATACAATTTGTTCAACAAAATTATCTTCTCCAAATATTTCGTCACATAAGCTTTTTAAGTTCTTAGCTTCATTATCATCTATAGAAATAAACATAATCCCATCGTTTTGAAGAAGACTTCTTGCTAATTTAATGCGAGAATATATCATACTCATCCAATCAGAATGGAAACGACCATTTGATTTTGTATTTGCAATTAAACGACCACCATCCACATCAATTTGTTCACTTGCTTCAAGCTCTTCTTTTTGACTTCTTGAAAAGTTATCATTATATACAAAATCATTACCCGTATTATATGGAGGATCAATATAAATCATTTTTACCTTACCAAGGTAACTCTCTTGCAGTAACTTTAAAGCCTCAAGATTATCACCTTCGATGTAAAGGTTTTCAGTAGTATCAAAATCAACACTCTCCTCACGACATGGACGAAGTGTCATATTTATAGGAGTATTTGCACTAACTAGAGCTTCTTTCTTTCCCGGCCAGTTTATCTGGTATCTTTCTCTTGGACCATCAACAATATTTTCAGATAACTCTTGCTTTAGCAAGTCAAAATCAATAGCCTTTTTCAAGGTACCAGTTGCATCTTTTGCTTCTGTTACACAGTTAGGAAATATGTCTGCAATTTTTGCTATATTTTCATCGGTAAAGTTTGCTGTTTGTAAATCTAATTTGTCCATGGTTGTCCTTTGGTGCTGTTAGCTTTCAAGTGTATTGCTTCTCTACATAACTTTTCTGTTTTAATTGTTAAGATTATAACCATTTATGTATTACTCCTCGACAACATTTCTATCTCTTTTTTCAGGTTTTTCAACTCTTTATTGAGTTCTGTTTTACGGTTGAACTGTTTCTCTCTATCTCTCTTGGATTTGAGTTTCTCATAGGCTTTCTCTTTAGCTTTTATCTGCTCAATAAACGCTACTTGCTCTTTAATAGCAGTTTGTGTACCAGTCTCCACTAGCTCTTTTGGCAACAATGCTTTCATCATTTGCTCATAGAGTTTTCCTAAGTCCAGTGCCAAGGGTAACGGTTCTTTAGCTGTATCTGTCTCTACCCATTCACTTTCAAAGTAAGACTCAACAACCCATTTGCTTTTGTCAGCATCACTTGGACGTTTGTACGCAGCTTTGACCTTGACTTCATTTCCTCTATAGATCTGATAGAAAATGGGGAAAGGTATCGCTTTGTCAATTATTTTTAACAGTGACTCATCGAGAGTATTCCCTTTGAGTCTAATATCAAATATCTGTATCTCTGGAACAGATGATGTTGCTTGAAGATTGATAGTTGCTGAAGCAAGCTTATACTGCCATGTAATCTTGTCTATCTGTGATACAAACTTATCTTTGACTGCCGTAGTAAGATTAGCATGTTCATAGATCTTACTCTTGGCAATCATCTTTCCAAAGTGAGCTTGTTTCGGATAGTTGTAAAGCATTAGTCAATATCCTGAATAACCAAGAAGTTCACCAGTTCAAAATCTTCAAGTCCTTCTATCTTGGTGGTAAGAGCGGTTGTATGTCCACCACCAAAGAGAGAGTCAATGTCTTTGTCTTCTTGCACATCAACCATAGAGGCAATAGCCTGATCAAGCAGGTCAGAGTAATACTGCATATCACGTCCATCTTTTGTGGCTTCGTTAAATACTTCATATGCTTTAGCAATAGGTTCTTTATGTCCTTTACATGCAACACGGGTTAAATCCAAAAGACGTTTAACTTGTGTATGGTCTGCAATGATCTCACCGTCTTCAGAGATGTAAACAAGGTAGTAAGGGTGTAAACGATTCTGTTGGTTGACATTGACACTTTGATGACGGTTGTAAAGCGTGAAGATGATACCGGGGAATAGTCCATGCTTACGGTCAGCCGGTACAACAGAGTGTAGCCCACTTGGTAAAGCATCAAGGTTGTCATGCTCTTTGACATAGTTGAGTAGATCCATTCTAAAGTCGTTGAGTCCTAAGTCTGTAATGGAAACCCCTGTCTTAAGATCTTCCATCTCTATGACTTCATCTTGCAAACGGCGTAGCTGCTCTTTACGGTAAGAAATATCGTTAGCTTTAGAACTCAAGACATTGTCATCACCTGTAGCAGTAACATCAGCAATCATCATACGGTTTTCGACACGCTCTTTGAGGTTGATGTACTCATCAAGGGTAATGTCCGGCCAGTAGTTGACAAGCTGGATAGAACTGTTCAATGAACCAATACGATCTACACGACCAAAACGCTGAATGATACGTACAGGATTCCAGTGAATATCGTAGTTGATTACATAATCACAATCTTGAAGATTCTGCCCCTCTGAGATACAGTCTGTACCAATGAGTATGTCTATCTCTCTAGGTTCATCTGGAAAGATAAGTGCTTTCTCTTTTGAGACAGGCGAGAAGAGTGTGAGTACCGTTTGAAAATCAAAACCTTTACCTAATGTACAAGCAGGCGTATCTGAACCTGTTACCTTACCACTATGAAGACCGTGAACATCTGCACAATGTTTGGCGAGATGTTCATAGAGGTAGTTAGCGGTGTCTGCATAGGCGGTGAAGATGAGTACCTTGTTGTTTCCTTCGTTAATAGGATTAGCCAGCTTCTCATCAATATGTGTTTGAATATGCTGAAGTTTGAAATCATCTTCCGGTGTGATCTTGTACATCTCTTGTAAAAGTGCATCTATAATGAAGAGATCCGCCTTGAGATCGTGTTTCCATGACGGTAAATCCATATCTGCTAAGTTGATGGGTACATTTTTACTAAGCGTTGTCTCTTCAATACCTGCAACTTCTTCATCTCCCATTTCCATATCATCAAAATCAGAAGTGAATCTGGTGAGATCGATGGTCTTACCACTCTTTTCAAAATAGTGTATCTTGGAAAGTAGTTCAGTATGTTTTACTTTGAGTTTTTCTAGTGTGAGTCTAAAGGAGTGTACAGAACTCTCTAAACGCTTGAGGAGATTGGTGGTCATGAGGGCTTGAATACCCTTTTCTCGTTCTACGGGCTTGAATGTGTACCTACCATTTTCACTGTTGGCGTTATACATATTTTCATATTTCTGTAAACGGCTGGGGAAGATGTAACTTGCAGGAGCATAGACGGAGAGTTTCAAGAGTGAGAGTTCCGCAAAGATACCGTTAAAGCCAATAACATCTGTTCTATTGGTGAGCTTAGGATGGAAGGAGATGGGTTTAAGACGTTCAGGGAATACACCGATCTCACTTGTATCATAAAATGTCTCAATATGTCTTCTGGAACGGGCGATGGTGACACTGTCAAGTAGTTCAAAGAAATCAAAATCTAAAGCACTGAGTATTGCTGAAGCTGTACGCTCTTCTGCTGGTAGTTTTGACCAGGCATTGAAGACCTCTTGTGCTCTTTTGAAAATGGTATCAATGTCTTTAGTGGTATTGAGTTTCTCATTGAGTTCATCTGCATTACCTTCATAGGCTAATGCCAACTGATTACGAAGATCATTGAAGCGGTTGTTGACTGGTGTTGCGGAGAGCATCAACACTTTGGTCTTGACACCGGACTTAATGATCTCATTCATCAGTTTTTGATAGCGTGTCTCTTTCTCTTTGTAGACATTATTGTTACGGAAGTTGTGAGATTCGTCAATGACCACAAGGTCATAGTTCCCCCAGTTAATTCTGGAGAGGTCTACGCCATGAGAATATCCACTGGTACGCTGAAGATCTGTATGGTTGAGTACATCATAATTGAAACGGTCTTTTGCGAAGATATTGGTTTTGAGGTTGGTATTGTAGTTAAGCCAGTTCTCTGCGAGCTTCTTCGGACAGAGTACCAGGACAGAACGGTTACGAAGTTCATAGTATTTTACAACTGCAAGAGCAGTAAAGGTTTTACCAAGTCCTACACTATCTGCCAAGATACAGCCATTATAAGTTTCAAGTTTGTTGATGATCCCTGTTGCGGCATCAGCTTGGAAATTGTAAAGTTTGTTCCACACTAAAGTATCTTTGAATCCGGTGAGATCATTGGGTAGAACATCTTCATTCAGGTCTTCAAGAAATTCATTGAAAATGTTGTAGAGCATCAAGAAGTAGATACGTTCAGGTGAATTCTCTTTGTAGACGGTAGTGATATGATCTATAAGTCTTGTCGTTACATCATCAAGCTTCTCTTCATCATTCCAGATTTGATCAAAAAGTGTCAGATAGTTTTGTGTAATTGCTGGGTCATCAAAACGATTCACAAAGTTTGAGACAGCATTACCCTTCTGATACCCAAGATCAACAGCGGTAAAACCATTTATAGGCATATACACAACATTATCACCATCTTTTTTGGCACAGGCAAATGGTTGCATAGGTGCTTCTGCTTTGTTTGAACGGAAGGTTGCTTTACGCTTGATCCATTCTGCACACTCTTTGGCAATGGCACGTTGAGTAAGCTTGTTCTTGAGTTGTATCTCAAATTCACTCCCATAGAAAGTACGTTCACGTTCAGACTTAGGAATGAAGAACTCACGACGCTCTTTCTTGATGTTGTCTATGGCTTCATTGGGAACAAAGGTAGGTGCAGTGAAGATGAACTCAACAGAATCAACCTTCTCCAGTTCTTTCTTCAACGCTTCATAGGCATAGATAGAGAAACAGGACGCAGCGATCTTTAGCTTGGTGTCTTTGGTAATGGTCTGTTTGAGGTTGTCCCCCAATAGTTGGGTGATGTTATCTATAATTTCCATACTACCACCGCTTATGCTGCATTCACAGAGATAGATAGTCCAAGAACCTCAAGAACAGCAAGAAGTGAACTGTAACGCACATCTTCACCGGCAAGGATTCTGTTAACAGTACGCTCTGCAACACCTGACTCAGTTGAAATCTTTTGTATGGTCAACCCAAGCTCTGACTTTCGCTTCTTGATCATGTTTGATAGCTGTATCGTCCCCATCTGCATCTCCATATGTTTAAGTAGATATCATTATGCCTTTTTTGGCGTAAAGAGTAGATTTGATACATCTACGATCATAGAAAATTGGCACCCAAATGTGACACTTTTTTGTTTAAAGTGTCCATATCATACCCCCTCTTGGTACCCAAATGTGACATAATTTTCATTTTTGGCATACTCAAAGTCGATATGTCAATTCCAAACAATTTAAGCGTAGGTGCAGTTATACAGGTAAGCTCTCAGCAAGTAATTCTTTGAAACTACCTTCGCTAGGCGTAACGGCTAGTTGTTAGACCCAATGAATCAGGAGCAATCAAAAGTGTTTTTTTTATCGGCTAGAACACGTTTGCAATCTGAGGAAAGTACCTTCTGTACGTTCATTTCTAAGAATGCTAACGTGTCGAAACAAGAAGTCATAAGCGGAGGCATTTGGACTCTCTGGAAGTAATCGGCACAGCATCAACAATTCTCCTCACCGAAAAGCATGATCTTGTATTGTGGGGATACTTGTCACAGTAGAGACTGTAACGGTATCACATACATCTTTACTATACATCAAAATGCGATTTTATCGTCATCATAAGCCACAGAAGACTTAAAGTCATCATATAAGGTTTGATAGTCATTACTATTTGCCAATGTATCTGATAGTCGAGTATGTTTATTTACCAATTTTTCTCTTTGTAAAACATATAACTGATATATGATTTCAGCAAGGTTATCAATTAAGGTTCTTGTTTCAGGATACATAGTTGATGTTTCCTTTGCAATTATCTTTAAGTCATGGATCATATTCATGTAATCATAATAACTCCTTATTGGTCTATCACTCAATAGGTTTGCTAATAAGCCATTCATCTGTTCCGTATTCTCTCTTTGCTTGCTAGTTTGTCCTTGCATTGCTTTTACAAAATTTATTGCATTTCTCATAATATTTCCTTTTTGATTATTTAGTAAGCCAATTCATTTATTGGCACCTGTTCCGTCTATTTACGTCCACATAGGCTTCTCAAGCCTATGGAGGGATTTTGAAATTGGGAATACCCTCATAGAAACTCACCGCCTTCTTGAAGGTCTTTGGATCTACGCCAATCTCTGACTGTATAGCTGCTCTTCTCCCTTTTGCATAAGCATTAATTCTCTTAGGATTTGCTATGCGGTTAGCCTTCATCCAGGCAAAGAATGTATCTCTTGCATTGAGTGCTTGTCTGATTTTGTGATGGTCATGAATTGGGGGAATCTTTCCACCATGTAGGAACTCAACAAAGTATTCAAGTATCTTAACTGCATTGAATGGGACTAAAGAGAATGAAGTATTTGTATCATGGGCATAAGTATGTAACGCTTCACCCATTTCTTTATTAATCTTGGTTGCAAGCTTGCCTAAGCTATTACTATTGCTCATAAAGTCATTGACTTTCCACCGCCCCAACTCTTGACAAAGTCTTAATTCAAAACGTATTAACGGGGTAGAATAAATTTCCATTTTCAGAGCTTTGTCATAGACAGTAAAGACGGTATTATAGGGCTTGTTGTAGTAGATGGTACTCCGGCACAATTTAACTTCTTTGCGAAGTTCTCCCTGGTAGGGGACAGGCACCATGTTTGTATCAATAGCAAAGTCTAGACCTGATATCTGTATTCTCCTGTCAAGGAATGTTCGCATCAAGTTTCTAGTAAACACGTGTGCATCACCACCAGATATGCTATAATCCATAAGTCCTCCAATTTGAAGTGTAGTTGTTTTGGAACTGAAGTGATATATCACAGTAATGGGTTTCCCTCCCGCCAAGAAGATTTTCCATTGAGTTTGATATGTCCCTTTGTTTGAATTGGTGTACTTTAATCCAATGTCCCTGCAAAACCTGTCGAGATCTATCTTGTTGATTCCTTTGATTTGCAAATACACTGAATCTATCCCCACAGTAGCGTTTAATGGTCTGACCGATGGTGGTGGTCCGGTTGTATAATTCATTTGGTTTGCCTATAGTATGCATTAAGATACTTTCCATTCATTTAGCCACGCATCTATTGCTAATTTCTCGTACAGGCAAACCTTGCTTCCTGCCGGTCTAACATATGGAATCTTTTTCTTCATACGTAATTGAGCCTGTTGACTCTTCTTGATGGAGTAAAACTCCTCCAGATCATCTGTACTCAGATAGATTTTAGAGAGGTTGTTTGTGATTTGTTTTACCTCTGTTTCCGTGTTTTTCATCTCATCTCCTTTGATGTTAATTTTTAAGAGTATGACAGGGATATCCATATTTAATATCATAATTATTAGTATAAGAAGAGTAGTTTAAATATCGTATTTTAGGGAATTAATTAAGATAATTTTTTAGATAGAAGAGTAGTATATTGTAGTGAATTTGGAAGTAAAATTTTAGAAAAAAGACTATTTAGAGTTTATATCGCTTGTTACCGATGAAGTTATCGATGATTTTTTTGTAAGTTGAATAGGTTGAGCGGGACATAATTGTTTTAGACTCCCAGTATTTAGGTTTTGTCTCTCTCCCGTAGCTGGTAATTTCATCTATTGTCCAGGCAATGGAGTACCCATAGAGGTGATTATCATAGATGTAGAGTAAGTCGGTCATCTTGCCTGCGATACTCTTCTGTGAAGTATTATGAGCCAAAACTTTATTAAAGGTCTTACTGTGAAGATCGGTATTAATATCTAAGTCCAGTTGTAACAACTTGAACATCTCCTGATAATGCTCAAGTGGCTTGTCTGGATTGACTCTCAAGTAGATATTTTTACCTGAGTGTATAGTTGTTGTGGAATACGTTGCCATATCTTCTTCTACAGTTTTTGTGATAAATGCTTTGTGATTTTCAGTATCAAAACTAGGGAGATAGAATAAGTTATCAGGGTTTTTCAGTAAATTTAGATCAATTAGATAATGTTCTTTAAGTATGGAGAAGATAAGTTCCTTTGCTTTTGTAAAACCATCCATTTCTTCGAAAAGTTCTTTGAACTCTCTATTTTCATATAGTTCCTTATCAAGGCATACAGCAAAGATATCCCTTTGTGACTCTTTTGAATATTCATCAAAAATATGTTTTAGTTTTATTTCTGATCTTATAGAGAAATTCAAGTCATCATCCGAAGTAAAGCCCTTACCTGCATTCAAAAGATTTGCAATACTATTTGACCCTGAGAGAATTAAGTAGATACCATACACTTCAAAAGAGAGTTCTTTGAGCTGTCTTATTTCTGTATCGGAATTGATAAGGTGGCATTCGGAATCTGCAGAAGGTTCTATTATTGTATTGAGAGTCACTTCCTTTTGGTTGTGTTTTTTAGGGAAATCTAAATTAAATTTATAATTTATAGGATGAAGATTGTGTAGAATTCTATCTTCGTCTATCTTACGCAAAAAGTATTTTTTTTCTTCAATAGTATAGGATATAGTTTGTTTTAATTCATGTATATATTTTGAATCCCTTATCATGCACAGTCGTGAAAACATTTCAAATGCCCTGGCTGGGGATAGTTCATCTAAAGCTTTTTCCATATTGACATAGGTGAATGAACTACGATTAAAGAGTCCCGTCTTATGTAGTTGTTCCCAAAGTGCCGTCTTCTCTTTTGTGGGTGCACCACCCTTGTTTCTACGCATTTTCATTGTTGCTCCCTCCAAGTAAAAGCATCACTGCTTTTCTCTCTTCTTCCGATAAAGATGCGAGACTACTTAGTAAATCAGGTAGAGTGTTGCCTTCTGCTGTATCTTTATCTACAGCATCACTTGCAATAACACTATGTACCTTATCCAATGATTTACGGATGGCACCCTTATTGACATTGGCATATCGTTTAGATGCTCTAGTATCTCCATGCCCAAGTATTGCGGCTACTTCTTCCAGCGTACCCCCACTACTGACGACAGTATTTCCTATCCAGTGTCTACAATCATGTGGTGTAATATCTTCACCTTCCAAACCAATACTTGTCAGTATTCGTTGCCAACGCTTTCTAAAATCACCTATCTTTCCGCCAGGTTTATCTCCATTAGCTTTTGTTGGACGAGGGTTCTTAAAGACATATCCCTCATGAGGTTCTTCGAGTTCATCTAATATTTGTATCAGATCATTAGAGAGATTGAATGACAGGTTTACTTTACCTTTATGCTCGTCATACGGGAAATAGATTAATCGTTGAGAAATATTAACCCTATCCCATGTGAGATCCAATATCTCATCTTTTCTACGCCCCTCAAGCATTAGCATGAAGATGGCTCTAAATTTACGCTCAGGATAGTTTGTCATGGCTTGGTATAGTAATGCTGACTGCTCAGGTGATAACGTAAAATCCCGTTTGTTGTCATACTCAGGGAAGATAACATCTTCCATCGGTGACTCGTCTATCCATTTCTTCTTCATTGCCATCTTAAAAAGCTTACTAAACACTTTTCTAATGTCATCTGCTGTTGATGGAGCTAGCCCCTCCTTGAGCATTTTATTTACTACTGTCTGAAGCATGTGTGTCGTAATTTGGCTAAACTTCTTATTGCCTATGGGTTTCTTGAGCCATTTTCTATAAAGGTAGCCTTTATTTTTTTTGTAATTAGCTGTCATCTTTCCGGCAGCAACTGAAGTCTCTGTGTAGCTTGTCCAAAATTTGTCAAAAGTTTGTTCGGGTTCTTCGGCATAATGTCCAGATTTTATCTTTTCTTTAATTTTATCTTTTTCTTTGTTAGCTAACTCGATAATTGTTTTAATTGTACTGCTGCCATCATTCTTTACAGAAGTAAGATTCTTCCTCTCTAATCTATTGTTTATTCTTAACTTCATGGCAAAATGTAAATATGTCTCATCTTTTAATTTAGGATACTGTTTTGAAGTTATTGATGAGAGAACTTTCTTATCAAATACTTCACCTGAATCTCTGAGATAGAGACCGCTAAATCCAGTGATTTTAATAAGATTGTCGTCAAATGCCATTCATACCCCTCCATTTTAGTTCAAGAAAGTATCTAGGTGATACTATTGGTGATACTTTTTTATCAATTATTAGCTATTATACTGCATTACTATAAAAAGTTACAAATGAAAGAAGCCCTAGTATAGGGGCTTTAGAAGCTAATATGAACTATTAAGAAAAGGTATCTTGCTTCGCTGGCAGCGAAGAGGTCGACGGTTCGATCCCGTTATTCTCCACCATTTCCATTTCCATTTTCTTTTAAATCCAAGTAATATCGTGTATACTTAAGTATTCTAATTTAAGTGGACTAAACAT
>Ga0256824_10000165_pt1 | contig 23445 bp, 22 predicted proteins | sample CV67metaG_FD_191570 | JGI IMG/M metagenome (GOLD analysis project Ga0256824, IMG submission 191570) | Hydrothermal vent microbial communities from East Pacific Rise, Pacific Ocean - CV67 | ecosystem: Environmental > Aquatic > Marine > Hydrothermal vents | place: Pacific Ocean: East Pacific Rise...
AAAAATGGTAAAAAAGTTTTTCTTCATCTTATAACTGATGGACGTGATGTATCTCCTACTTCTGCACAAAAGTACATAGAAAAAGTAGAAGAGCACTTAAGTGAAAATGTAACTATTGCTACTCTGTCTGGACGTTTTTACTCTATGGATAGAGATAACCGTTGGCCGAGAATAGAACGCGGTTACAATGCTATAGTAAACGCAGAGCCAAAAACAGGTTTTAATGCTGCTGGTTATGTAGGACACTCTTACTCTCTGGGTGAGACTGATGAGTTTGTTGAGCCTGTAGCATTTGATGGTTATGAGGGTATGAAAGATGGAGATGCTGTTTTGACTATCAACTTTAGAAGTGATAGAATGAGAGAGATGGTTACAGCTTTAGCAAGTGAGGATTTTGATGCTTTTAAAAGAAAAAATATCAAACTAAACCTTGCAACTATCACAGAGTATGATAAGAGTTTTCCTTATCCTGTTCTTTTTAGAAAAGAGTCTCCTAAAAACACTTTAGCACAAGTGATATCAAACGCAGGTCTAACTCAGATGCACACCGCAGAGACAGAAAAGTATGCACATGTTACTTTCTTCTTAAATGGTGGTATTGATGAACCATATGCAAATGAGACAAGAGTCCTTATCCCTTCACCTGATGTAAAAACATACGATATGCAACCAGAGATGAATGCAAACGCAGTAGGTGATGCAGTTCTTGATGCTATGGAAGAAGAGTATGACTTTATAGTTGTAAACTTTGCAAATGGTGATATGGTAGGTCATACTGGTGATTTTGAAGCTTCAAAAATAGCTGTAAACGCAGTCGATAGTGAACTTTCTCGTATCTTAGAAAAAGCTAAAACTCAAGATTATGGAGTGATTATCACTTCAGATCATGGTAACTGTGAAGAGATGAGAGACGATGAAGGAAACACTTTAACGAACCATACTATTGGTAAAGTTTGGTGTTTTGTAGAAGCAGATGGCATATCTAAGGTTGAAACTGGAGGCTTAAACAACATAGCTCCTACAGTTTTAAAGCTTATGGGCTTAGAGATACCATCTGAGATGGATCATAGTTTAATATAAAAAATAAAGGAAAATTAATATGAAATTTAGTGGAAATAATGTTTTAGTAACAGGTTCAAGTCGTGGAATTGGTGCAGAGATAGCAAAAACTTTAGCTGCGTTTGGATTAAAAGTATGGGTTCATTATAGAAGTGGTGCTGCTCAAGCTGATGCTGTAAAAGAGGCAATAGAAGCTGCTGGTGGTAAGGCTGCTGTTATCGGTTTTGATGTAAGTGATGAGGCTGCGTTTGTTGATGCTATTAAGACTATTGTAGATAGTGATGGGGAACTTTCATACCTTGTAAACAATGCTGGTATTACAAATGACAAACTTGCTCTTCGTATGAAAACAGATGATTTTATGTCAGTTATCAATGCAAACCTTACTTCATGTTTTGTAGGATGTAGAGAGTCTATGAAAGTTATGCGTAAAAAGAAGTTTGGTTCAGTAGTAAATATCTCTTCAATCATTGGTGAGACTGGAAACGCAGGTCAGACTAACTATGCAGCATCAAAAGGTGGTGTTATAGCGATGACAAAATCTTTTGCTATTGAAGCTGCAACAAGTGGAATCCGTTACAATAGTGTAACTCCTGGGTTTATCTCTACTGAGATGACAGAGGTTTTAGCTGATGAGATAAAAGATGGAATTAATGCGAAAATTCCTATGAAAAGAATGGGTAAAGCAAGTGAAGTTGCTGAAGCTACTGCGTTTTTACTCTCAGACCACTCTAGCTACATCACAGGCGAGACTCTAAAAGTAAATGGCGGAATGAATATGGCATAATGGCTTTTTTAAGCTAGATTTGCTATAATTACGAGATTAAAATAAAAATACAGGAGCTATAATGGCACTTATCGATGATATCAAAGAAGTAGTAGTAGAACAATTAAGCGTTGACGCGGCAGAAGTTAAAGACGATGCAAAATTCGTAGAAGATTTAGGTGCTGATAGCCTTGATGTAGTAGAGCTAGTAATGGCATTAGAAGAGAAATTCGATATCGAAATTCCTGATGATGAAGCAGAAAAGATTACTACTGTTGCAGATGTAGTTGCATACGTAGAGAGCAAATAAGTTCAACTTTTACAACCCTTTAGCTTAGGCTAAGGAGTTGAGTTTTTTTATGAATTAATCAATACGATTAGTTTTTAAAAGAATTTAATAATTTATGGAGCAAAGCAAATGAAAAGAGTAGTAGTAACTGGTTTAGGGATGATTAATTCAGTAGGTAACGATAAAGAGAGTTCTTTCAAAGCTATTTGTGAGGGTGTTTGTGGAATAGATACTATTACTATTTTTGATCCTGAGGGTTATTCTGCTCAGATTGCTGGAGAGGTAAAGGATTTTGATCCTTCAACTGTAATGGCTCCAAAAGAGGTAAAAAAAGCAGATAGATTTATTCACCTTGGTCTTAAAGCTGCAAAAGAAGCAATGGAAGATGCAAATCTTCCAGAAGATACTGATATGGAAAGATTTGGTATTAGTGCTGGTTCTGGTATTGGTGGTCTTCCATCAATCGAGAAAAACTCTGTTATATTAAAAGAGAGAGGTCCTCGTAGAATTTCTCCTTTCTTTATTCCAGGTGCTTTAGTAAATATGCTTGGTGGTTTCGTTTCTATAGAACACGGAACAAAAGGGCCTAATCTTTCAAGTGTAACTGCTTGTGCTGCTGGAACACATGCCATCAGTGAAGCTTGTAAAACTATCATCTGTAACGGTGCAGATAAAATGCTAGTTGTTGCTGCTGAATCTGCAATAACAGGTGTTGGAATTGGTGGTTTTGCTGCTATGAAAGCACTTTCAACTAGAAATGATGACCCAAAAACATCTTCTCGTCCATTTGATGCTGACCGTGATGGTTTTGTTATGGGTGAGGGTGCTGCTGCTCTTGTTTTAGAAGAGTATGAGTCTGCTGTTGCTCGTGGTGCTAACATCTACGGTGAGATTATTGGTTTTGGTGAGAGTGGTGATGCAAATCACATAACTACACCATCTCTTGATGGTCCAGCTCGTGCAATGAAAGCTGCATATAAAATGGCAGGAGAACCAAAGGTTGACTATGTAAATGCACATGGTACATCAACTCCTATCAACGATAAAAATGAGACAGCAGCAGTAAAAGAACTTCTTGGTCATACAGAAGGTGGTTGTCCTCCAATGAGTTCTATCAAGGGTCAATTAGGTCACTGTCTTGGTGCTGCTGGTGGTATTGAAGCTGTAACTTGTTTAATGGCTATGAGAGACGGAATCATTCCTCCAACTATTAACTATACAACTAAAGATGAAAACTGTGACTTAGACTATGTTACAGAAGGTGCTAGAAAAGCTGAGCTAAATGTATGTATGAGTAACTCATTTGGTTTTGGTGGAACTAATGGCGTTCTTATCTTCAAAAAAATCTAGTTAAGGATTTAATTTGGCTACTTATTTAGACTTTGAACATAAAATAAAATTTATTCAAGAAGATATCATCTCTGCTCAGGTTCGTCATGACCATAAAGCAGTAGAAGAGTTAACTGTGAAGTTAGATAAAGAAGTTGAAAAGATTTATAAAAATCTTTCTGACTTTCAAAAACTACAACTTGCACGTCACCTAGACCGTCCTTATTCACTTGATTATATCAATATAATTATGAGAGACAAGTATGAAATCCATGGAGATAGACACTTCCGTGATGATGCTGCTATCGTTTGTTATATGGGTTATATCGGTGATGAAAAAGTTATGGTTATCGGTGAGCAAAAAGGTCGTGGTACTAAAAACAAGCTAAAGCGTAACTTTGGTATGCCTCATCCAGAAGGTTATAGAAAAGCTCTTCGTGCTGCAAAAATGGCAGAAAAATTTGGTATACCAGTTCTTATGCTTGTAGACACACCGGGTGCATACCCAGGTCTTGGTGCTGAAGAGAGAAACCAGAGTGAAGCTATCGCTAGAAATCTTTTAGAACTTGCAGAACTTAATGTTCCAACTATCTCTATCGTTATTGGAGAGGGTGGTTCAGGTGGAGCACTTGCTATTGGTGTTGCTGATAGATTTGCGATGATGAGATACTCAGTATTTTCTGTTATTTCTCCAGAGGGATGTTCTGCGATTTTATGGAATGACCCTAAAAAAGCAGAAGCTGCAACAAATGCTATGAAAATTACGAGTGCTGACCTTAAAGAGTTAGAGTTAATTGATGATATTATCAATGAGCCTCTTATTGGAGCTCACCGTAAAAAAGAAGAAGCAGCACATGCTATAGCTGATTACTTTTTAGAAAAATTAGCTGAATTAAAAGCTATGAGTGACGAAGACCGTATGGATGCAAGATATAAAAAACTTGTAGCTCCTGGTGCTTTTGCAGAGTAACTTACTACTCTGCGTTTAATTCCTCTTCAACTTTAAGAGGATCAAACTTAGGTCTCTTTAACCTAGGTGCTTGTTTTGAAAATCTTATCAAATCCTCAATATTATTTAAACTCTCATTACACGATTTCATAGACAATAAAAAGAGTCCGTAAGTTGTCATTACATCACTCATCGCACGATGATGTGTTGCATTTTCATTGAGATTAAAAGTGTCATTAAGATAAGAGAGCGCATATCTATAGGAAACAATGGTTCTCTCAGCAAGACCTAGTGAGCATAGACTTCTGTTTAAGATAGCCTCTAATCCTACTTTTTGCATACTAGCAGAGATAAAGTTATAGTCAAACTTTACATCATGTGCTATAAAAACTGCATCTTGTAAAAATAGTTTGAACTCAAGCATAACAGTTTTTAAGTCAGGTGCATCTTTTGTATCTTCTACTGAGATACCTGTAATAGCAGTTATATGTGGATTTATCTCTTTTGCATAAACAAGTGACTCGTATTTATCAATAATTTCACCATTTTTGACTCTCACAGCGGCGAGTTCTATAATCTGGTGTTTTTCTATTTTTGAGCCATTCGTTTCGATGTCAACTATACAAAATTCTGCATCTTCAATATTTATATATTTAGTATCAAAAAAGTAGTAGCCCTGTTTTTTAACGATGTTTAGTCCTTGTGCCTTTGAGAGTTCTACAAACATATCTAAGCTCTCATCTATCTGCGTTTTAAGTGTCTCCATAGGTAAACCACGTGTGGCAAGTCTCGAGACAGACTTAGCATCAAGTGGGAACTCTTTACTTAGCATTTAAAATAAACTCTTGAACTTTTTTTGTCTCTTTTTTACCGTGACATATCTCAACACCGCTACTGACATCAACACCATAAAAACCATACTCTTTAAGAGCAGAGACATTACTAGCATCTAGTCCACCAGCTAAGATAATTTTTGAGCAATCTTGAGACTTAAACCACTCGATGTTGATACGCTTGCCTGCTCCACCATAAGCTTCACAGTAAGCATCTACCAATCTGTACTCATCTTTGTATTTTAGTATATCGTCTGCGTTTTTTGCACGGATTACTTTTATGTGGGGAGTCTTGAGTGAGGCATATAGCTCGTCACTAGCTTCAAAATGAAGTTGGGCTAACGTTGCACCCACTTCTTGACAAGTTGCATCTATAGTAGCTGCGTTTTCATTGACAAAGAGTGCTACTTTTTCAACAAAAGGAGGGAGCTTAGAGATTATCTCTTTAGCCTGAGATATAGTTACAAAGCGGGGAGATTTTTCATAAAAAACAAAACCAAGAGCATCTGCTCCTGCGTTTATTGCTATCATTGCATCTTCAAAAGAGGTTATGCCACATATCTTTGTGCGCATTATATCTGAAGACTCTCTATGGCAGTTTTTCTGTTCTCGTGTTTAAAAACATAGCTTCCAGCAACAACTACATCAACTCCGACCTCTTTAAGAAGGTGGATATTTTTATCACTTACTCCACCATCTACTTCTATAAGACAACCTGGGTTAAGTCTATTTCTCATTTCATTTAAACGAGAAGCTTTTTCTATGACGCTATCTATAAAACTTTGTCCACCAAAACCAGGATTAACACTCATAAGAAGTACCATATCAAGATCTTTAAGTAAAAACTCAATAGCTTCAGGAGGGGTATGAGGGTTTAAAACTATAGCTGGCTTTATGCCAAGAGAACGAATTTTTTGTATGAGTCTATGAGGATGTTTCTCTTCTTCAATGTGAAAAGAGATGTACTTAGGTTTTAGAGGTGCAAAAAGTTCTACAAAGAAAGTATTGTTTTGTACCATAAGGTGAATATCTAAAGGCTTAGTAGCACATGCAGCAACAGCAGAGACAACAACAGGCCCTATAGTTAGGTTTGGTACAAAGTGACCATCCATTACATCTACATGGACTAAATCACATCCTGAGTTACATATCTCTTCAACATCTCGTTGAAGGTTTCCAAAATCAGCAGAGAGTATACTTGGTGCTACTTTTATCATTTCATCGCCTTGGCTTGTATTTGTGAAATTATAAACGAAAGTAGCTTTTATCTTGTTAAGAAAAATAAGAACTTATCATCATTAAAAGATAAATCAACTTGAATACCTTTTTTATCAGCAGCAATTTCGAGTAGACCATCTACACTAGGGTATGTTCGAGGAAGTGTAATATCTACACTTATACCCGCATCACCTAAAAGGCTTTTTACCTTTCCTCCGACAATATTGACAAGTTCGGCAAGTGTATCAAGCACTAACTCTGTATCATCTGTCTCTTCGCCAATTAGAAGTTCACAGGCTTTTTTTGCAATTTCTACAGGAAAAACAAGCATAACCATTCCGTCCATATCACCATAAAACCCTATTGAACTCGCTATCTTTCCCTCTATGCTACCTACATCTATCTGATCTATCTTGACAGCTTCTTTTAGAGCTTTTGAGTTCGTCATCATCTCAATTGTTGATACTGTGGCATCTACAAAGTTTGGAAGTTCTGTAACTGTTATCTTGTTAATTGCACGTTTGTTTTTGATATTTGCAGCAGAACTTGCTCCAAGTTCAGAGAGTAACTCTTTATCTTGTAAAATATCATCCATCTGTTCAAAAAACATTATTCCAGCATCTTCTAGGGTTTCTTTAAATGAAGGTGGTGTTTTCTCAAATGTCATTCCAACAAAACAGATGGTTGCGTTGTACTCAGCACCTGAACTTGAGAGTTTTGAGAAGAAGTTGAGCGCATGGATATTCATACTTACTACCTTGTATGAATCAAAGATAAAGAGTCTAAATCCAACATTGAGAGAGTTGTTATGATATGCGATGTTAAATGTGTTTCCTATTTCTGCATCTAAAAATGAAGAGACAGTATAAATAATGGCATTTCCTGTAACCCGTGTTGCTACTTTTTGCCCCATCTGTCCAAGGTAAGTGTCTTGTATAATAAGATCATAGGCATCTCTGTTTTTAGACTTTTCATAAAATTCATCTTTTGTTTGTGCGATGATAGGATTATGTCCATTGTCATGTAGTTCGATTGCCATCGCTGCACGTTGAGATTTGTCATCATTAAAGAGTAGTACATTTTTTTGTTGATTTTTATAACTAGCAGAAAAAAGTGTAGCAACATCTTGAGATATAAAGAGTGAAAAATTTAAGTCGTTCTTGTAAAAATTAACAATCGCCTTATATTTAGTATTGTCATAATCGCAAAAACCTACAGTTGCATGATTCGCAGTTCTTACCTTAGCAAACATCTTTACGAAGGTATCTAAGCCATTACGATTGAAGAAGATAACTTTTTTCAAAGAGACTAAAATCATGTCGGAGTTATTTTTTATAGTTGCTTCTATATCATCTATACTGAGTAAAGAAGCACTTGAGTTACCATCTAAAAAGCCTTGAGGATGGAAGACTCCAACACCGTTTTTTACAGCTGCTCTCATGAAATCTCCATTAGTTTTGCAAACTCATCATATATATCACTAACATACTCTATCTGAAAGTCAATAAAGTCATTTAGCTCTGCTTCTATATATAGAGGTTTTGATAGAGTGAAAAATAGAAGTAAATGCATCCATTTTCCTAGTAGGTTTACCTCTTCATCATCCGAAGGTTTGAGTCCAGATGCTGCATGAATAATTGCAGCAATTTTTTCATCCATCTGCCATTTATAAGAAATCTGTTCACAAATGTCAAACAAATCAACACCGGCAAGTCTTTTAAGAATTGTATTAAGATCGATAGGGTTTATACTTCTTAGAAGGTTTACATCTTTAATCTTTTCACAAAAGAGAGCTTCACTTACGATGATACTAGCAGGGAGAAGAGAGATTGTACTCTGTATCTCTTTATCATTTATCTCTAAATGTGCAAGAATCTTTTGCCAATTAATTGATAAATCTGCTTGAAGGTTATAAAAGCTAACACGATTGAGTTTAAAAAGTGACCATTTAGATGGAGAGAGTAATGTAACCATATAGTTATATACAGCCTGCTGAGATTTTGAAACACCTAAGATACCAAAAATTTGTGCAACCTCTTTGACTTCACTCTTGAAGCCATAGATAGGTTTGTTGACAAGAACTTTTAAGTATGTACTTAAAGCCTTGTCCCCTTGAGCAGCAGCTGCTGCCTTAGTTAAATCTCCTGCGTTTAAGTGCATAAGAGTTTCTCTTAAAGCTTCTGGAGCAGGAGGGATTTTTTGGATATAATTTTCTATCGTTTCTTTTGTTATCAAAATTTCATACTTTATGTTAAATATGATATATTCTAACTACATAATTCTAAAATCAATATAAAATTGAGTAAGTATTGAGAAATATGAGAGGCTTAAGTTGGAGTTTTGCTTTAGTTAGATACAATTCGCAACTTTAAAAATATCATTCAAGGATACCATTATGGCAAGAAGATGTGCTATTAGCGGCAAAGGCCCTATGAGTGGGAACAATGTTTCTCATGCAAAAAACAGAACAAAGCGTCGTTTTTTATTAAACTTAAGAACAGTACGTATCACTTTAGAAGATGGTACAACTAAAAAAATCAAGATCTCTGCAAGAGAACTTCGTACACTTAAGAAAAATTCTTAAGTATTAGGAGAAAATTTTGAACCTTCTTGTAAGGATTCGTAAATTTCTTAATTGGGAGATTTCTCCCAAACCTGACACCAAACTTCTTCCTGAAGTTTATCCTCACCTCAAAGCATTTCGTCTACCTCTAATTTTAACTGTACTCACAATGATGGTTGGTACACTCGGTTATGTTATTATTGACGACTTTACACTTATGGATGCTATCTATCAAACTGGTATTACTTTTACAACTGTAGGTTTTGGTGAAATCGCACCAATCTCTGACGCTGGAAGAATATTTACCATTACACTTATAATCGCTGGATTTGCAGTGTTTTCAAGTGCTATAGGTATTTTAGTTGCAGAGTTAAATAGAGGAAATATAGTTGACATATTAAAGGAGCGAAGAATGTTATATAAAATCGCACGCTTGAAGAAGCACTTTGTTGTTTGTTATCATAATGATTACACTATTGAAGTCACCAAACAACTAAGAGAAAATCATATACCATTTGTTGTGATTGACCCTCGTAAAGAGATTCATGAGTGGGCTATAGAACATAAGTACCCAAACTACCTTCAAGCTGAACCTCATGCAGAACTAGCGATGTTAAAAGCTCACCTCTCATCTGCTAAAGGGCTTATCACTCTTTCTGATTCTATTGCGGACAACATAGCCCTTATAGCATCAGTGAGACTGTTTGAAAAAGAGCATTCTCTTCCTCGTCCCTACTATGTAATCTCAGCTGCTGAGAGTATGAGTGATGTTGAAAAACTGAAAAAACTAGGTGCTGACACAGTAGTAAGTCCTACAAAACTTACAGCACAGCGTGTGAGTGCGATGGCTGCTCGTCCTGATATGGAAAACTTACTCGAAGAGTTTTTATATAAGAGTGATAACCCTATCGATATGCAAGAGATTGAGATACCTAAGTCTTCATGGGCAGTTCTTAAAAAACTCAAAGAGACACATATCCGTCAGATTGCAAACACTTCAGTTGTTGGTATCACAAAAAAAGATGGTAAGTTTATCAGTATGCCAAAGGGTGATGTTCTCGTAACAAGTGAGTCAAAACTTCTAGTGATTGGTACTCAAGAGGGTATCCGAATAACAAGAGATCTCATAAGACAAAAACTTAAACCAAAGGAGCTAAAGTTTGTATAAGTTAGAAAAACTCTCAAGTGGAGTATGTGCAAGCGAAGGTTTTTTTGCTGATGGTATAAGTGCAGGTCTAAAGCCTGATGGTGCAAAAGATATGGCATTTATCTACTCTGACACTCTTTGCGATATAGCCTCTGTTTTTACTACAAACAAGATGGCAGCTGCCCCTCTTAGACACTTCAAAGCTAAGGGTGAGTTTCAAACAAACTTTGTTCTTATAAACTCTAAAAATGCGAATGCAATGACGGGAAATATTGGAATAAAAGATGTTGAAGAAGTTTTAGCAACACTTCCACAAGAGACACATAACCCAGTAATGAGTTCGACAGGTGTTATCGGTGTAAGACTTCCAAAAGAGAAGATAATAGCGGGCACAACTGCGTTTAATCTAGAAAAACGCAGCCCAAACGCAGCAGCAACTGCCATAATGACAACTGACAGCTTTTCAAAAGAGATAGCATTTAAAGTGACTCTTGATGATGGAAGTAGTTTTAACATAGGTGCGATGGCTAAAGGTGCAGGAATGATAAATCCTGCAATGGCAACTATGCTCTGCTTTATAACAACAGATGCAGATGTTTCAAAGTCAGAGATGCAGACTATCTTAGATGAAGTAACTCTTACGACTTTTAATGCGGCAAGTGTAGATGGTGATACTTCTACGAATGACACAGTAATGCTTCTGAGTAATAAACGCAGTGCTAGTTATGATAAGGCTGCGTTTAAAGATGCCCTACATAAAATCATGTACTTTTTAGCTCGTGAGATGGTTAGAGATGGCGAAGGTGCTACAAAGCTAGTCACTTATAAGGTTACAGGTGCAAAAGACGATAGAGAAGCACAAAGAGTAGCTAAGGCACTCTCTGATTCACTACTTGTTAAAACTGCTCTTTATGGAGAAGATCCAAACTGGGGAAGAATCGCTTCTACAGTAGGTGCAAGTGGAGTAGAGTGCTCAGAAGAGACTCTTAGTATCTCTTTTAATGAACTCTGCGTTTATAAGAGAGGGGAACTACTTTTTGATAAAGATATGGAAAACGCAGCCTCTTTGATTATGCAAATGAGTGAGTTTAGTATCTCGTGTGACTTAGGTGTTGCAGATGGTAAGTTCACAGCATTTGGCTGTGACTTAGGTTACGAGTATGTTAAGATAAACGCAGACTATAGAACATAATCGTCTTTAAAGCTGACGTATCTTTTAGCTGAAGCATAGAGTTCAGCTATCTCTTCTTTTGTGAGTTCTCTAACTACTTTTGCAGGAGAACCCATTATAAGTGAACGAGGTGGAAAAACTTTCCCCTTGGTTACAAGTGAACCTGCCCCAACAATAGACTCCTTACCAATAACAGCATTATCTAAGATAGTTGCACTCATCCCGATAAGACAAGCATCTTCTATAGTACAACCATGGAGCATTACTCTATGTCCTATTGTGACATCATCACCGATTATTGTTGGACTTCCATCACTTCTATCTGCTTTTTTGTGATGTGTGATATGAACCATACTTAGGTCTTGAATACTTGTACGACTTCCTATCTTTATGTAGTGAACATCGCCTCTTATAACTGTTCCAAACCATACTGAACTATCTTCACCAATCTCTACATCACCGATAACATCAGCAGAGGGAGCGAGCCAAGTTCCTTTTCCTATCTTAGGTGTAAAATCTTTAAACTTATGTATCATCTTAACTCTCCATAAACAGACGAGCTGCTATTTGTTGTATCTCAGAAGCTGACATCTTTTTAGTCGCCTTAGAGATACGATTTACATAATCTTCTAAAAACTTATGATTGTTCATCGATTTTTGAGAATCTTCTTTTTTAACACGTACATATGTTCCATCACTTTGAAGTTCGTGTGCGAGCATATTGTCTGAGAGCTGTAGGTTTAAAATCTGAATAATCTTTTCACGAGAAGCATCATCTTTTATACCAGTTAGTAGTTCAACACGACGAACAAGGTTTCTTGGCATCCAGTCAGCACTAGAGATATAAACCTGAGTTGCATCATTTTTGAAGTAAAAAACTCTTGGGTGTTCTAGGTACTTTCCTAAAATAGAGATTACTTTAATGTTCTCACTAACACCTTCAACACCAGGTTTTAAACAGCATATTCCGCGAACTATCAAGTTGACTTTTGCACCAGCTTGACTTGCCTTATAAAGAGCACGGATAACATCTTCATCAACAAGTGAATTTACCTTTGCAATGATATGTCCACTAACACCTTTTCTCGCCTCATTTTGTATGAGTGATAAGATTTTAGGCTTTATCTGTGATGGTGCCATATAGAGTTCGTTAAGTTTTCCCTTGTTACTAAAGCCTGAAAGGAAGTGAAAAAATCTTGTCAGGTCATTTGTGATTTCATCTTTAGAAGTCATATAAGACATATCAGTGTAAATTTTAGCTGTTGCAGGATTGTAGTTTCCTGTTCCTAAGTGGGCATACTGCTTGAGTTTTCCATTTTTACGTCTTGTGATAAGAGCTGCTTTTGCATGAACTTTAAAGCCTCTAATTCCGTAAATAACGTGTGCTCCAGCTTTTTCAAGAGCCTTTGCCCAGATAAGATTGTTCTCTTCATCAAAGCGCGCTTTTAGCTCAACCATAACGGTTACTTGCTTCCCACTTTCACTTGCACTCATAAGAGCTTGTACTATGGGAGAGTTTGTACCTGAACGATAGAGTGTCATCTTAATAGAAACAACATCAGGGTCTTTACTTGCACTCTGAATAAGTTTCACAACTGGCTCAAAACTCTCATATGGGTGGTAAAGAAGAACATCTTGTTTCTCTAGGGTAGTAAAGATGTTCTCATTTGAGTCAAAAGGTGGTAGTAGCTTTGGCTTAAATGGTGGAAGTAGAAGATGTGCAAAGTTTTTGTTCCCAACTATCTGCCATAGACTAGAGAGATTTAAAAAAGTATGAAATCTATAAATATCATCCTTATAAACATTGGTATGACGGTTGAAAAAGTTGATGATTTCATCATCTCCACGACTTCCAACTTCGAGTCTTACCATCTCACCCTTACGACGAAGTTTTAGACCCTCTTCAAGGATTTCCATAAAGTCATCTGCTTCCTCTTCTTCTATCTCCATATCTGCGTTTCTTGTAACTCTAAACGAGGCATACTTGATAAGTGAGTAACCAGGAAAGAGGTCTTCAACATGTTGTGCAACTAGAGATTCTATAGGGACATATACACCAGAGTCAAGCTCTATAAAACGAGTAAGAACACGCGGCACACGAATAAGACCAAAACGCTCTATAGACTCATCATCATTATCACTCAGTTTTACAATCAGACCAAAACTTAGGTTGTTGAGGTGAGGAAAAGGGTGAGTCGCATCAATAGCGATGGGAATGATAACAGGATAGATGTTCTCATTAAAGTATCTCTTGAGTGTGTGTTTTTCACTTTGGCTTACTTCATCGTAAGACTTGATAAAGATACCATCATCTTCAAGTTTTTTAAGAATACCCATCATGCAGTGTTCTATGACCTGTTGTTCTTGATGAAGATAGCTTCTAATCTCTTTGAGTTGCTGTAGAGGTGTGAGTCTATCAGCTCCTGAGACAATGATACCAGCAGCAAAAAGCTTCTTTAACCCTGCAACACGAATCATATAAAATTCATCAAGATTAGTTCCGTAGATAGCAAGGAATTTAAGACGTTCTAAAAGTGGTAGAGATTCATCTTGAGCTTGTTTAAGAACTCTTGTGTTGAACTGTAGCCATGAGAGTTCACGATTGTTATATAGGTTTGGATTTTTTAGATTTAACATTAAAGATAAGCCTTTTGAGTAGAAGTAAAAAAATAGTTTTTCTTATTATACTCAAAACCTATTGTTATTTGATTACGCCTGTGCCTTTATAGTTAGCAGCGTGGTAAATTGTAACTCCATTTTTGCGTGCATAGTATCTCATAAGTAGTTTTTGAAGTGTTGGTTCTATGGATGGAGCGAACCATGCATTGTTACTTGTCGCGAGTACAAAATCAACATCACCCTCATATATCTCTTGACAAGTTGCCTCATAACAGATGGCATTTCTAAACTTTACACCCTTGATTGTGAAGTCTGTTGGCTCTTGTGCTGTTACAAAATCACTTGCACCTGAAAAGAAAGTGTCATTAATAATACGTCGCATAAATTTTGGAAGAGGAATATACTCTCCAAAAGGAACTAAAACAAGCTTTTTGGCAATATGATAGTTTCCATTTTCAAAATAATAGGTGACATTGTAATTTTGATTGTTCTGTCTTAGCAGGGAGCCTGCGATTATGTCTATACTATGTGAGGCAAGAAGTATCTGTTGCATAAGCTTAGGAGAACGGTTCATATACAGAGGAAAAACTGACTCTGGAAAAACAACTAAGTCATAACCCTCTGTAGTCGCTTTTTGTATCTCTTTATAGACTAGGTTTACAGTTGGAAGGAGTGCACTTTTTGTCCACTTATCTTCTTGTTTTATCTCTGTTTGGACGAGTTTTATTTTGAGCTGTGAATCATTTTGAGTTGGGTATCCATAGTTAAACGCAGCTATTATAAACACAAGTGCTAAAAGATTTTGTCCCTTTTTTAGATGAATATAATCAAATAAACTAAGACCAAGTAAAACTAAAAAGAGTTGGTACTTATAAACTCCTATATAGCTATCTACAAACAACAACTCAATCTGTAACCAGTTCCAATCAAAAGGCTCGATAAAACTGAGTCCAAAAAGAAGTAAGGCTCTGAGATAAACCTTGTTCGTAAAGTATAAAGGAAGAAAAAAGAGTAGATATAAGACACCAAAACCAAGAGTGATAATGGGCATCATATACCCTACACCCTGATACTCAAAGCTATAACCAATCCAGTAAAACCAAAGTATCCCAATACTAAATCCTGTCACTAAGATACTGCGTTTTGGAATATATAAAAGGAGTGTTAAAGAGAGCAGTCCAAAGAAAGTATTGATAAATTTGTTGGTTAAATTATACTCTTGGAAGTAGATGAAAGCACTAAAGAGAAGAGCTGTTAAAATCCCTAAAAGAATCTGTTTGATTAGTATGTTCATAGTGAAATTGTACTCAATTTAGACTCTTATTAGTATAACTTTTGTATAATCGCCTTAATTTAACACAACAAAGGAAGTTTTGACATGGAAATTATCTCTCAACTATTACCGTTCGTATTTTTAATCGCAATTATGTATTTTGTGATTATTCGCCCACAACAAAAAGAGGCAAAAGCAAAAGTAGCAATGATAGAGGCACTCTCAAAAGGTGATAAAGTTATCACAACTGGTGGTTTTATAGTAACTATTTATAAGGTTGAAGAGAACTTTTTAAGTGTTAAGATGAATGATGACACAATCACAAAAATCACAAAAGATTCAATTGCAAAGAAGTTCGAGGATGAAGCTTAATTATCGCATAGTAATTTTCGCATTAGCGATAGTCTTTGGTGTAGTTTTTTCTATGCCATCACTCTTACAAACGCAAGATGGCAAGAAAGTTACCCTAGGTCTTGACCTACAAGGTGGACTTCATATGCTTCTTGGTGTCAAAACTGAAGAGGCTACAAAAAGCCGTATCAAATCAATAGCAGCAAGTATTAAACACTTTGCTGAGAGAAACGACATCCTTATAGATGGACTTAGTTTTGATGAGAATGGTGTTGCTTTTGAAGTTTTAGATAGTGATGAACTAGCAAAATTTGATGAGTTTTTAAAAGAGGTTGACGGTGCAATAGTCTCCGAGAACAACCAAATCATCTCACTTACTCTAAGTGAAGAAGAGATTATAAAAACAAAAAAAGAAGCAGTTTCTCAAGCTATAGAAACTATAAGAAACAGACTAGATCAGTTTGGTCTTTCTGAACCTGTTGTTGCTCGTCAAGGTGAAGAGAAAATTCTTGTTCAGCTTGCTGGTATAAAAACTCAAGAAGAAGAACAGCGTGCTCGTGAGTTAATCTCTCGTGCTGCAAAACTTGAACTTATGGCAGTAGATGAAGATAGAAATGCACGTGTTTATAGCATGAGCGATGCTGATGCTGCTGAGTATGGTGATATCATTTTAGCAGATGCAAAAAATCCTGAGATAAAGTATCTTGTTCGTGAGATTCCTATCCTTGATGGTGGAATGCTAACAGATGCTTCTATGGGATTTGATCAAAACAATCGTCCTCTTATTAACTTTAAGTTAAACGCAGAGGGTGCTGAGATATTTGGTGATTTTACTGGTCGTAGTGTTGGTAAACGTCTTGCTGTAGTTCTTGATGGAAAAGTTTATTCTGCTCCAAATATTAATGAGCGTATCGGTGGTGGTTCTGGACAAATTTCTGGAAACTATACAGTTATGGAAGCAAAAGATTTAGCTATTGCCCTGCGTTCTGGTGCACTTCTAGCTCCTATTTACCTTATGGAGAAACGTTCAGTTGGTCCAAGTTTAGGTGCTGATAGTATTCGAGCTTCTCTTGTTGCTCTTATTGGTGGTTTCGTTTTAGTAATCGTGTTTATGCTTGTTTACTACCGTACAGCTGGTCTTATTGCAAACATTGCACTTATCGCAAACTTATTTATACTGCTTGCAGTTATGAGTCTTTTTGGTGCAACACTTACACTTCCAGGTATGGCAGGTATAGTCTTAACTGTTGGTATGGCAGTTGATGCAAATGTTATCATCTCTGAGCGTATTCGTGAGCTTATCTATCAAGGTAAGTCTATACACAAATCGATAGAAGAGGGATATGCAAACGCAATGAGTGCAATTCTTGATGCAAATATCACGACACTTATCGCTTCGGTAGTTCTGTATGCTTATGGAACAGGAGCTATCAAAGGTTTTGCTATCACTATGAGTATTGGTATTTTAGCTTCTATGTTAACTGCTATTTTAGGAACACATGGAATTTATCAAATGCTTGAAAACAAAATTACAAAAAGTAAAAACAACCGTTTTTGGTTTGGGATTAAGGGGTAATCATGGAGTTTTTTAAATACACTAGAACTTTTAACTTTATGGGCAGTGCAAAACCTGCTATCTTCTTATCTAGCTTACTCTTTTTGGCTTCATTAGCACTTCTTGTAACAAAGGGTCTTAACTACGGTGTAGACTTTGCAGGTGGAACAGTTGTTCAAGTTCAGTATGACACTGAAGCACCGATTCAAGCTATGCGTGAAAAGCTTAAGGGAAATGTCCTTTTTAATGGTGCTACTATTAGCGAGTTTGGCTCTCCTGATGAGGTTGTGATTCGTATGAAGTCAACTACAGGAAGTGTCACTACTGATATCGGTGATGTTACACGAGAAGCACTCAAGGGAACTGGTAACTACAAGGTTCGTAGAGTTGATATAGTTGGTCCAACTGTTGGTGCAGAGCTTAAAGAGAAGGGAATTATGTCACTTCTTTTAGCAACATTTGGGATTTTAATCTATGTTGCATTTAGATTTGAGTGGCGTTTTGCTGTTGCTTCTATCGTGGCACTTGTGCATGATGTTACTATAGCACTGGGTGCTATTACTCTTATAGGTTTGGATGTAAACCTTGATGTTCTTGCAGCTCTTTTAACCCTTCTTGGGTACTCTCTAAACGATACTATTATCGTTTTTGACCGTATTCGTGAGGGTGTAACTAAGGGTAAAAACCTTGAACTCCAAGAGATTATTAACGAGTCTATTACAAGAACATTAGCAAGAACAACACTGACATCACTTACGACTTTCTTTGTTGTGTTTACACTCTTTATGTTCGGTGGTGAGATTATTCATGCCTTTGCATTTACCTTACTTATAGGTATCATTGTAGGTACTTACTCATCTGTTTTTGTTGCATCTCCTATCCTTTTATGGTTTGGGTTTGATGTAAAGAACTACCATGTTAGACTAGCTTCAAAAGCAAAAAGAGAGACAGAAAAACAGAGAATGCGTGATCAGTATGAATCTGGAGTTATGTAGTACAAAATTAAAGGAGATATAAAATGGATTGGGGAAAAGTAATATACGTATTTTTTTCGTTAATGAGTTTAACGTCAATAGCAGGTTTTTTATATGAAAATACTGCGGTATCACTATTTATTGCAGCGAGTTTAAACCTTGCTTCAACGATTTTAAAAATTGGGGTTAGAAATGTTCTCTCAGCAGAGCTTTTAGCCTCATCGTTAGTTGCAGATTTACACCTTATACCTGCGTTTGTGTTTCTAGTAATCATAGGCGATGACTCATGGGCAATAGCTCTAGCAATTGGTGCTTTAATAGCAAATATTTTCTCAATGGGACTCGTCTATATCGAGAGCTCAAAACAAAAAGAAGAGTATTAGGATAATCATTGGACTACATTTCATCAGATATTGAAAAAAAATGGCAAGAGTATTGGAAACAAAACGATAGTTTTGAGCCAAGTGAAGATTTTACATTAGATAAAAAATACATTTTAAGTATGTTTCCTTTTCCAAGTGGACGTTTACATATGGGTCATGTTAGAAACTACTCTATCTCTGATGCCCTTGCACGTTTTCATAGACAACAAGGCAAGAATGTACTTCACCCTATAGGCTTTGACAGCTTTGGTATGCCAGCAGAAAACGCAGCTATCAAAAATGGAAGCCATCCAAAGGGCTGGACTTACGATAACATCGACTATATGAAAAATGAGTTTTACTCTCTTGGTTTTTCTTTCTCTCGCAAACGTGAGATGGCAACTAGTGATGAACTCTATACAAAGTTTGAACAATCTTTTATCATTGATATGTATGAAAAGGGACTTTTGTACCGTGAAAAAGGTATGCTTAACTGGTGTCCACATGATGAGACTGTTCTTGCAAATGAGCAGGTTGTTGATGGTTGCTGTTGGAGATGTGATACTCCTATAGTAAAAAAAGATATGAACCAGTACTACTTCAAAATAACTCAGTACTCAGATGAACTTCTTGATGACTTGAAAAAGCTTGAAGGTGGTTGGCCTAAGCAGGTTCTCACTATGCAAGAGAACTGGATAGGAAAGTCAAATGGTCTTGCCTTTGACCTTCTTTTTGATGATGAAAGTAAGTCTAAGTTAAATAATGAATTTAACTCATTTGATGTATTTACAACTCGTCCAGATACTATTTACGGTGTTTCTTACACTGCTTTAGCACCTGAACATAAGATAGTAACTTACATGATTGAGAACAATCTTTTAAACGAAGCTACAATAGCTGAAATTACAAAGATGAAAAACACTTCATCTATTGATAGACAAAAAGTAAAAGAGGGACTTCCTCTTGGCTTAAATGTAATCCACCCATTAACAGGAAAAACTGTTCCTGTTTGGATAGCTAACTTTGTTCTTATGGATTATGGTTCTGGTGCTGTTATGGCAGTTCCGGCTCATGATGATAGAGATTACGACTTTGCAAAAAAGTATGACTTAGAGATAAACGCAGTCATAAAACCAAAAGATGGCGAATCTGATGTGAGTTCTGCTGCGTTTACAGATGCTGGAGAGCTTTTTAACTCTGGCGAATTTGATGGAATGAACTCCAAAAAATCTCAGTACAACATTATTAAGATGTTTGAAGAGAAAAAAATAGGGGCTAAGACTACTAACTATAAACTCAAAGATTGGGGAGTGAGCCGTCAGCGCTACTGGGGTGCTCCTATTCCTTTTGTTCATTGTGAAGATTGTGGTCTTGTTATGGAGAAAAAAGAGAACCTTCCAATAGCTCTTCCAGATGATGTTGAGATTAACGGAGAGGGTTCTCCACTTGAAAATCATCCAACTTGGAAACATTGTGCTTGTCCTGAGTGTGGTAAAGATGCTATTCGTGAGACTGATACTATGGATACATTTGTTCAGTCCTCTTGGTACTTCCTGCGTTTTTGTGCCTCTCCTGAGACATTAGAGAAGGCTGCGTTTACTCCTGAGGAGATTAAGTACTGGATGGGTGTTGATCACTATGTTGGTGGTATTGAACATGCGATTCTTCACCTACTATATGCAAGATTTTTCACTAAAGTTTTTCGTGATTTAGGTTACCTAGAGTTTGATGAGCCATTTGAGAAACTCCTTACTCAAGGTATGGTTCTTAAAGATGGTGCGAAAATGTCAAAGAGTAAGGGTAACACAGTTGATCCTGATGCTATCATCGCTAAATATGGTGCAGATACTGCGAGACTCTTTATACTTTTTGCAGCTCCTCCAACTCAAGAACTTGAGTGGAACGATAGTGGAGTTGAGGGTTCTCATAAGTTTTTAAAACGTTTCTTTGATAGAAGCTCAAATATAGTAGAGACTAAAACGAAACCTGTGATTGAACATAGTTCATTAAACAAAGAAGAGAAATATGCTCGTAAAAAAGTTTATGAAGCACTTGAACGTTCAAATGAAGTCTATAATGAACGTTATACTTTTAACACACTTATCGCAGGGGCTATGGAAGCAATGAACGCTTTAAATGCACAGACTAATGCTGCTGTATGGAGTGAGGGTTACTGGATTTTAGCTTCTATTTTAGAGCCTGTTATTCCTCATGTTTGTTGGGAGATTAGTGAGAAGTACTTCTCTTTAAACAACCTTACAAAACAAGAGATACTGAGTGAAGTTTTTGTTGAAGATAGTGTGACCTTAGGTGTTGCAGTCAACGGAAAACGCAGAGCTGAAATCGAAGTTGCAACTGATGCTAGTAAGGAAGAGATTTTACTAGCTGCTAAGGCGTTAATCGCGAAATGGATTGAGGGAAAAACAATAGTAAAAGAGATAGTTGTTCCTAAAAAACTTGTAAATATTGTAATCAAAGGCTAAGGTATGAAATCACTTTCACTTCTTGTAAAAACTGTTCTTTTAGGAACACTACTACTGAGTGCCTGTGGTTATAAGCCTAGTTCAAAGTATGCTAAAGAGGTCTTAGGTAACAGTATAAGCACGAAAGTGATTATCTCTATGGAAGATCCTGAAAATAGTGTTGTTGTAAAAGATGCAGTTGATACGGCAGTTGTTCAAGTGTTTCAAGCAAACCTTACAGACAAAAAAAGTGCACTAACTCATCTAAATATCTCTCTATCTGAACCTACTTATACACCAGTTCAGTATGATAACAATGGTTATGTTGTAGGGTATAGAGCGACTGTGGTACTTAGTATACTTAGAAGTTCAAAAGATATTAAAAAGATGTATAGCTCAAAAGGCTCTTATGACTTCTCTGTAGTTCCAAATGCAGTTTTGAGTGATAAAGAGAGATTTGATGCGATTAAATTTAGTTCTATTAAGGCTATTTCAGCATTTGTTGCGAAAGTATCAGCAGAGGGTTCTAGAGTAAAATAAGGAAAAAATAATGACAATTCAAACAATTATAAATAATGCAATCAAAAGACTTAAACTAGAAGGTAAGCTCTTAACACCAGACTTCTATGCAGAGGCTTTTTGTAAAGAAGCAAAAAAAGCAAAGATGAATGTTGATGATTGTAACCGTATAGATAAACTCTCCCTCACTCTAAATAAAGAGTTCCAAAAAGATCTTAAAAATTATCGTATAAAAACTATGAGCGAGTTTACTCGTTTCATCATTGCAAAACTTAACCGTACAAATCCAACACAGTGTTCAGATACTCTTGAAGCTCAGATTCTTCTTAACAAAAGAGTTCTTCAGGTGATAGAAGTACTTCACAACAAAGAAGCGAGTGACTTAGCTAAAAACTGTATTGATCTTATAAACTCTGGAGCAAAGGCTGACCAGCTAGATAGCTTTAGACAGAGATGGGTAAACTTTTTAACTACTTATGATGATACTTTTTTGAAAGACTTAGAACACTTTGGTAAGATTGACAATACAAATTTAAGAAAGAGTATAGAGTCCCTTAATTTGACAAATGTAAATACAGTAGAGTCAAATAGAGATCTTATAAAAATTTCTAAATTTCTAGTTTCCTCTTTTGTCCCTTCTATAGCATCAAGTGTGAATGACAAAATTGCAGATATTAGTAAAAAGATTAGACTTAACCCTGAGCTATTAGAGTCGGCTTCTATTGAAAATGAGATTCGTTCTGCTATCTCTTTGCGTATTGCTCTTGATAAAAAGAGTGTTAAAGAGATGGTTGAGTCTATAGATGGAGTTTTAGATAAACTAAGCCTGCGTTTAATAGATATGATAGAGAGAACAGATAGTTCAAGCACTGAAATAGAGGGTATAAAAAAAGAGTTAGAATCATATAAGAGTGAATCAACACCTAACTTTAAGATAGCGCATAAGAAACTCTATACTATTGCAGTCGCACTTGAAGAGAACACACAAGCTCTAAGCAAAGACCTCCAAAGTCATAGTGGAGAGGTTACAGCACTTAGTAAGAAGATAAAAAGACTTGAAAAAGAGTTAGCTGAGGCTAAACTAGAGTCAAAAGAAGACTTCTTAACAAAGCTAAATAACAGACGTGCTTTAGATGAGTTTATGGAAGTTAAAGAGGCTGAGTTTAAACGATATAAACATAATTTCTGTATTGTGATGTTTGACCTTGATAAGTTTAAAGATGTTAATGATATATTTGGACATGATGCAGGTGATGCTGTTCTCTCAGCCTTCGCAAAAATACTCAAAAAAGAGTGTAGAAAAGTGGATGTAGTTGGTCGTTATGGTGGAGAAGAATTTTTAGCGATACTCAGTGAAACCGATGTTAAAGGTGGTGTTGTTTTTGCCGAGAAGGTACGAAAACATGTTCAAAAAGCTCGTTTTATGTACAGAGGTGAACGCATCGAAGTGACAGTGAGTTCTGGTGTTGCAAGACGTGATGCAAACGTCTCTTTAGAAGCTACTCTCAAACAATCAGATACACTCCTTTATGTAGCAAAAGAGAATGGTAGAAATAGAGTAGAGTACAAAAACTAATAGTGCTAGAAGCTTTTTTAAATAATAAACCTCTCTTCTATGATAAGATAGACTATGAGCGTATGCCTCGTGTCTATGCAAGTATCAAACAGAAGATAAAACTACCAAAGATTATTCATATTGTTGGGACGAATGGCAAAGGGACAACCGGACGCTTTTTAGCCTCAGCACTCTACTCTTTAGGCAAGAGTACGGGACACTATACCTCTCCTCATATACTAAAATTTAACGAACGTATCTGGCTAAATGGTAGAGATATAGATGATGATGCTTTAAACGCAGCTCATACAGAACTATTATCTCTATTGAGTAAGAATGATGCGAACTCTCTGAGCTATTTCGAGTACACAACACTTCTTGGAATTGTTCTATTTAAAGAGTGTGAATATCTTGTTTTAGAAGCTGGTTTAGGGGGACAAAGAGATGCTAC
>Ga0256824_10000166_pt1 | contig 23418 bp, 33 predicted proteins | sample CV67metaG_FD_191570 | JGI IMG/M metagenome (GOLD analysis project Ga0256824, IMG submission 191570) | Hydrothermal vent microbial communities from East Pacific Rise, Pacific Ocean - CV67 | ecosystem: Environmental > Aquatic > Marine > Hydrothermal vents | place: Pacific Ocean: East Pacific Rise...
AACCTTAGGCAGTAAAAGTGAGATAAAAGGGTCTTATCCGAACGCTCCAGAAGAACAGATGGCTTTACTTGAAGCCGAGGGGTTTTCTTTTGTGAAGAAGGGGAAGAAATGTGTGTACTGGGTGGTGGAAAAGTAACAATGATTTACCTAAAAAAAGAACTAGAAAAATCCATAGACATAACAGATGAAGAGTGGGCGTTTATCACTTCCAAATTCAAATCAAGATCAGCGAAAAAAGGTGAGATAGTTCACTATGCAGGAGATGTATTTTCAGAGGTTTGGTACATTAAAAGTGGTTTGGCACGTTCGTACTTTATAGACAACAATGGCAAAGACTTTACATGGCAACTTTATTTCAATGATGAGAGTATGAGTAAGATTAATCTCTTTATGGATGATTCTGTGAGTTACTATGAACAATCAGGTTCACTTGTCAGTTTTGAAATACTTGAGGATGCTCAGTTTGAAGTGATAAGCATAGCGGATATGGATGAACTTTTCAATCTAAACATGAAGTGGCAACATTTTGGTCGCATGATGATACATGATACTTGGTATGCGTCTACATACAAGCGTGTATTATCCCTCATGGGGGAAAATGCAGAAGAACGATATACTAGGCTTTTAAAAGAGTACCCGACTATCTTTGATAAGGTTAAATCGTATCATATAGCTTCATATTTAGGGATAGCTCCTCAGACTTTGAGTAAGTTGAGAAAGCCTTGAAATTGTAATTTTTGGATTAGTTTTTATTTTATAGGAACTACAATCTCTAATACACCATTTATATGTTGTTTGGTTATGCCATTAAGTTTTCTTAAAAGTTTTATCATGTGTATATTATCGGATAGTACGGAATTTGTTAGTGTCTTGATACCATTTTCTTTGGCATAATATAATAATTTTTTATAAAGTTCAATGCCTATACCTTTATTTTGGTGACTATCGATAATGCCCAATCCAACCTCTGCATTACTAGGGTTTTGAGCATCTCTAATATAGCGTATGATACCTATGCCTTGCTCTTTATTATTTATTTTTTCTAGTAGACCTATGGCAAGGTGGTTGCTATTATCTAGATTGAGAAAATAGTTTAGATCTTTTTGTGTGAGTACTTTTTTATTACTGTGAAATCGATAATATCTTGAGAGAGAAGAAAATTTATTAAATGCACTTAATAAAATATCTTTATCTTTTATGGTTACAAATCTACAATAAAAAGTATAACCATTATGTATAATAGATTTCATTTTTAGCATATATATCCTAGATGAAGTGTGCATATTTATTTATGTCTGTACAATAATATCTAAAATTATAAAATAAAGGAAACTCTCAAATTTCTAGGCTTATATAAAGGATATATTAAAGTAGAAAATCTGAATCTAAGTGAATGACAAGTATTTTCCAAAGAGCTATACTTGGTCACATTAAATTTAAAGGATTTTGCGATGTCAAAGAAAAGTGTTTATTTTGTTTTAGCTATACTAGGGTTAGTGTTACCCTATAGTATGTTTGTCCCGTGGCTATTAGAACATGGATTAAATGTACAGCTCTTTTTTCAAGAGTTTTTTGCCAATGGTGTTGCAAGTACAACAGCGTTAGATTTCATTATGGTGAGTATGACGGTCATAATTTTCATCATATTCGAGAGTAGAAAATTGGGTATGAAGCAAGTGTATATTCCTATTTTAGCCAGCTTAGTTGCAGTTGGATTTGGTTTGGCGGTGTTTTTATGTATGCGTGAAAAATATTATGATAAAGGTATGAGATAGTGCATAAAATTAGTATACAGTACTATATGTCTCCAGTTGGCGAGATACTCCTAGGCTCTTACGAGGGAAAACTCTGCATAGCTGACTGGAAATATAGAAAGATGCGAACAACCATAGACTCCCGCATACAAAAGGGGCTTGATGCTAAATATGTAGAGCAGAGTACAGAAATCATAGAAGAGACCATAAAGCAAATGAAAGAGTACTTTGCCAATGAACGTAAAGACTTTGATATACCACTGCTTATGGTAGGTACGGAGTTTCAACAGTCTGTGTGGCAGGGGCTGATAAAAATACCATACGGTACTACAGCTTCTTATCTCGAACTCTCAAGAAACATAGGCAATGAAAAGGCAGTACGAGCCGTGGCTTCTGCCAATGGCGCAAACTCTATTTCCATTATGATTCCTTGTCATCGTATCATCGGAAGTAATGGTGATTTGGTGGGGTATGCAGGCGGGTTGCCTGCAAAGAAGAAGTTGTTGGAATTGGAAAATAATTTATTTTCCTAATCTATTTCTATTGCTTCAAGATTTTCTTCTTCTTCAGGGGTAAAGAGTCTAGATACTGTAACAAAACGAAGACCTAGAGGAATCTCAATAGAAAAACTAGAACCTCTACCTTCTACTACATCTATAGTCATGTGGGTATTTCTCATGTACTCAAATTGTTCTGGTGCCATAAAAAACTCACAGCCATGAATCTCTCCTACTTTAACATCACGACTTCCCACCATAAAATCACCAACTTCAAAACACATGGGTGCAGAACCATCACAGCACCCACCGCTTTGGTGAAACATGAGTTCTGTACCATGTTTTTCTCTTAGTCTGTCTATGAGTTCATTTGCTTTTTGTGTCGATACTACTCTTGCTGTGGACATAGGTTTTCCTTGATATGAATTTTTCCCAGTTGCTATAAGTTAGGTCTAAAAGAAACCTAATTTATTTTCATCGTATGATGTCAATATATTTTTTGTATGACGATAATTATTTAGCATCATAAGGTGATTTTCTCTACCAAACCCAGACTGTTTGTATCCACCAAATGATGCATGTGCAGGGTAGTGGTGATAACAGTTAGCCCATACACGACCAGCTTCTATACCCCTTGTAAGCTTTTGCATTTCATGTACATTTCTTGTCCATACACCTGCACCTAATCCATAGAGTGTATCGTTAGCAATCTCCAGTGCTTCATCGATATCTTTAAAAGTTGTTACAGAGAGTACTGGACCAAAAATCTCTTCTTGAAAGATTCGCATTTTATTGTGCCCTTTAAAGATAGTAGGTTGTATGAAAAAGCCATCTGGATAAGCAGCATTTTCAAACTTAGTACCTCCAGCAAGAACTTCTGCACCTTCTTCTTTACCAATAGAGATATAGTTTAAGATCTTTTCATATTGGTCATTTGAAGCTTGTGCACCCATCATAGTATTTGGATCTAGTGGGTCACCCATTTGGATGGCTGCAACCCTCTCTAGTACACGTTTCATAAATGGCTCATAAATACTCTCTTGAATAAGTGCTCGTGAAGGACAGGTACATACTTCACCTTGGTTGAAAGCAAAGAGTACTAAGCCTTCTATGGCTTTATCAAAGAAGGCATCATCTGCATCCATAATACTTTCCATAAAGACATTTGGTGATTTCCCCCCAAGCTCTAGTGTAACAGGTATGAGGTTTTCAGAAGCATACTGCATAATGAGTTTCCCTGTCGTGGTCTCTCCTGTAAATCCTATTTTCTTGATATCTGGACTCAATGCAAGTGGTTTCCCACACTCTGGACCAAAGCCATTGACAATATTAATCACTCCTGCAGGTACAATGTCTTGTATAACTTCCATCATTAGCATGATAGACACAGGAGTCTGCTCTGCAGGTTTGAGTACCACACAGTTTCCTGCTGCAATGGCAGGAGCCAATTTCCATGCTGCCATTAAAATAGGGAAGTTCCAAGGAATAATCTGTCCTACAACACCTAAAGGTTCATGTACTTCTTGGGAGATTAATGAACTATCTAAATCAGAAACTGTACCAGATTCAGAGCGTATAACAGATGCAAAATAACGAAAATGATCAATCGCCAATGGTAAATCTGCATTGATTGTCTCTCTAACTGCTTTCCCATTATCCCATGTCTCTGCGATGGCTAACATTTCTAAATTGGCCTCCATAGCATCTGCAATTCTATTAAGTACAGCACAGCGCTCAGTCACAGAGGTTTTACCCCAAGTCTCAAACCCTTTCCATGCTGCATCAGTAGCCACTTTTATATCTTTTTTATTGGACTGGGCTACTCTTGCCATAGGTTTATTATCTATAGGGGAGATGGCGTCAAAGTAGTCCCCATCTATAGGTGCGATCCATTTCCCACCAATGAAGTTTTCATATTGCGCTTTAAATTTTGGTTTTTCAAATGACATAATATTCCTTTTAATTTAGATAGTGAAGATTAATTCTAACTTAATGTATCTTTATTAAAAATAAAATGAATATCCTTCATTTTGATCTAATCTCTAAGAATAAACGAGAAGCTCCTTGACTATACTGACAACCGTCTCTTTCTTATATTCTCTAGAATAATTGTTTATAATCTCCCTAGAGAGCACATTGGCTCCAATATATGAGAACATGGCGCGTACTGCATCATTACCTCTCATACCTCCACCACCAGAGTGGGTGGCTAGGGCTACAAACTTTTGATTAAATATAGCTCTGAAGTCATCTCCTATACGTGAAACCCATGCTATGGCATTGTTGAGTACGGGAGGCATGCTTCCGTTGTACTCTGGAGATACCACTACAAATGCATCAAAGGTTTGTAAAAGTTTGGTTAACTTTTTTACCTCTTCAGATATACCTTTTTCATCTTCGATGATAGAGGTGTACATGGGTAAATCAAGTGTAACTAGGTCTATGATGTCGCTTGTTTGACCTAGCTCTGTGACTACTCCTTGTATGTTTTGGGCTAGTTGCATGTTTTTGTTTACACTAGCAACAATGATGGCTATATTTTTCATAATTTTGTATTCTTACTGTTATCAAGAGAGTATTTCCCTCCACCCAACATGGCTAAAGCCAACATCATGCCTACCGCCAATATGTGAAACTCAAACCCTTCTCCTGATTTTTGTCCAAACCAGTTCATATAAAATCCATTACCACTATGCATAAAACCAGCAACAGTCATGACTGAGGCTAAGAGAAAAGCATTGATGCGTGTTTGGTAACCAACGAGTATCATCAACGAAGATAAAAACTCTATCAACATGGCTGCTAGTGCCAGAATATAAGGGATCCCCATATTTTCCGTCAAGTGGTGCATGCTTTTTTCAAAACCAAAACCACCAAATATTCCAAAGAGTTTTCCTGTCGCATGAGGAAACATCATAATGACAAAACTAATTCGCAAAAATATTGAGCCATAGTTATTATCTGTAACAGATAGTTTTTTAAATAAATCTTTCATTGTATATCCTTTATTAGTGTAAATACTCTAAAGTATATCTAGAAACTGTTGCTATTGTCAAGTGTAATTACTCTAATTTATATATTATTTTTAATATAAACTGCTTATGAGCCCTAATATACGTACTTTTATAAGAAATATAAAATTTGACTTTTTAGAGTAAATACACTATAATTTACTTAATTAGGAGTAATCATGTCAAGAAAATTAGAGATATTAGAGACTGCACGTAAGCTTTTTAACGAGGGTAATACTCAAGCAGTCACTACCAACCATATAGCAAAAGCCATGGGTATTAGCCCTGGGAATTTACACTATCATTACAAAAATAGAGAAGAGATTATCAGACTACTTTATACACAAATGAGAGAGAAGATGACACTCTCTATAGATGAGTTACCTAAAACACTTAACGAATTAAGTGAACACCAAAAAGTGCTTATAGGTATACAGTGGGAATATAGGTTTTTTTTTAGAGAGATACTTTTTTTGTTTTCACGTGATGCTGTACTTGAAAAGCAATATATAGCAGACAATGTTGCACATCGTGGACGTATAAAACATACTGTGAAAAGCTTTGTAGCTAATGGTGAATTGGAGATAGAAGATAATAACTTACTTGAATACATGGTAGACTCCATACTCATGTCATGGCAGTTTTATACATCATATATGCAAACACTAGGTAAGCCGCTAAGCAGACAAAGTGCAGAAGAAGCAGTGCAGTATACGAGAAATGCCATGATACCATTTATGAAAGCAAACAGATGAAAGCACACACCAAAGCCTCAGAATGGTTCGATGGTTTATATAAAGAGAACAAAGAGAGTCAAGAGAATATCCCTTGGGCAAGACAAGCGGTGAATCCCTTACTTCAAAGCTATTTAGATGAAGAAGTAACGCATAAAGGTAAAGCTTTAGTCATAGGCTGTGGGTTAGGGGATGATGCAAGAGCACTCGAAGTTGCTGGCTACGCGGTACTTGCGATAGATGTTTCGCAAACGGCTTTAGACTTGGCACAAGAGCGTTTTTTTGACTCTACTATAGTGTTTGAAAAGCAAGATATCTTTGATATGCCTCAAAAGTACCATGCACACTTTGATTTTGTTTTTGAAGCCTTTACCGTACAGTCTTTACCTGTAGAGTTTAGAGGGAAGATGATATGTGCCATATCTGAGACTGTAGCAAATCATGGTAAACTACTGTTAGTTGCACATAAAAGAGAAGAAGATTTTGATGGTCCTCCATGGCCACTTGAAGTCAATGAAGTAGATTTGTTTAAAAGTGAAGGCTTAACTGAACTTTCACATGAAATACACACAGAGGAATCTAAAATATCTAACACTCGCTTTAGAGTGCTTTATCGTAAATAAGGAAGAGAATGAGACTATTATTACTAAGCCTTTTGGCTACTATGACACTTATGGCACAAAGTTTTTATGTACTTACTGGAGTAGAAGAGTATGACCCTTTGGTTTCTTCTCCCCCAGAATTAGAGATACATAATGAAGACATCATGGAACTAATGCGAGAAATGTCTAAGGAACTGAAGGTTGATACTGCAAATCATCCTTCTCGTGTGTTGGCATTTATTATTACTAAATTTTCTTTGGGTGAGACAATAGGGTTTAAAGTAGAGTTAGAGCTTGGAGAGTACATGAAGCGTGAGGGTGCTAAAGAGTCTGTATTTGCTCTGTCATATATGGATTTACGTACTGTTGTAGACAGTGATAACCTAGAAGATAGTCTTATAGATACGGTAGAAGACATGCTTACAAAATTTGCTAACCAACATAAAGATGATAATAAAAATCTTTCTGGTACTAAAGCAGGCATAACACATGAAAACTTTGCGTTACAAATGGAGTATGAAACAGACTATAAAACAGCATTGGCTAGAGCAAAAAAAGAGGGTAAAAAACTGTTTATTTTTATGTCAACTTCTTACTGTCCTTGGTGTAGAAAACTAGAGAACAGAGTACTTTCTAAAGTAGATATAAACAAGAAGATAAAAGCCAAATATATCCCTGCCATGCTAAATTTCTCCCGAAAAAACTTCCCAAAACAGTTTAGAGAAGTAGCTATGACTCCTACGCTTTACATAGTAGACCCTAAAACAGAAAAAATTGAGCATCAGTTTGTAGGTTATAGTAGCCGTGATGATTTTTTACGGCTCTTAGATGAAAAATAGTTAAGAAACTACCTTGTACGTAGTAGACCCAAAGACGCAGATGATAGTGCATCAGTTTGTGGGGTATGTCAATAGGGAAGGGTGATATATTATCTAAAATATCACCATCTATTTAATACCTTTAAAATGAAAAAGATGTCAATTTGCAATATTTTCAAACCTTTTGAATAATAGATGATAAAATCTAAATAATAAGATGAAATATCTAAAAGTTTTACAGGGGTCATGCAATGAAAAGAAATAAATCTATAGAGATATATCAAAGTGGTGAGATAGAGATAAGGGTGTCTGTAGACGATGAAACAGTTTGGCTGAACAGACAACAGTTAGCAGAGTTATTTGATAGAGATATTAAAACCATTGGTAAACATATTGCAAATGTTTTTAAAGACAAAGAGTTAGATAAAATGGCAACTGTCGCAAATTTTGCGACAGTTCAAAATGAAGGTGGCAGAGAAGTTACAAGAGAGATAGAATATTATAATCTAGATGTCATTATCTCTATCGGCTATAGAGTAAAGTCACAAAAAGGTGTTTCATTTAGACAATGGGCGACTAGAGTATTGAAAAATTATATTTCAAATGGATATACCATAAATGCAGAGAAAATAACGCATGAACGGTTTGTATTACTAGAACATGAAGTACAGTCACTTCAACATAAAGTTAATCTACTTGAAGATAAAAAAATTACTCCCTCACAAGGTATCTTCTATGATGGTCAGGTGTTTGATGCGTATGTGTTTGTGGCAGACATTATAAAAAGTGCCAAGCATTCCATAAAACTTGTAGATAACTACATAGATGAAAGTGTATTAACGCTTTTTAGTAAAAACCCACATATAAAAGTGACCATCTACACTAAAAACATAAGCAAACAGCTCCAACTTGACCTTAAAAAATACAACGCTCAATACCAGAATATAGAGATAAAAAAGTTTGATGCTGCACATGATAGGTTTCTTATTATTGATGAGAGTGAGGTATATCATATAGGGGCTAGTTTGAAAGACTTGGGCAAGAAGTGGTTTGCTTTTTCTAAGATGAGTGGGGAGAGTTTGGGTTTGATGGGGAAGTTGCTATAATAGACCTTTTTAATATAGAATATAATATAAATGGAATAATATGAAAAAGAAAAAAGAAGCATTACGGTTATTAGAAGAATCACTTAAAGAGTTGGAATCGAAAAAAGGTTCTACCTTAACTGCTATACAAAAAATTTCTAGAGCATCATCCCTTCTTAATAATGAAAATATGGTTATGTGGTGTGCAATTCAATTAGGAGATATGAATTATATTCCTTCTTTAGAAAAGTATATAAAGTCTTTAATAGAAGTATCTGAAAATACTTCTTTATCTTCTGATGAACAGAGAAATAAGTATTCTATTTTAGAGGATAAGCTGATAAAAAATGGTTTTACTAAAGATATTCATTTTAGTCTTGAAGAAGTATCAATTAAAGTTGATAAATCTGGTGGTGGGTATGTAAACATAGGCTTTATTGAGGAAGCTTATGCTGATTTAGTTAGAAGAAAAACTGGGAATGCTGGTGGTCTTTATAAAAATAATTTAAATAAACATATTAGTTATGTAAAAAAGCAAGCTCATGAGTTTGCTTCAAAATTATATAATGAAGTGAAATTTTCAGATACTGTTAGTAACTGTTTTGATATATTAAAAATTGAAATTGATGATAGATTATTAGATTTGAATCCAGAAATTGCAGAACAGTTGATGCTTGCATTTAAAGCCGTTTCATCAAATAAAAAAGAGGAATGGTCACATGCTCTTACCTCATGTCGTCGTTTATTAGAAGGTTTAGCAGATGAACTTTTCCCTGCTTCAGATGAAAAAGTAAATGGTCGAGTCTTAAAACAAACACAATATGTAAATAGGCTATGGGCTTTTATGGATAAAGCTATAGAGTCAGACAGTAATAAAGATTTGGCAAAGGCACATATTGACTTACTTGGTTCTTGGATGGAAAAAACAAATAAGCTCACATCAAAAGGTGTGCATGCTTCAGTAACACAAATAGAAGCTACTAAAACAGTTTTTCATACTTATTTAGTGATTGCTGATATTTTAGAGTATTTGGAGAAAGATACAAACAAGGATGAAAAGCCTAATATAAATACTGCATCATTAGATGATATTGAAGTATTACTAGATGTTAGTAGAACTATTGCAAAAGAAATATATAAAGTAAGAGTACAAGATGGATATATAGATTTAGATATGTTATCTAAAATAAATGGGATAGGTAAAAAAACACTTGAAAAAGCACAAAGTGTATTTATTATAGATGATTGATTCATAACCTGATAAATAATAGGAAATAAAATGACCCACAGATACATAGGAAAAACAGGATTAAGAGTAAGCCCGATATGTTTGGGGACGATGACGTTTGGTACGCAGGCAGACAAAAAGGCAGCTTTTGCCATCATGGACAAGGCGTATGAGAGAGGCATAAACTTCTTTGATACAGCAGAGCTTTACCCCGTACCACCCTCAGGAGAACTAGCAGGGCTTACTGAAGAGATAGTCGGGGAGTGGATGCAGATGAAGCCTCGTGGTTCGCTCATCATCGCTTCTAAGGTAGCAGGAGCAGCGAACGGATGGTTCGTGCCTCCTGTGCGTCATGGATTTACTGCCATAGACAGATTTCACATAGAGAGAGCGGTGGAGGGGAGCTTGAAAAGGCTTAAGACTGACTACATAGACCTCTACCAAATGCACTGGCCAGACAATACTGTACCCATAGAAGAGTCTATGCGAGCCTTTGACAGCTTGGTGCAGTCTGGAAAGGTACGTTACTTGGGTACGTCTAATGACACAGCCTATGGCACGACTAAAGCACTCATGAAGTCAGAGAAACATGGGCTTGCACGCTTTGAGTCCATACAAAACAACTTCTCTTTACTTAACCGTAGGTTTTTAGATGAGTTGGCTACTGTATGTAAAAAAGAGAACATCTCACTACTGCCATACTCACCACTTGCAGGTGGTGTGCTGAGTGGAAAGTACAATGGAGGCTTCCATGTAAAAGGACGCTTTTCAGACTACATGAACTCCCCCAACGTAAGACAACGTGCCATGGCAACACGTTTTTTAAATGAGAAGACAGAAGCTTCCACCGCCAAGTATGTAGCCATAGCCAATGAAGCAGGAATGCATCCTGTTACACTAGCCACTGCATGGTCAAAACAGTTTGACTTTGTGGCTTCTACCATCATAGGGGCTACGAGTGCAGAGCAGTTAGACCCCATATTTGAGGCGATGGACTTAACGCTTAGTGACGATGTACTAAAAGCCTGTGACAAGGTACATGAAGAGATACTGTATCCTATGGGGTAAAAGAGAGGAAATATATGATGAAGAACGTAATAATACTAGTGTTAATTTTGATGAGCATGATACATGCAGGAGTATTACCTGAAAAAGTCTTAACAAAAAACTGTCTAAATGACTATCTCAATAGCTACAAAATTCAAAAAGACCACAAAGCCTTTGTGTATGCACGAGAAAATGAGACAGGCAAAGACCGCTGTGGTTGGGGTTATGGGTATGAGAGTGTAGAAGAGGCTAAGAAAGGGGCTATGAAACAGTGTACAGGGTTTCAACTCAACGCAGAGTGTATCATCATAGATACTGATGGAGAGTACTTAGTCAAAGAGGGGGATTTCTCGCCTATCACTCAGCCTGATGATACACCTTTAGGTAAAGAAGAAAAACAAAGTCTTCTTACAGAAGCTAAAGTACTCATACGAGGGAACTGTCTACCCTTTTTTAAAGATTACTTGAATGATAAAGGGCATAAAGTTTTTGCCTATAGTTTGGACAGCGATGGTAAGTATGCTTGTGGAAAAACCTACCGTAATGCTACACTCGTAGCTGCCAAAATAGGAGCCATAAAAGGCTGCAATGATAATAAGGCTAAACGAGGGAAAAAGAAATCTAAAAGTCCATGTAAACTGTATGCAGAGGGTAATAAGATACTTCTTAATGCAAAAGATTTTGGCATGAATGAATTACCTAAAGTAGACAAAATATTGGGTAATGATGAGTATCTTGCTAAGCTCAATAAAGCCAAAACGATGATAAAAAAGGGAGCATGTTTGTTCCAAATGAAATATTATTTAAGAGGTACTGAGCATCAAGCGTACTTTTTAGCACAAGACAAAGAGGGTAAGCAGGTATGTGGTAGGTCTGAAGGAGAGTTGAATGAAAATGAGGCATTGACCAAAGCATTAAGGGCTTGTGAGAAAAGGCTAAGAGAAGTGAACTTAGTAGCAAAGTGTACACTTATTGCAAAAGATTTTGATATTGTGGGTGAAGCTAGTTTCTTTGAAAGAGAAGAAAAAATAGAGTCTACAACTAAGCATCATGATATTCCCAAAAAGACAGATGAAAGAAAAAGAAAACACTTTCATACTTCTATAGAGGCTAAAGATTTAAGTGTTAAAAATACTGTAGATAATCATGAGTCTTTACCTTTGAAAGAGACATTAAAAATAACAGCAGAGACTATTAACAAAAGTTTGCCAACCATGGTAGATGAAGAAGTTCGTTTAGATAAAGTAAGTGCCGAGGAAAGTAAAATGACTTTTCATTACACTTTAGTTCATTTCACACCCATAAGCATGCCAGCCAAGAAACTCAAGTCTCTCATGTATGAAGATATAAAAACACAAGTATGTATAGACAAAGATACAAAAATGTTACTCAAGAAAGGTATGTTGGTAGATTATACGTATAACGGAAAAGATAAAAAACACATTACTACCTTTGCTTTTGATGTAAAAACATGTGGATTGCTTACCAATGTAGAACAGATAAAGAAAAATATTTTGAACTTGATTAAGAAGAAATGATGTTTAAAATAATAAAAATTCTTTTGTTCTTGGGATTATGTATGCACCTGACGTATGCCTCTGATGTTCAAGGTACATGGGTAAAACCATGTTCGTATGACCCCATACCAGGGGAGAAAAAGCCTAACTACTCAACCATAGTAGCGACACTCAATCAGCGACATATAGATATAGAAATAAACTACTTTACAGATGGTGCTTGTAAGTCACCTTGGAAGCTCATGCCTACTTTTTTACAGACGGGTTCCTACTCAGTCTCTTCTAAAAGAGTAGAGAAGCAGATAAAGGGTAAAAAACGAATGTTGACCCCTGTACATATACGCATAAGCCATTATGACAATCATGCTAAGTTTAAAACGCCTAGTCGGTTTACGGTGTATTTTGATGCATACCTCAAGGCATATATCCACAGAAATGGAAGAGCTTATGTGTTAAACAAAGCCATAGTAACACCTAAAGCACGTGTCGCAAAAGAGGTGTATAAACAAAAAAATCATGTACAAGTGTGTGTGCTTACTATGAGGTTGGGTCATATTTCTGCTTCTTGGTGTTTAGAAAATGTAAGTTTTCCTAAGCAAAAGTTCCAAGCATACTGTGAAGCGTCTAAACCAGAAGAACATGGAGAACTTTACTATACTAAAATGTGTCCTAGCCAGCTAAAGTCTGCGAGTTGTCTGTATGGTTTACAAGAACTTGGACATAATCTTAGACGTTGGTACAGTAAAGAAGAACTCAAAGCAAACCACCTTGCACAAAAAGCGTGCGAAACACAGTTACGTGGTACTTGGAATAAATAAGGAACACAATGGAAGAGACAGAACAAGACTACGCCAAAAAATCATTTGATGATGTAGCCCATAAATACGATGAGATACCCTTTTTTAAAACGTCTGCTAGACATGTAGTAGACATCATAAAAAAGCATAAAGGTGAGGGTACTTTAGAGGTACTAGATGTGGCTTGTGGTACGGGTAATGTGGTCTTAGAGTGTGCAGCCTGTATGCCTAGTGCTAACTTCGATGCAGTGGACATTGCTGAAGGTATGTTAGCTAAAGCAACTCAGAATGCTAAAGAGCAGAACCTAAGTAACATAGACTTTCATCTGCAAGACATTACTCAAATGGATTCGGATAAAAAGTATGATGTGATTACCTGTTCGTATGCTCTGTTCTTCTTGCCTGAAGCACATAAAGTACTTTCTTCTCTTTCGGGTTTATTGAAATCGGATGGTATAGTGATATTTACAAGTTTTACAGCCAAAGCCTTTATCCCATCAAATGAGATACTGCTACCACTGCTTAGAGAATATGGTTCTAAGTCTGCACAGGAGTACGACATGGATAAGTGGGAGAACTTGAAGCAAGTTAAGGACATAGAGTATCTATGTGAGTTAGCCAAGGTCAATCCCCCAGAGATACAAAGTAAAACCATATGTTATGGTATGAGCCTAGATGAATGGTGGGAACTGCTGAACAATACTGGCTACAAAGGCATGCTCATGGAACTAAGTTCTGAAGATTATGAATATGTCAAAAATGAATACTATGAAGCCATGTATACACATGCAGATATGGATGGTGAAGTGGAGTTGGTTGCAGATAGTTGGTTTGCTGTGGTTTTAAAATGAATTTAGAGATAAACCACATTTTTATCTTTTGCGATAATCATGATGAAGTAGCACAAGAGTTGATTGATTTGGAATTTACAGAAAGTAGTGGACTATACATCCAAATCAAGGTACAAAAGATGGTAAGCATAAATGTAAGAAAGTATTTGATACAGACTCAACAACATTTAACATAAAAAGTTCTACACTTTCATATACTAAAACTTTAAGGAGCAACCTATGAAAAATACTATTAATCAGATTAAACCTGCAAGACTGCTTCTTAGAGTCTGGCTCTAGCCTACTACTTTTTTATTTACTGATAACTTTATCACTTTTTCAACCTTACTTTTGTTCTGCATATAGAACATGCTCTTTGGGGGATTACCCCTTTTTTACATTTAGGATAGAACCATGGAATGGACAATAGAAACATTTTTATTGGCTAACTTTATACTTATCGTTAGCTCAATTTTACAAATGGCAACGGGGGTGAGTGTGGGTATGATTATCGTGCCTTTTTTAGCGATGATTAGCTATTCACTACTACCTGTGCCAGTAGTACTTGCCTCGCTTACACTTACGGTGATGATGGCATACCAAGGACGCAAACACATAGATACGGAAAACATGCCACAAATAGGTTTTGGGATGTTGCTAGGTATTTTGATAGCAGTGTACATTTTGAAACATATAGAAGTGGAGCATTTAGGTGTTCTTTTTGGTGTACTAATATTAATCTCTGTGTTTATAAGCATGAAAATAAAGACTTTTAGACTAGGAAAAAAAGTCAATTACTCAGGTGGTTTTATGGCAGGCTTCATAGGTACACTTGCCCTCTCAGGTGGGCAGATACTGGCTCTCTTGTTTCAAAACCATCCTTTGGCATCAGTTAAAGCATCATTGGCTTTTTTATATACACTGTTTTCATTGGTGATGCTTTTGGTATTTTACTTAGTAGGTGAGTTTACTTATGCCCAACTCATATCTGGACTCTACATGATGCCAGGGTTTATCATAGGGTTTTTGGTATCTCCTATGTTTGCCAAGTATTTTGACCCTAAACATACGAAGACGGTAGTGCTGGGTATGGCTACATTTGGGGCTTGTATATTGATAGTGAAAGGGATAGGGGTTTAGAATTCTTGGCTAAACTTTATTAATGGGGATGTGACTCAGGGTAAGTTATTTCTTATGGGAGGTAATTTGTCATCCCATAAGATTGGAGAATTATTTCTGACTGAGATTAAAGTTTTTACAAGTAAAACGTGTTTGGTGTGCTTCTAAGGTTTGTAGTTTATTAAATATTCTCATTTTATCTCTTCTCTAAAGTTTTTATGATAGCATCAGCGATACTTGCACTTCCAAATGGGTTTTGTCCTGTGATGAGATTACCATCTATCACTACATGGTTTGCCCAGTTTTCTTTAGCTTCAAAGGTTGCCCCTTGTTCTTTGAGTTTTGTTTCTAGCATAAACGGCATTTTGTCACTTTTTTGTACTTCGTCTTCTTCTTTGTTGGTAAAGCTAGTGAGTGTTTTTCCTTTTACTAGGTAGTCTCCATTTCTGAGTTTTACATCTACAAGGGCAGCTGGTCCATGACAAATGGCTGATACTATTTTGTTAGCATCTGCAAACTCAGCTAGTACGCCTTTTACTTTAGCGTTATCAGCCAAGTCAAACATAGCTCCATGACCTCCTGGTACATAGACAGCGTGATAGTCTTTACTTTGTATAGTATCTAGTTTTACAGAGTTCTTTAGTACATCTACTGCAACATTCCATTCACTTTTTATAGTCTCTAGGCTTGCTGGGTCTATGGGTACTTCACCACCATTTATAGTGGCAATGGTGACCTTGTATCCTGCTTCTTTAAACTTCATATAGGGTATAGCATACTCTTCTAGCCATACCCCTGTTTTGTCTCCATCTTTTCCATCTACACTTTTCATGTTTGAACTTCCTGTAACGATAATTAAAATAGCAATAACGGTATTCATAATATTTCCTTTGTTTGTTTTTAATTTTTGTTTTAAGACGTCTTAGTAGCATTATATGAAACAAGTTGGTATAATGTCAAATTATATTTTTAATACAAAGGCATAAATATATTTATGGTTAATACAGAACTTTATCGTAATTTTATAGCTATATATCGTGCAGGGACTATCTCTAAAGCAGCAGTACTTTGTGACATTACACAACCAGCAGCGAGTCAACAGTTGGCATCTTTAGAGAGAAGTCTCAACGTAAAACTTTTTGAACGAACCCCACGTGAGATGGTAGCTACAAATGATGGACATGAACTCTATACTAAAGTTGCAGACTCTTTTGATTGGCTTGATTTTGTTTCTCAAGATTTCATACTCCAACGTCAAGAAGAGGAGGTTCTGCTTCGTATAGGTGTACCTTTGTCTTTTTTTACAAATGTTATTGCCTCTAAGGTTTTAGCATTACCTTTTAGGTTAGATGTACATTTTGGGACTACGAAAGAGCTAAGCGATGCTCTCATTAACGGGAAACTAGAATTACTAGTAAGTGAGGGTAAAGTATCAAAATCTAGTATACACTCAGAACTTCTGGATACACAAGCATTTTTATTGGTAGGGAGTCGTGATATTGATGCACCGGAACAAGGTTTCTTACAATGGCAGCATGTTCGTGCATGGGTACGTAAACAAAACTGGATAAGTTATGATGCAGAACTTACACTGGTACGAAAGCATTTTAAAGCACAGTACGACTTGCAACCCAATATAGAACCCAAGTGTATTGTCCCTGATTTTAATACCATATTAGAGATGTTACGACAGGGTAAAGGGGTAAGTATCTTACCTGAATATCTTTGTGCAGAGGCAATTAAAAAAGAAGAAATAACGCTACTACATCGTTTTGATATAGACAATGAAAGTAATATGTTTATTTCTTATGAAAGCAGTGCTAAGAATAATGTATTGATTAAAAAGTTTCGAGAAAGTATATTGACAGCATAATTGTATTTAGCTATACTTTTACCAAACAACCGTTTGGATAATACTATGGCAATTAAAAAAACATCAAGAGAAGAGATACTTAAAGAGTCTGTAAAACTCTTCAAAGTAAAAGGTTACTACAACACCTCTATGGCAGACATAGCTAAAGCTTGTGGGCTTCTGAAAGGGAGTCTTTACCATCATTTTAAAAGTAAAGATGAAGTAGGGATAGAGGGGTTAAAATATATTCATAACTACTTTGTCGATGAAGTTTACTCCATTGCTTACCAAGAAGACATCCCCATTCAAGAACGAATAGAGCTTTATATTAAAAAAATAGACGACTACTTTTTACATAGCGAAGGAGGGTGCATCTTTGGTAACTTTGCTTTAGAACTTTCTTCTGAAAGTGTGGAGTTTAGAGAGGTTATTCGTGAAGATTTCTTGGCATGGACAGACTCTTTGGCTTTTATGTTTGAAACACGTTACCCAAAAGAAGAAGCTCTTACTTTAGCCAAGGAGTATGTGGCTCTGATCCAAGGATCTATTATGATGATGAATCTGAATAATGACTCTAGTGATTACTTAAAAATTGGTCAAAAAATTATAAATCTATTAAAGGATTAATTATCAAATATAAAATATTTATAGATGGGCAATTTGGTACTACGGGTCTTAAGATAGATAAAATTTTAGAAGGTAGAAGTGAATTAGAAGTTTTAACTATTTCAGAAGCAAATAAAAAAGATTTAACAATAAAAAAGAAGTTTTTAAATGAAGCAGATTTGGTTTTTTTGTGTCTACCTGACGAGGCATCCAAAGAGTCTGTAAAACTTATTACGAATCCGAATACAAAGGTAATAGATGCAAGTACAGCACACCGTACACAGCCTGATTGGTCTTATGGAATTCCTGAATTAAACGATACTCAAAGAGAAAAAATTAGACATTCTAAAAGAGTTTGTGTTCCTGGTTGTCATGCTACAGGTTTTATTATGGCAATGAATCCATTACTTGAAAAAGGTATTGTTTCAAAATCTAAAAAATTAATTTGTCACTCCATTACAGGTTACAGTGGAGGAGGAAAAGGTTTAATAGATATTTATGAAATGAGAGAAAACAAAGATAAGTTTCTAAGTCAAAGACCTTATGCCTTGGGCTTGGCTCATAAGCATCTTCCTGAAATAAAATATATCTTAGGTTTAGCTACAGCACCTCTCTTTACACCGAGTGTTGGAAACTTTTATCAAGGTATGTTGGTGATGTCCTATCTCATTAAAGATGAATTAGTAAAAAGAGTTTCAAAGAAAGAACTTTTAGAACTTTATAAAAACTATTATAAAGATGAACCATTTGTAAAGATTATTGAAGATGACATTGACTACCTTGATGAAGGTTTTTTAGATGCTATGAAGTGTAACAATACAAATAGAATTGAAATTTCAGTTTATGAGAACGAAGATTATATGATTGTAATTGCTCGTTTAGATAACCTTGGGAAAGGTGCATCTGGTGCTGCCGTGCAAAATATGAATATTATGTTGGGATTAGATGAAAATTTAGGATTAAAGGATTAAAATGCAAGAAGAAAAACGACTACCCTTGCCACCATTTAACGAAGAGACAGCCAAACAAAAAGTAAAAATGGCAGAGAACGGATGGAACAACAAAGACCCACAAAAGATAGCGATGGCATACTCTGCTGATAGCCAATGGAGAAACAGAAACCTTTTTATAAATGGTCGAGAAGAGATAGCCCAATTTTTAGAAGCCAAATATGCCAAAGAGTTGGAGTATAAATTATGCAAAGAACTTTGGGCATTTACTGAGAATAAAATTGCTGTTCGTTTTGCCTATGAATGGCATGACAAAGAGGGTCAATGGTGGCGAAGCTATGGCAATGAAAACTGGGAGTTTGATGAGAATGGATTGATGAAAGTTCGTTTTGCGAGTATTAATGACTTGGCTATTGAAGAAAGTGACCGAAAGTTGACTTGGGATGGGGCTATTCGCCCTGATAGTTTTTCTGGTTTGAGTGAGATGGGACTTTAAAATATACAACAATAAATAAAAGGATAAATATTGAAATTAGATATATATCACATTGATGCGTTTGCACAAAAAGTGTTTGAAGGTAATCCAGCAGCAGTATGTCCACTTGATGTGTGGATAGAAACTGAACTTATGCAAGAAATTGCTCATGAAAATAACCTATCTGAAACTGCATTCTTTATAAAAGAAGAAGATACTTACCGTATTAGATGGTTTACTCCAACAGTTGAAATAGATTTATGTGGACATGCAACATTAGCAAGTGCGTATGTTATATTTGAGCATTTAAAGTATGATGAAAGTGAAATTATTTTCAATTCAAATAGTGGTATTTTAAAAGTAAAAAAAGAAGATGAAAAATTGGTGATGGATTTTCCTATTAGAGAAATGGAAAAATGTGACACTCCTAGCGAGATATTCGAGGCTTTTGGAAAAGAGCCTGTAGAATGTTATAAATCGATAAATTATTTTATCATTTTTGAAGATGAACAAGATGTTATTCATGCAAACCCAAACATAGAAATATTAAAAAAGTTAGACCCAAGTGTTTTAGGTGTTATTATTACTTCTAAAAGTAAAAAATATGATTTTATAAATAGATTTTTTGTTCCCAATGCTGGAATTAATGAAGACCCAGTAACAGGTTCGATATTTACAGAACTTATACCATACTGGAGTAAAGTTTTAAATAAAAAAGAACTTTATGCAAAGCAAGTCTCATCACGAGGTGGTGAAGTATTTTGTAAATTAAAGGAAGACAGAGTAGAGATAGCTGGATATGTTGTACAATATTTGCATGGAGAAATAGAAATTTAGATAGACCTAGATGATATACTTGAATACTCATTATTAAATAAGGAAAATAGATTATGAATAATAAACAGGTTGAACATTACAAAAATAAACTTGCGTATGAGATGGATTCTTGGGATTTGTCTGAGGCTATAAAGGAAAATCAAAAGATTATGGTTGTGGATACACGTTCTGTAGAAGCGTATGAACAAAAGCATATTCCCAATGCGTTAAATATGCCCCATAAAACTATGACTGTAGAGCTAACATCTCATTTAGATAAAGAGATACTGTATGTATGTTATTGTGATGGTATTGGATGTAACGCTTCAACTAAAGGTGCTTTGAACTTGACAGAACTAGGATTTAAAGTTAAAGAACTCATAGGTGGGTTAGATTGGTGGTGTCGTGATGGACATGCTACACAAGGGATAAGTACAACAGAGGAAAAAAACTTGCATTGTGGATGTTAAATGCTACTAAGGCTATTTTGATAATGGGTATGGAATATAATAAAAGGAGATAATACATGATATTAGAAGTAGCAATATTAGATGTAAAAGCAGCAAAAATAACAGAGTTTGAACCGAGATTTGTAGAAGCAAGTAAAATAATTTCTAGCATGAAAGGGTATATCTCTCATGAGCTTCAAAAGTGTATGGAGACAGAGAATAGGTACATTCTGTTGGTTAAATGGGAGACGCTTGAAGACCATACTGTAGGCTTTAGAAAATCCGAAGAGTATCAAGACTGGAAAGCGTTGTTACATCATTTTTATGACCCTTTTCCTGTAGTGGAGCATTATGAAAGTATTATATAAATTAGAGACACAACACATACAGCAACTCCATAAACTCTACCAAAAAGAGTGGTGGACAGAGAACCGAACCTTAGAAGAGACACAGAAAGTTGTAGAAAATTCTCAAATAGTCATTGCTATGGTAGATGAAAGTAATGAGTTACAAGCGTTTGTGAGAGTGTTAACGGACTATCTTTTTAAAGCACTTGTTTTTGATTTGATAGTATCTGAAAAATATAGAAGTAAAGGGTTAGGAAAAGAGCTTATGTATTTGGTTCAAAATCATTTAGAACTACAAAAAGTTAAACATTTTGAGCTTTATTGTCTGCCTGAGATGGTTGGGTTTTATGAGGTGTTTGGTTATTCTAGTGAGTTAGAAAATTTAGTATTTATGAGAAAGGGCTAAAATGTACGCAGTTATCTTCAAAGCAAAAACAAGAAAACTTGATAATACGTATTCTAGAATGGCACAACGTATGAGAGAACTAGCTATGTCTAAGTACGGCTGTCTTGAGTTTACAGCTGTAACTGAAGGTTCAACGGAGATAGCTATTTCGTATTGGGATAGTCTGGAAGACATTAAGAAATGGAAACAAAACAGTGAACACTTAGTAGCTCAAGAATTAGGACAAACTAGATGGTATGAAGAATATAGTGTTGAGATAGTTGAAGTGATAAACTCTTATGCTAAGAAGTAATGATGAATACTGAGCTTTACAAAAAAGTAATACTAACACATCAACTTCTACGACCACAGGCAGAAAGTAAATATACAACTGAAGAAGTCATAAAAAAACTCTCTTATGTACAGATAGACTCCTTAAATATTGTCAATAGGGCACATCATCATACACTTTGGAATAGGGTTGATAACTATGATGTTAATGACTTAAATAAGCTTATTGAAGAGAAAAAAATATTTGAGTATTGGTCTCATGCTGCTTCTTATCTGCCTATGGATGACTATAGGTTTGCAAGGGTGCAGATGAATGCTTTGAAACATGGTAAAAACCCTTATGTCAAAGAAGCAGACGAAAAAGATGTACGTTATGTACTGGATAAGATAAAAAATGAAGGGGCGTTGAAAGCTAGAGACTTTAAGTCTACATCAAAAGACAAGGAATCATGGTGGAACTGGAAACCTTACAAGAATGCTTTAGAAAAGCTCTTTATGGAGGGGGACTTGATGGCTTCTAGGCGTGATGGTATGGAAAAAGTGTATGACCTAAAAAGTAGGATTTTACCTCATAGTGTCGATACTAAAGAACCTACTTTAAATGCCTATGCTCAGTACCTGATAGACAGCACACTTAAATCTCATGGACTAGCCACGTTGGAGCAGATAGTTTACTTAAGAGGGAAGGCTGTTGTAAAAAAAGAAGTGCAAAACATTTTAAAACAAAAAGTGGATGAAGGTACACTTGAAAAACACATTTTAAATGAGAAACATGCCTTATATTGTTTAAAGGGTACACTTGATGTAGACTTAGGATATAGGCAGGACTATATGAAGATATTGTCTCCTTTTGACAATGCTGTCATACACAGAGAGAAGTTAAAAATGTTTTTGAGTTTGACTACAAGATAGAGTGCTATACGCCAAAAGAGAAAAGAGCCTATGGGTACTTCTGCCTTCCTATACTCTTTAACGATACTTTTGTAGCTAGGGTAGACTGCAAGGCTCACAGAAAAGAGGAGACCTTGGAAATCATCCATCTACACTTTGAAAAAAACTTTGTAGATATGGATGCTTTTTCTGCACTTTTTGCAAAAGAGATAAAAAGATATGCTTTGTTTAATGGGTGTGAAGAGGTAGTTTTAAAAGATGTGAGTCCTAGGAAGTATTTTGATACAGTTAGGAAAGAATTGAAATACTTAGCTCATATACGAAAGGAGGATAAATGAAAAATATACTAAATTACATTAAAGTCAATAAACAAATCTCTACAGCAGGACAACCAACAAAAGAGCAGTTTGAAACCATAGCCAAAGAGGGTTTTGATGTTGTCATAAATTTAGCCATGCACAATAAAGGTGCATTGAAAAAAGAGGATAAAATAGTCTCTAAAAATGGAATGCTCTATTTTCATCTACCGATTACTTGGAAAAATCCAGAGTTAGATAGGTTGGAGCTTTTTATAAGGCTTTTGGAGATGTTAGAGAAAGGAAATAAAAAGGTTTTTATTCACTGTATTAAAAATCATAGGGTTTCAGTTTTTATGCATGTATATAAAAAAACTGTTTGGAAAGAAAAAAATGGTTTATTTATTTCACCTACTGACTATAAACCAAATAAAACTTGGAAGAGTATTATAGATGACTATAGATAATCTAATATGGATAGATAATTGTAATACAGTAAACTGGACTGAACTATCTAATCTTTATAAAATAGCACCACTGGGAGACAAACCACCCTCTATGCTAAAAACTGCATTTAACAATAGTACTTTTACCTATTTTGTGTATGATGAAAAAAAGCTTATAGGCGTAGGCCGTGCTTTGGCAGATGGGATAGATAGTGCTTACCTATGTGGACATAGCTATACATCCTGAGTATCAAGGCTTAGGGCTTGGAAAAGCTATTACACAAAAGCTTTTAGACAGTGTTAAGGGCTATAGTAAAGTGATACTCTTTGCAAACATAGGGAAAGAGGGTTTCTATGAACAACTAGGATTTTCTAAGATGACTACGGCGATGGCTATATTTAAAAATCAAGATATGGCTAGAGAAAAAGGATTGGTAAAATAAAGATGCAAATAGAATTTACAAAACAAGAAAAAGAGCTACTGGTTCATAAACTTAAATACTATTTTGCCGAAGAACTAGACCAAGACATCGGGCAGTTTGATGCAGAATTTCTCTTGGACTTTTTTGGGAAAG
>Ga0256824_10000167_pt1 | contig 23387 bp, 12 predicted proteins | sample CV67metaG_FD_191570 | JGI IMG/M metagenome (GOLD analysis project Ga0256824, IMG submission 191570) | Hydrothermal vent microbial communities from East Pacific Rise, Pacific Ocean - CV67 | ecosystem: Environmental > Aquatic > Marine > Hydrothermal vents | place: Pacific Ocean: East Pacific Rise...
CTGTTACTACGTCTATTGTCATATCTGTGATTGGTGCTTTATCTACTGACACTGTATAAGTAGCACTCTCGCCTTCTACTACATCTGATGCTCCTGAGATAGATACTGTAAGTGTATCTTCTGCTCCGGGAGTTGGCTCATCTGTAATCAGACCTAAACCTGTATCATCAGTGATAGTTGCATTAGTTGGGTTAGTAAGAACCATATCTAGAGTCTCACTACCTTCATCTATAAAGTCATCACTTACTGGTACTGTAATTGTTTGAGTTGTTACACCTGGGTTAAATGTAAGAGTACCGTTAGTGTTTGTATAGTCTAGTCCCTCTGTTGCTGTTCCATCTGCTGATTGGTAATCAACTGTAATTGGAAGTTCACTTGGGTTAGAAAGAGTTACAGTGAATGTCATTGTCCCTGCATCTTCGTTTACGCTTACGTCGTTTATAGTAATTGTAGGTGCATTAGAAATTGCAGTAGTTACTGAATCAATCCCAATAATCGTATTTTCAAATCCACCACCATTGACATCAGTAATTGAAGCTGTAAATTTTTCTATATCTTCTACTTCACTATCTAAAACAGTATCTACAGTAAAATCTATTGACGAAGTACCTGCTGCGATAGTAACTGTTGTAACTACATCTACTATATCTCCATCTTCTGTTGTAACGTGGCCTGTCACTACATCTACTAGTAAGTCTGTAATTGGTGTCTTATCTACTGAAACTGTGTAAGTCGCAGTCTCACCCTCTACTACTGATGTGTCACCCGCTATACTAACGGTTGCTGTATCCACAGATGTTGGAGAGTCTTCATCTGTAATTGTTGTTGTAATCTCTGTATTTCCAAGTGCTACAGCTTCTACTCCACCACCTGTTGCATCTGACATAGTTACTGTGTAATCTTCTGCACCTTCAGCATAAGCATCATCATTAGTCTGTACTGTGAAGTCTACTGATGTTTGACCAGCTGGGATTGTTACTGTAGTACTTAGTGCTACATAGTCTCCATCTTCAGTTGTAACGTGGCCTGTAATAATTGTAACTGTTAAATCTGTAACAGGAACCTTATCTGCAGTTACTGTATATGTAGCTTCGTAAGATTCATCTACTGCTGTATCTCCACTTAGAGTTACAGTAAGTGTATCTTCAGCTCCTGGAGTTGGCTCATCTGTGATTGTACCTATACCTTGGTCATCTGCCATTACTGCATTTGCACTTAGGTTAGAGAGGTTCATCTCAAATGTCTCATCTGCTTCTGCGATGTAATCATCTGTGATTGGCACGATGATTGTAGTTGTAGTTGTTCCTGCTGCGATTGTACTTGAACCAGTCACTGCTGTATAGTCTTCACCCGCTACTGCATCTATATCTGCAGATGCATAGTCAAATGTAACATCTTCTGTAGTTGTTTTAGTGAGGGTTACTGTAAAGATAAGTGTCCCGGCATCTTCATCGACTATAACATTATCAATAACAACACTTGGTATTGTTCCCTCGTCATCCATGATTGTAGTTGTAAGAGGAGTCTCATCTACATTGATAGTTTCAAATCCTCCACCATCCGTATTACCAGTTAGTTCTACTGTATAGTTTTCATTACCTTCTTCAATAGTATCATCTATATTTGTAACAGGAAAAGTAACAGATGTTTCTCCAGCTGGGATAGTTACCGTAATTGTATTTGGAATTAAATCACCATTATCTGTTGTTGTATGACCTATCGTTACTTCAATTTCCATATCAGTTGCTGTTGGCTCATCTACTGTTACAGTATAAGTTGCAGTGTTACCTTCAAGTACTGTTGAGTCACCTGTAAGGACTACATTGATAACTTCTTCATCTGGCTCTGTGCCTGATATTGAGTTATCTTCTATAGTTGTTGTTGCTACATCTGTACCAGTTGTTACAGCTTCGAAACCTCCACCTTGTGGGTTAGAAATTGTCACTGTGTAATCTTCATTACCTTCAGCATAAGCATCATCTACTGTTGTTACTTGAAGTGTTGTACTTGTAGTCCCTGCTGCAATAGTTACAGTTGTTACTACATCTACTATATCTCCAGCCTCTGTTGTAGTGTGACCTGTTACTACATCTACATCTACATCATCTGTTGGTGTCTTATCAACTGAGATAGTATATGTTGCTACTGCTCCCTCAGCTACTACTGCATCGCCAGTGATACTAACGATTGCTGTATCTTCAACTCCTGGTGTTGCTTCATCTGTAATTGTTGTAACTACTTCGGTATTACCTAAAGTAACGGTGCTATGTCCACCATCTGTGTTAGCAGTAATCTCTACTTTATAATCTTCTGGATTTTCTTTCATCGCATCATCAAGATTATCTACTGTAAATGTTGCTGTTGTACTACCAGCAGGGATTGTTACTTGAATTGTTTCAAGCACTACATCGCCATTTGTAGTTACATCTGTAATAGTTACATCCACTACCATATCTTCTAATGGAGCCGTTGTCACTTCTAACGTGTAAGTAGCTGGACTTCCTTCTTCTGTAGATTCATCACCTGAAATACTAAGAGTAACACCATCTTCATCCAAGATTGTACCGATACCTTGAGTATCACCTATCTCTGCATTTGCACTTGGGTTAGATAAGTTAATTTCAAAAGTTTCCGTAAGTTCTGCCATAGTGTCATCTGTAATTGGTACGGTAATTGTTGTTGTTGTAGCACCTGCTGTAATTGTTCCTGAACCAGCTACAGCTGTATAGTCATCACCATCGAGTGCTGTTGCATCTGCTGATGCATAATCAAATGTTACATTCTCAGATGTAGGTGTGCTTAGAGTTACAGTAAATGTCATTGTCCCAGCAGACTCATCTACTGTTACATCATCAATTCTTAATGAAGGGGTACCCTCATTATCAATAATTGTTGTTGGAAGTGGAGTTTCATCTACATTTATAGTTTCGAATCCTCCACCTGTTGTTGTCCCATTAAGAGTTACTGTATAACTTTGATCCTCTTCTTCTACATCATTATCATTGTTATCTACAGTAAAATCTACAGATGTCTCTCCTGCTGGGATTGTTACTGTGATTGTAGTTGGAATTAAGTCTCCATCATCTGTTGTTGTGTGACCTATTACTACTTCTATATCCATAGCTGTTGCAGTTGGCTCATCTACTGTTACTGTGTAAGTTGCAGTACCACCTTCAGCTACTGTTGCATCACCTGTAAGAACCACGTTAACAACTTCTTCATCTGCTTCAGTTCCTGGAGTAGTATTATCTGAGATAACTGTTTCAACTGGAGTTGTATCTACATCTACTGCTTCAAAGCCTCCACCTGTTGTTACACCTGAAAGTTCTACTTTATATGTCTCATCACCTTCTGCATAAACATCATCTGCGTTATCTACAGTAAAGTCTACTGTGTCAGTTCCTGCTAGAACTGTTACAGTAATTGTAATTGGTGCAATATCTCCATCTTCAGTTGTAACGTGGCCTATAACTACGACTACATCCATATCCGTTAATGGTGTCTCACTAAGAGTTACAGTGTATGTTGCACTCTCTCCCTCTGGCACAGTTGTATCTCCACTGAGAGTTACAGCTACTGGAGGTAAACTTGTTGTATCTTCATCTGTTACTGGTGTAGACTCATTCCCCTCTGGATCTTTAGCTACAACTGATGCTGTGTAAGTCATACCATCTTCAAAGTCTGGTAACTCATCAACTGAAATTTCCCAGTTTCCATCTGCATCTACAGGAACATCAGTTTTAGTAAAAACAACCTTACCTGTTGCATCTGTAATTTCAACATCAACTGTTGGTGCATTCTCAGCTGTACCTGATAAAGAACTTGGTACATCATTTGAATCAACTGGGTCCACGTTAAAATCTACTGTTGCTGTTGGAAGTAAGTCAAAAGAGTCATTATCAGTTACCGGCTGAGACTCATTTCCTTCTGGGTCTTTTGCCACAACACTCGCTGTATAAACTACATCTTCTTCAAATACTGGAAGTTCATCAACTGGAATTAACCAGTTCCCATCGGCATCTACAGGAACATCGCTTTTACTAAAAACCACATTTCCATCTTCATCTGTAATTACAACATCTACTGTATCCGCATTCTGTGCTACACCCGTGAGTGAAGCAGGTTCATCATCCGCATCATTTGGAGTAACATTAAAATCTACCGTTGAAGAAGGAGAAAGATCATAAGAATCCTCATCAGTCGCCGGTTCAGACTCAACACCCTCATTATCTTTTGCAACTGCTGTAGCAGTATAAACAACATCTTCATCAAACTCTGGAAGCTCATCTGATGGAATTTCCCAGTTTCCATTATCATCTACAGGAACATCGTTTTTACTAAAGACTACATTTCCATCTTCATCTGTAATTACAACATCTACTGTAACAGCTCTTTGGCTTGTTCCTACTAATGTGCTTGCCTCATCACTTGAAGCCACCTCTAAATCAACTGTAGCTGATGGAGCTACATCATAAGTATCATCATCAGTTACTGGTTCAGATTTATTTCCTTCTGGGTCTTTTGCTACGACACTCGCTGTATATGTCATGTCTGCATCAAACTCAGGGAACTCATCTGCTGGAATTTCCCAGTTTCCATTATCGTCTACTGGAACATTGTTTTTGCTAAAGACTACATTTCCATCTTCATCTGTAATTACAACATTTACACTTTTTGCATTTTCTGTTGTACCGCTCAGTGAAGCTGGTTCATCATTTGGATCACTTGGAGTAACATTAAAATCTACAGTAGCAGTTGGTTGAAGATCAAAAGAATCATCATCTGTTACTGGAGTTGATGTAGTACCGTCTGTATCTTTAGCTACAACTGTTGCTGTATAAAGTTCATCTTCTTCAAATACTGGAAGTTCATCAACCGGAATTGACCAGTTACCATCGGCATCTACTGGAACATCATTTTTACTAAAGACAACATTTCCATCTTCATCCGTAATTACTACATTTACAGTCTGTGCATTTTGTGTTGTACCACTCAAAGAAGCTGGTTCATCACTTGCATCATTTGGAGTCACATTAAAATCTACTGTTGCCGTTGGAACTGCTTCATCACTAATAATACCTAAACCTGTATTATCAACAATTGTTGCATTTGAAGGGTTAGAAAGAATCATATCTAAGGTCTCAGAACCTTCACTCAAGATATCATTGCGAACTGGTACTGTAATAGTTAATGATGTCACCCCAGGTTCAAATGTTAAGGTTCCAGATGTTTGAGTATAGTCATCACCTGCTACTGCCGTTCCATCTGCTGATTGATAATCTACAGTTACTGGTAATGCACTTTGATTACTAAGAGTAACAATAAATGTCATCGTCTCATCAGCTTCATTCATTGTAACATCGTTAATTTTTATCTCTGGCTCTGTATTATCTATAATTGTAGTAATCACATTAGAACTTACGATAGCAACGCTTTCGTAGCCACCATCTGTTGTTCCTGTAATTTCAACCTTGTAATCTTCAGGAGCCTCACTAATATTATCATTTACATTAGGGATCTCAAATGTTGCTGTTGTATTGCCAGCAAGAATTGTTACAGATATTGTCTCCGTTACTACATCACCATATGTATCAATGTTTGAAATAGTTACATCGATAATCATATCTACTAGTGGAGCTTCAGTAAGCGAGATTGTATATGTAGCATTCTCGCCTTCTATTACAGAAGTATCTCCCGTAAGGCTCATTTGTGTTCCGGCATCAGCTGGATTATCTGGGTTTTCTGGATTTGTTGTAGACTCATCTGTAATTGTTGTTGTAACTTCTGTATTGCCTAAGTCTACAACAGCATTGCCACCATCGGTATTGCCAGTAATTTCTACTTTATACTCTTCTATAGACTCTTTAATAGCATCATCAACATTATCAATAGTAAATGAGACAGATGTAGCACCAGCAGGGATTGTTACTTGAATTGTTTCTAGAACAACATCTCCGTTAGTAGTTACATTGGTAATTGTAATATCAACAACCATGTCTTCTATTGATGATTCAGTTAATTCTACTGTGTAGGTTGCAGCATTTCCTTCTTCTATAGACTCTTCACCAGAGATAGAAAGAACAACTCGTGGAGGAGAAAGAGGAACAATAGGGGTATTATTGTTTTGCTCAGAAAGTGGAATCATCGATTCTTCTAACTCTTTTTGATTCAGTAGGGTAAATTTAGCATCACGAAGATCACTCACAATGTCAGTAATTGATCCATCACGATCTGAGAACTCAGCTGAACGTGATTTTTCATCTCTTGAAGCATCATCTCCTGCCGCTGTATCATCTAAAAGTGCTAAATCAGCTTCAGTTTCTGATGTCTCCTCCGTATCTTCTACAAGCCCTTTATCAAGTGCTGCAGTGACACTCTTTTTGTCTAAGCCACTCTCTAGAGAATCTGCTTTGCCCTCAAAAAGTGATGCATCAAAAAGCTGCTCTTGAGATCCCATAAGCATAATAGGCTCGTCACTATCAGGCATATCAATTTTAATATATGCAGTTGCTCCATTAGCCTTGTCTCCAAAAACAACCATATCTTCAGTTATTTTATCTCCGACTTTAAGCTCTATAACATTACCCTCTGCATCTTTAGCAAAGAATTTTCCCTCTAACGATTTTATTGTACCTACAAAAGTTTTCATGACATCCCCTAATTCTATAGAATTTTAATTGTTTAGATTATAGGGGAAAAAGAAAATGATTACTATTGGCCTTGAGGACAATACGAAAAAAAATATAATATTTTATTATTTTAAAAGGAGGGCTAACGCGAGTCTGTCTTTAATGTTCAACTTGCTGTAAATATGCCCTGCATGGGCTTTTACAGTACGTGGTGTTATATTTAATGCCTCGGCTACTCTTTTGTAAGTGTCTCCATTCTTTAAAAGATTAGCCACTTCTTTTTCACGTGAAGTTAGTTCATTCAAAAGATGACTATTTTGAGCTTGAGAATTAGGTAATTCAGTAATCATAGCAGAGATAATTTCAGGATGTAACCAGACCATCCCCTCTTCAATTGTATAGAGTGCTGATTGTAAAAAATGCTCTTTCATCATCGCATTTCCATAACCGTCAGCACCATATTTTAAAAACTCTTTTGCAGTGCTAAGTGTTGGAGTACGATGAAGAACTAGGACTTTATTATCTCTTTCTTTGAGTGTTTCAATAAGTCCAAAACACTTTGGAGCACAAGAAGACACATTCATAATAACTAGGCTTGATTCTACCTTTTTCAATTCATCCGCACTCTCAACCAATAGAGATTTTTTATGTATTGCTCTTTGCCAATGGGCAATAAGAGCTAAGTCATCACTTAACAATATTATGTCCATCTTAACGCTCACTAAAGGTATACTGTTTTGTTTTTAAAATAGGTTTGAGTATGTAGTCTAATACACTTTTTTGTCCAGTAATAATATCAACATTTACTGTCATCCCAGGTATAATTTTAAGTGGTTTCACGTCGCTTCCTAAAAAGTTTTTATTTGTTTTAATTCTTACGGTATAAAAAGTATTATCTTTTTCGTCCTTTATAGTATCGGCACTTATGAGAACAACTTTACCATCAAGTCCCCCATATATAGAAAAATCATAGGCTGAAAACTTTACAATAGCTTTTTGATCAAAGTAAATGAATGCAATATCAGAAGGTTTAATTTTAACTTCAACAAGAAGTGTCTGATCACTTGGCACAACTTCGACTATATCTGCACCTGGTCTAATGACACCACCTACGGTGTGCACAAACATCTTTTGCACTATTCCATTCATTGGTGAACGAACAAGTGTTCTTGTTACTTGATCTTTAAGTGCTGTAGAGTTGACTCGAATTCCTCGAAGTTCTGCGATCGCTTCATTGAGTTGTAGTTTTGCTTCATTTTTAAAAAGTAGTTTTGACTCAGTAATCATACTTCTTACTTCTTTTATTGCAGCATTAAGCCTTGGAATAGAAAGCTTCACTGCACTGTATCGTTCAGATGCTTGATTTGCTTCACGTTGGAGTTTTAAAAAGTCAACTTTAGATGAGACTCCGCGAGCTACCATAGGTTTCGTCATACGAACCTCTTTGTTTATCATTCCTAAAGAGGTATTGAGGTGTCTTTTCTGTGAATATGCTTCTGAAAGCTCCTGCTTTTTCTGCGTTAACTGAGCTTTTAAAGCATTGAGCTTTGAAGAGAACTGTAGCTTATTTGTATCAAACAAACTTCTCTCATTGGCTACGAGTTCTGGAATTCTTTTTGTTAACTCATCGCTAACTTCAAAATTTTCACCATTAGATTCTGCCTTTAAACGCAGTATTTTCGCCTCGAGTGCATCTGCTAAAATAGCATTAGAGCTAAAAGAGGATTGAGACTTTTTATTATCAATTTTTATAAGCACTTGGCCCTTGACAACTTCTTGTCCCTCTCGTACTAAAATCTCTTCAACTATTCCACCCTCAAGATTTTGAATCATCTGGTTTTCACCACTAGGAATAATCTCTCCATCTCCACGGGCAATTTCGTCAATTTGAGCAAAGTATGCCCACGTTATAAGAAGAAAAATAGCAGCTACCCAAAAAAACATAACTACTCTGAGCTTTTTCGGTGCCGATTGTAAAACAGCAGCACTTAAAGAGTGCATAAATTCATAATCTTTTTGAGTTAAATTCTTCTGCATATCTTCGCTCATGACTGCCCTCCCTGTAATTTAGCTGTAACTTCAGCCTTGGGACCATCTAGTAAAACTTTCGATCCATGCATTACAATTACTCTATCAACCAGATCTAGTAGCGATAATTTTTGAGTTATAAGCAGGAATGTTTTATCTTTTATCTCATCCCTTAAACGCATAAGCAGTTGCTTCTCAGTAGTTTGGTCCATCGCATTTGTTGGCTCATCCATCAGCACAATGGGACTATCTTGAAGTAAAGAGCGGGCAATCCCTATACTTTGACGCTGTCCACCAGAAAGCCCTGCACCACGTTCACCAATTGGCATCTCATAGCCTAAAGGATGGGTGTGAATAAACTCATTTGCACCACTAAGTACTGTTGCTTTTATAACATCTTCATCATGAGGATGGCGTTCTGATGAGATGATATTTTCTTTAACTGTTCCCTTAAACAGGTGTATATCTTGAGGCACATAACTCATCATTCGACGGACATCAGCCGGATCAATTTGTGATATATCAATCCCATCAATTAAAATTGTCCCACTATCTGGTTCATAAAGTTTTAAAATAAGCTTTGCGATAGTAGATTTCCCAGAACCTATACGACCAATAAAGGCAACCTTTTCCCCTGCATTAATTTTGAAACTTACCTTATTAATTGCTGGAACTTCTGAACCTGGATAACAAAATGTTACATCCTTAAATTCAATCTCCCCAGTAAGTGTGGGACGCTCAACAAAATCTTGCCCTGCTGGGCGTTCTGCTGGACGGGTAATTATTTCATTAAGTGTTTCATAAGAGCTTCTCGCATCAGCATAATTAGTTATTAGTGAAGCAGCTTGTCCCATAGGGCCAACCGTACGTGATGTTAAAATCACAACTGCAATAAGCCCACCCATTGTTAACTCAAACTCCTGAATCATATAGACCCCAAACACAACAACAAAAACAGTATTTAGCTGAATTAAAAGGTTAGTAATATTTGGTATTGAGGAAGAAAAAAGACGAGATTTAAGATTTTTTTCGGCAATCTCTCCTGTTGACTCTTCCCATTCCCACTGAACCTTACCAGCCATGCGCATAGATTTTACAGTCTCAATATTTTGTAGTGTTTCTATTAAGATAGCATTTTTCTTCGCAGCTGCGGCATGCGAAGCTTCTATACTCTCCCGTAGTGGTCCTTTAATCACTAGAGCATAAAGAAAAATTAGAAGCATTGTCAACATTGGAACAAAAACTAGCATCCCACCTATGTAATAGATTACAAGTAAAAATATAATCGCAAAAGGAAGGTCAATAACCGCACTCATTGTCGCTGTAGTGAAAAATGAACGGACTGATTCAAAGTTTTTTAAATTGTTAGCAAAAGAACCAACAGAGTCTGGATGTGCAGCCATTTTTAGGTCAACTACTTTTTCAAAAATAATAGAAGACATAATAATATCGCTTTTCTTACCTGCCACCTCAAGCATGTACCCACGTGTAAACTTTAAAAAGAAATCTAAAATATAGACTAAGACAATCCCGATCGTAAAGACCATCAATGTCTCTTGTGCATTATTTGGGATAACTCTATCATACACATTCATTGTAAAAAGAGGAGTAGCTAAAACAAAAAGGTTTATCAGAAGAGAAGCCCAAAGGACATCGCTGTAGATTCTACTCGAGAGTTTAATCGTACTCCAAAACCAATGTTTCTGTTTGAGTTGGAGTGTTCTACTATTTTTAGTCTCATACTTAAACTCTTTTTTAAGCATAAATGCAAACCCCAAGTACTCACTCTCTAAATCTTCAACACTTAACCACTCTTCAATTCCATCACCCTCTGCATAAATGATTTTAACCTCTTTTCTATCTTGGGAAAAATTCTCTAAAATACAGGTATTGTCGTTACTAAGTAGTAAAATCATAGGGAGTTGGAGTTGTAGCATTTTACTTATTGGGCGTTCTACAAGTGTTGACTTAAGCCCAGCACGACCTGCGACACGTGAAAAAAGTGATTTTGAATTATTTATGGAGAAAAGCTCTTGTGTTTCACTACTGTTATGAACAGGCAAGCCTGCCATAAGTGCTTCAGCCGTAAAAGGCTTATGAAAGAGTTTAGTATACAAAACAAGAGAGTCTAAAAGAGAATCTTGTTTAAATAGTATTGTTTTGTCGCTCATATGAGTCTTACCTTACTTCGATATTTAATATGACAGTTTCACTTCTATACGGCGGTTTGCTCTACGACCTTCAGCTGTACGATTTGTTTTAATAGGATCTAACTCTCCGCGTCCACTTGATGTAAGACGAGTCGATTCTACTCCCTCTGCTTCTAGTGCCATTTTAACAGCAGCTGCTCTCTCTTGCGAAAGTTTCATATTTTTAGCTTCTTTATCTACACTATCAGTATGACCAATTATTTCTGCTCTATACTCTGGGTATTGTGCTAAAAACTCAGAAAATTCTACTATTTTTGGGTGATAGCTATCTTCTATTTTCGCTAACTTTGATGCAAAATTGATTGCTAGCACTTTTGTAATTGGGCATCCAAATTCATCAATTTTACTTCCCTTAACAGTGTTTGCACATCTATCTTGATAGTCTAAAATACCATCGCTATCGGAATCAAGAGGGCAGCCATGCTTGTCTACATTAATTTTATGTGGAGTCTGTGCGCATCTATCTTTGTCATCAAGAACACCATCCCCATCGGAATCAACAGGACAGCCATATCTATTAACAGTTGTACCTTTTGGAGTGCCAAGACAACGGTCAACACTATCCATTACTCCGTCTTTATCTAAATCTACATCTTTAGGAATAAGAACATAGAGTGCGACCATGACACGGTTAGAGAGGTCTCTCCCTTCATCAGTAGCATCACTATAAGCTAAATCTTTACCATTACGGTACTCTACAGTAGTGATATTCTCATCAACACCTCTTTGGTGTAAACTCTCTTGAACTTCTTTAGCATACTCGCTACTATAGTTCGCACTACAGTACTCACCTAAAGAGTTTCCAAAGAAATTTTGAATTGAGTTAGCATAAGTGTCTGAATCAATTGTTTTTTCATTCATGTCATCTGTTGTCGCTTCTGTGTGACCAATAATACTAACTACAATCTCTTCATTTTTCTCTTGATACTCTTTAATCTTATCTGCTATTGCATCTAATTGAGAAGAGACTTTATCGCCCTCGACCTCTTTTGTAAAAGGTATTGCATCAAAGCGAACTATCTCTAAAAAACTTCCATTCATTATTGGATCGGCTTTTACTTGAGATGCATTTGCCTTTTGTGCTACATTAAAATCATAATCATAAATATCTGCATTTAAAGCCAGTGCTAGGAACAGTCCAAATAGTATTTTTTTCATCATCTACTCCTCTACCAACTCAACTTCTACGCGTCGATTTGTATGCTTACCTTCAGGTGTGCTATTATCTGCAATAGGCTCATTTTCACCTCTACCCTCAGTACTCATTATCTCTGCTGGAACTCCATCTTCAATTAACATTTCATAGATAGCGTTCGCTCTATTTTTTGATAACTTCATATTCAAGTCAGCATCACCTTTAGAACTTGTGTGCCCTACAATTAATATTTTCGCATTTGGTTTTGTTTTTATAAAATTAGCAAACTCTTTGACTCTCTCTTTTGAGTCTTCGTCTACCTCATAGCTATAGTACAAGAAATTAACACCTAAGTTAAGGGATGAAGTACACCCTTTGTTATTAACTCTGTATCCTTGTGGAGTATCTGGACACTTATCAAGATAGTCCATAATACCATCCATATCAGTGTCGTAAGCACACCCTTTCGCATCTACTTTTACACCACGTGGAGTTAAAGGACACTGGTCTACTGAGTTGTAAACACCGTCTCCATCATTGTCACGTTTAAACTCTTTACAACCATAAGGCATAATATTGTTCTCTTTTAAAGAGTTGTCACATAGATCTAAATTGTCAACTATATTGTCACCATCTACATCTAGTTTTACAGGAAGTGTGTCTAAGATTTCATGTGCATCTTCGTCTGTGTAAAGATTTACTTTTGCTGTATAGTCATTCTCTTGGCCTGCAACAGCAGTAACAAGAAGACCCATTGCATCTAAAATTCTATACTTTGCGAACAGTCTATCGTACTCAGATTTTATAATCTGTGAACGTGAGTTAATTACATCTGTTTGAGCAGAAAGAAGGTCTAGAAGTGAACGTCTTCCTAGATCATACTCTTCTTTGTAAAGATTAAGTGTTTTTTCACTGTAATCGCTATATTTTTTCAAATCTTGAAGCTGAAGTCCTATCATCTCATAGGCATTCCAAGAGAGGTCTAAACCTTCAATCACTTGACGTTTTAGATCTCTTTTAATCTCTATCTCTTGGTTTATTTTACTAACATGCTTTTGTATATTTGCTTTGTCAGCTCCACCACGGTAGAGGTTGTATGTCATCAATATACGAGCCTTAAACCTATCATCAGCTTGGTCAAATCCATTAGGAACTCTTGAAGCGTCGTTATAAGATTGAGATACTTCTAAGTCAAACTTAGGATAGTAATCTTTTTCTCTCTGCTTCCAGAGTGCTTGTGCACCTTTAATGTTGTATTGGCTTACCAAAAGTGATGGGTTGTGCTCAATTGAGTACATTGCAGCTCTTTCAATACTTTCTGGCATAGGAAGGTCAAAGTCTGGTCTTTTCATCTCAGAAACACTTGGCATACGACCCAGTACTCGTCTATATGTATACTCAGTGTCGCGTGCATTATTTTGCTGTACCGTTAAGTTTGAACGTGCGAGTGAAAGTGTAGACTGAATCTTTTTTACTTCTGAGTCTGTAGTAAGCCCTGCATCAAAAAGGTCTTTAACTTTAAAATAAATAGTTTCGTTAATCTGTACATTTTCCCGTGCAGTTTGGAGAAGTTCATAAGAGCGAAGTACACTTACATAAGCACTTGTCATCTCGAATGCCATATCATTTGCTTTTTCTATGTAATGGTACGCAGCTGAGAGTATACGTGCTTCTTCATAATCTACTTTATGCATAGTGCTAAAACCATCAAAAAGATTCTGAGTTAAAGTAAGTGTACTGTTATAGTTAGTATAATCAGGATCTCGAACATGACTATAAAGTTCACCCCCATTATTGTAACCTGCACTAGCACTGAGATCTAATTGCGGATAGTACTCTGACTCTGCAATATTTAAATCTTGTTGTGTTGCTCTAAAATTTTTAAGTCTCTCTTGAACAACAGGGTTAGTGTTTAAAACTTCTTTCACATTCTCTTGGAGTGTAACAGCCCCAAGAGAATTACAGAAAACCACACCTGTTAATGAAGCTATAACGAAACTTTTTTTCATCATAATTAATTCCCTTTTATGTTTTTATCACAAATAACTATTTATAATAAAGCTATATTTGTTGTATTGTACCTTATTTATATGAGTTTGTAGTGACTTTTAGGGTTTTAAGAGCATTTTTTTTTAAAATGTTATAATATATTATTAATAGCAACACATTATAAGGATTCATTATGTGTAAATCGTCATTTAAGACCTACTCTTCTACCCAAGCATCACTCTTAAAGACTCGTCCATCATCCAAAACTTTAAGCTTAAATGCCGAACTACATTTTCCATCACTAATATCCATTATAGCTATTTGTAAAATAGCTCGGCATTTTTTAGGAATATCAAAATGTCCTTTCATACCTGTTAAGAACTGCTTGAGTGGAACTTTTGCATCCATTCCTATTACATTGTCTCTACATCCAGTCAAACCTATATCACTCAGGTATGCAGTTCCTTGTGAAATTTGAAAATCATCTGTTGAGACATGAGTATGTGTCCCTATAATTGCACTTACCTCTCCTTGAAGTAGTAGCATCATCCCACGTTTCTCACTTGTAGCCTCTGCATGAAAGTCTATAAAAACATTTTTAACACCATCAACTACCTTTAAGTTCTCAACCGTCTCCTGCGCACATCTAAATGCATTATCCGAATAAGGCATAGAAAAATGTCCCATAAGGTTTAAAACTGCAAGCTTCTCTCCTGCAACATCGTAGACCTTACAACCTGTTCCAGGCACACCCTCAGGGTAATTATGTGGACGGAGAAGTTCATGTGTATCAAAGAGAGGTAAAATATCTTTTTTATCCCAAGTATGGTTTCCTCCACTCATTACATCTATACCATAAGAGACTAGCTCATTCGCATTTTTTGCAGTCAAGCCAAAACCATGAGAAGCATTTTCATAGTTTGCTATTACAAAATCTATGGCGTGCTCCACTTTTAAATTTTTAAGATGCGTTTGAATCATCTTACGTCCTGGCTGACCTACAATGTCACCTATAAAAGCTATGCGCATATTTTTCCTTTACTCTTAGAGTATTTTTGGTTTATTATTTCTCAAATAAAAGAGTGTTGTTTTAATGATGTCCTCATCATCTCTACTGTCAGATTTTATCATCTCTTTTGAGTTATTAAGATAAGTAATAGTAATGTTTTGTCCATAGTTCATAATAGATTTTATCTTTTTATCAAGGGCTAAAAGTTTAATAACCATCAATTCAAAAAACTGTTTTGTTGGGTTGTCTAACTCTCCAAACCTATCTATTACTTCCTCTTCTATCTCATAAATTTCAATTGACTCTTCACACTGGGAGAGTCTTCTATATATATCTAAACGTAGTCTATCCTCTTTAACAACCTCATCGGAAATAAAAGCAGAGATAGTGAGTTTAATATCAACCTTAGCACGTTCACTCTCTTTAGAGTTACTAAGCTCTTTAATGGCATCCTCTAACATTCGCAGATAGAGTGAGTAGCCTATGTTTTTAATGTGCCCACTCTGAGCATCACCCACTAAGTTACCACCTCCACGAATCTCTAAATCGTGATAAGCCAAAACAGAACCAGAACCTAAAAAGGAGTTTGACTCTAAGGCTAAAAGACGTTTTTTGGCTTCATCGGTTAGAACTTCTTTGTTCTGTACTATAAAGTAAGCAAAACCTTCAACGTGGCCACGACCAACACGACCACGAAGTTGATGCAAGTCTGCAATTCCAAATCTATCGGCTCCATCTACAAGAATGGTATTTACCTTAGGCATATGAATACCAGACTCAATGATGGAAGTCGCTATCATCAAGTCATACTCTCCTGCTTCAAACTTAAGCAGCTCTTTTTCTGTCTCAACTGCTGAGATTTTAGAGTGAAGCATAACAACTCGAAGGTCAGGAAGTAAGGCTTTGAGTTCACCGAGTTTAATAGGCATATGGTCAATGGAGTTATGCACATAAAATACCTGTCCACCACGGCGAAGTTCTCGAAGTATAACCTCTTTGACAAGCTTCTCTTCATACTCTTTAACAAAGGTTCTTACCCCTTGGCGTTCACTTGGTGGTGTTAAGAGTTGACTCATTGTTTTTATAGAGCTCATCGCTTGGTTGAGTGAACGGGGAATTGGAGTAGCGCTCATCGAGAGCAAGTGCACGTTATGGTAGAGCTCTTTTATCTTCTCTTTTTGTTTGACTCCAAACTTATGCTCTTCATCGATGATAACTACACCAAGCTTCTTAAACTCTAAACCAAACAGAGAGTGTGTTCCCACAACACAATCTATCTCACCACTTGCAAGACCTTTGATGACTGCATTTTTATCTTTTGTACTTACAAATCTATCGAGTTTTGCATACTTAATGCCAAGCTCAAAAAAACGCTCATGCAGAGAGCGGAAGTGCTGGGCTGAGAGTAACGTGGTTGGCACAATAAATGCCGATTGGTAGCCCGATTTGTATGCGGCAAAAATGGTGTTAAGGGCTACTTCTGTTTTACCAAAACCAACATCACCACTGAGGAGTCTATCCATAATATGTCCAGAACTCATCTGGGAGAGTATCTCCTCTACTGACTGAGTCTGATCTTCGGTATATTCAAAGCCAGCAAGGGCCTGAAAATCTTTGAGCTCTTTTTTAGCCAAGCTAATTTTAGGCGATTTTATAAGTGCACGTGCAGCTGCAGTATTGACAATCTGTCCCGCTATCTCAAGGAGTCGTTTTCTTACCTTGGCTTTAAGTTTTCCAAAACTTCCTTTGCCAAGTCTGTCTAAAACAGGAACAGAACCCCCACTTGCAATGTAACGGTCAATGTAATCAAGGTTCTCTACTGGAAGTAAAATCTTATCATCACCAACATACTTAATGACTATAAAATCTTTTATACCACCAAGAATTTCTGTCTGCTCAATCTTCTCAAAAATCCCTACACCGTAATCTTCATGTACAACGTAATCACCACTTTTTAAATCATCTAAAAGAATAGCACTTTTTCTACGACGGCGTTTTTTATCTGGTTTGTTCAGAGAAATTACTAGCTCATCGGGTGTGAGTATGTTTAAAATGTAGGGTGCATAGACTTCGGTTATATTTTGTAAATCAAAGAGACCGACCTGTTTCATTACTGCACTGTTAGCGGCAATAATAGTGATTTTTTTATCTCTGTGTACTTTGAGTAGTGAAGCCACGTTAGCGACTACTAACTCTTTATAATCATCAGAACTCTCTAAAATTTCCACGTTAAAACTCTCACGAGAGAGTTGTGGGTTATTTATACCGTAAGCATCTTTAAGGAGGTCATCTAACTTTCTCGAGAGTTTTACATTTTTCCCTTCTAAAAAGTTTGAAGCATTTTCTTCTAAATACCAAAAGCCTAAAGAGGCTATATCTTTTACAAGTGAATCGAATTCTGAGGCTTCTACCTTCTCATTGAATGTGTTAAACGTGGTTTCATCGAGGGAGTAAAACGCTGCTCTAATTTCAATGCTATCTATCTCCTCTTTGAGGGTTCTTTGAGATTCTAGTTCAAAGTACTTTATCTGCTCTATCTCATCATCAAAAAGAGAGATTCTTAGAGGATTTTTATCGGCAGGTACATAGATATCTATGATATCTCCACGAAAAGAGATCTCACCCTCAACTTGTACCATATCTACAAATGTGTAACCCCAAAAGAGCATTTTCTCTTTAAACGTGGTTAAATGAAGTTTCTCACCAAACTCTAGAGTTTGAGACTCTAAAAGCTCTGCATTTGGTAGATGAAAAAGAAGTGATTTTAATGGTGCAATAACCAGTGGTTTTGTTTTTGCATTGTGGTAGAGACGAAGTGCAGAAAAAAGAAGGTGCATCTCCTCTTTATAAGAACGTAAGTCATCTCCAAAAGAGGGACGAAAATCTGGAAAAAGAAGAGCATCTTGTTCGAAAAACTTTGCGACACTTCCAAGGTCTTCAGCCTCTTTGGCATCTTCACACACTAGAACATCTAAGTCCCTTTTTTTATGAACTTTAAAATATTCAAATAGAGCACTCTGTGACATTCTTTTCCTATTTTGATTTTGTATCTGTTTTAGATGTCTCTTTTGGAGTCTCTAGTGAACTTCTGAACTCTTTTTTATCTTTTTTCAAAATAGAGTTTCCTTCAAATATGGCCTTAGACTCTATTAGCAGTTCAATAGACTCAATAGTACCCTTGACTCTTCCTGTAGATTTAAGTTCTACTCTATTGGCATTTATATTACCTTCAACTGTCCCTTGAACAATAAGTCTATCGGTAGTAATTTCACCTTTTACAAGACCTTCTTGACCAATATTTATCTCTTTAGTCGAGACAATAGAACCATCAAACTCTCCATCTATGAAAATTTTGCAAGTTACATTCATCTCGCCTTTAATTTTTGATCCGGCTGTGATAATTGTGGTGTCACTACCACCATTGGATTTCGTATTTGTATGTGCTGTGTCGCTTTTATTAAAGATTGCCATGGTATTTTTTTCTCCTTATTAAAAATTTCTTTGTAGTTTGATACATTCCAATCCATAAACCCCTTAGGGTTAATCGCTCTTGTTTTATACCGAACTTCATAGTGCAGATGTGGACCACTACTCATCCCTGTATTTCCAGAGTAAGCTATGAGTTGCCCTTTTCTAATTAATTGACCCGATTTTATCATAACTTTATTTAAATGCCCGAAATATGTCTTAAAACCATAGTTATGTTTTAAAATAACTAAGTTTCCATACCCACTCGACTTATGAAAACCTGCAAACTCTACTGTTGCATCAGCAGTCGCATAAACGGGTGTTTTTATGTTATTACGAAGGTCTATCCCTTTGTGGAACTCTTTTCTTTTTAAGATTGGGTGCATTCTATACCCAAAAGGGCTAGAAATTCTTGTAAACTTCATAGGTGAGCCACTTGGAATAAACTGAAAAAGTGTATGCATCTGTTGGACTCCAACATCAGCCAGTTCAACTCTCTCTTCTATGGAGTCTGCTTCATCGGGAACTAGTCCCATAATAACTTCTATCTCGGAGAGTTTATTTAAAACTTTTGCTAACTCTTCTCGTTTTTGGCTTATTCGGTTCTCTGTAAGCTCTATGTTTTTGTTGAGTTCTTCTTGTTTGAGCTTTATCGTCTTACTTAACTCTTCGTTATTCTCTTTAAGCACACTTTGTGTATCTGTCAAGTCATCCACACTATCATTGAGGTATAAAATTGTTCCCATTGACAAAAGTGCGAAAAAAATTATAAAACCACCTCCATACCAGATGGCTTTTTGCATAATTTTATGCACATCAAACTGTTTAATACCTTTCTCATCACTAATGGTAACAGTAAAATGGCTATCCATGGAACTCCTTTAAAAATGCTTCTACAACACTAAACGAACCAAAAACCAAGTACTCTTGTGTCGGTTCTACTCTTTTATAAATACTCCATTGTACCTTCAATTCATTTAAAGTTGTTTGTAATTTTTCAACTAACACACCACGCTGACTCTCTATAGTTATGATTTCAACTCTTTTTATAATAGGTTTCAAAATAGACAATATTTTTTTATAATCTTTATCTTTGTAGCTATTATAGATTAAAACATATTTTTTACCCTCAAGAGAATGCAGAAGCGATGTCGCAGCAAGTGCATTATGTCCAACATCAATAATAATATTATCTCTTAACGTGGTTATACGTCCAAATAGTCGAGAGTTTAAAAAATGCTCTCGTCTGTACTCTAATTCTAAACTCTTAAGCCCTGCTATTGCTAGTTTTAAGTTCTCTTGCAAGTACAAAGGCAGTGCTAAATCTTTACTTATTTTTACAATTAACTCTCTATCTTTTAGTGTTATTGCATCATCAACTCTATCTATAAGTAAATGCTTATCTTTCGCTAAAGTCTCTGCAACATCATACACCTCTAAAAAACCCTGTTTTGCGAGTATAGCTTTTTTGTCTACGGCATTGAGTTTAGTTGTAGCTATCTCGCTTATGGTCTCCCCTAAAAAAGCCTCATGGTCTATGGCAATGGGGGTAACAAGTGTTAAAACTTTCGCAAAAACAGCCGTTGCATCATGCTCTCCACCTAGACCTGCTTCCATAACAACATAATCACACTCTACAAAAACTAGCATAGCGAGGAGTGTTGTGTACTCAAAATAACTCAGGGCTTGGGACTCTTTTTTGTTTAAAATATTTTGCAGTTTTGTATGTGCTTGTTCTAATGCTTCATCATCTATGTCATTGCCATTGAGCCAAATTCTTTCGTTGAATTTTAAAATATGTGGCGAGGTATAGTGACCTACACTAAAACCTAATGCATACAAAGCAGATGCTAAAAAACGTCCAGTAGTACCTTTTCCATTTGTCCCAATAATATGAATAATTTTTAAAGAGGGCAACTGCTCTTTAATTCGTTCATATACTTTAGGCATACGAGTGTAGTCAATGGTGTCGTAGAAGAGAGGTTTAGCGTTTAAAAAATTCTGTAACATTGGCTATTTTTTAAAGGCCACTTGGTTTCTACCATCTTTTTTTGCTTTATAGAGATACTCATCTGAAGAGTTAAGAGTATTTTTCAGTGTAACGTGGTTTTCACGTTCACTCACACCAGCACTCACAGTAACTCTGATGCGCTCGCCCTTGTACATAAAACGGGCTTTTTGCACTTTTTTTCTTACCTTATCGGCAAACATCGCACCACCCTTAGTGTCTGTTTCACTCAGAAGTGCTACAAACTCTTCTCCACCAAAACGTCCTATTATATCTACACTGCGTGCTTCTTTTTTCAGTATATTTGCAAATGCCGCTAAAACAGCATCTCCAGCTTCATGCCCGTAGGTATCGTTCACATCTTTAAAATGGTCTAAGTCAAACATGGCAACAGAGTAGTTTCTACCATAACGTTTAAACTCTGCCTCTTTCATCGCCATAAACTCATCGAGTGCACGTTTGTTATAGAGTTTTGTTAAAAAATCCTCTTTAGAGTCTTGCTTAGCTGCTGCTAACTCCTTTTCAAGCTTTTTTATTCTTGAACCTAGTACCTTTACCTCATTACTATGGTCTTTTAAGTCAGCATTTAGGAGTTGAGTATTCTCTTCTAGCGCAACAGCTATGGTAAAAAGTTTTTTATGTGCAGTTTTAAAATCTGTTGGAGAAGAGGTATTAAACTCTTGTAAATCCGATTTTATTTGGCGTATCTCAAGTGTTGAGTTATCAGAACGTTCTATCATATCAATCAGACGTAGAGAGAGTTTGTCTAAAACACCATCTAGAGACTCAACCATCTCTTTAACACTATTTTTATCGAGTGCTATTCTTAGAAGGATTGCAGACTTTATCTCACCAGCTATTGAAGCACTCTCTAACAGCTCTGGATTCTTTTTAATTTTTTCACTTAGTGTAGCTATCTGCTCATTCACACTTGATGCAATAGAGGGTACTAAAGATGCGACAAGCAATGAAGAGATTTTGGAGAGTTCTAACGGTGTGCTAGAAGACTCACTCATGCCCTCTTGTAGATTTAGGTTCTCAATAGTCGTGCTTAAGTCTGATGAATCTACCTTCCCAAAACTTTTCAAGTTTGAGAGAAAAGCATCATCATAAGTAGTTATAAAATTGACCCAAAGTTGTCTAAATTGATCAATCTGTGCAACATTTGGCGAGGACTCTAAAAGCTCTATACTGCGTTGTGCTAAGTCCGAAGCCTCTTTGTTGTGAAGTACACCTACAACTTGCAAGACTCTTTTTATAAAAATAGATTGTGCCTCAAGAGTCTCTGAACATTTACTTGGAGTAGTTCTGTTGAGTTTGGAGATAATAAATCGGGAAAATTCTGACATTGTTTTAATGCGATACTGTTTTAAATCTTTTTGGAACTCTTTATTTAAGCTTTTAGAAAATTTCTCTAAATGAATACAATCTTCACTAATCATCCCCGCTATTTTAGCCTCTTTACAAAAAGCCTCTTGGTAAAAGTCAGGAGTGAGAAGTTTACCCTCATTCTCTAAACGTTTCACTGCATTTTTTATAATAGTTTGAATAGTCATATTTTATTTTCCCCTTACTTTTGAGCTCTTGCACCCTCGGCAGAAACTTGTGCAATAAAAGCTTTAATTGCTTTTGCTGAACTACTTTTAATAGCCTCAAATCTCTGTAAGTCTGTAATTACCGCATTCGCAGCAATTGTAAAGTCATACGTTCCACGCGCGAAATACTTTTTACTCAAGCCGTTATGGTATCGTACAATATTCAGAGCAATATTCGTTCTATACCCAATAATATACCCATTTTTGTCATACTGAACAGGTGTATAGGTCGGCTCACTAATACTCAGTTCTAAATGGCTTTGCGACTCTTTTCTACTCACTAAAGAGGCATGAAAACTCTCTATAACTGCACTATCTACAGCATCTTTTATCAACACTGTATTTTCAGGATCTTGTGCAGAGATAATTACACTTGTGCTGATTTTCTCTCCAACAACACTCCGTGAAAACTTTGCACCTGGTCTGTACCCACAAGCACTCAGCAGAAGAGTCACTAAAATTATAACTACTGATTTTTGTGCAAGTGAGAAAAAAGTCATTTTAACCCTTGATAACTATGTTTACAAGTTTTTTAGGAACAACTATCTCTTTAACTATTGTCTTGCCCTCTATCCACTTAGCAATCAGCTCTTTTGCCGCAACTAAAATCTCTTCTTTAGTCGCGTCCATTGCAACTTCTACTTCTGCTCTACGTTTACCATTAACTGCAACTCCAAGCATCACAGAATCTTCTACAAAAACTTCTTCTACAACTTCTTGTTTTGCTAAGTTATTTAAAGAGAACTTCTCATTGGAAATTTCCCAACAAGTGTGAGGAATAACAGGCTCCATAATTGAGCTTAAAATCCAATAACCCTCACTCCATACATCAGCATTGTTTTGTGCATTTAGAGCATTCATCGCTTCCATAACACCCGCTATCATTGTGTTAAATGTATAACGCTCAGCATACACATCATTTGCACGTACAAGTGCCTCATAGACTTTTTTACGAGCAAGTTTTTCCTCTTTGTTTAAAGAGCTATGCTCAATGAGAGGTTTTGTAGCTGTTGGAACCACGTTAGAGCTTCTGTCAAAAAATCTTTTAATAAACTTGTATGAACCCTCAACTGCCGAGTCATTCCACTCTAGCTCTTGTGTTGGTGGTGCTGCAAAAAGAATAAATAGGCGTGCAGTATCTGCACCATATTTTGCAATGATTGCATCGGGGTCAACAGTATTACCCTTAGACTTACTCATTTTAGCACCATCTTTAAGTACCATACCTTGAGTAAGAAGCTTGTCAAATGGTTCATCAAAGTCTATATAACCCAAATCTCTAAAGACTTTTGTAAAAAATCTTGCATAAAGCAGGT
>Ga0256824_10000168_pt1 | contig 23311 bp, 21 predicted proteins | sample CV67metaG_FD_191570 | JGI IMG/M metagenome (GOLD analysis project Ga0256824, IMG submission 191570) | Hydrothermal vent microbial communities from East Pacific Rise, Pacific Ocean - CV67 | ecosystem: Environmental > Aquatic > Marine > Hydrothermal vents | place: Pacific Ocean: East Pacific Rise...
GAGGAAAATAAAGCTATAATTTAGTCATGAAATATAACAACATAGACTTTAATAATAAAACGATTTTAATCACTGGTGGAGCAGGTTTTATAGGCTCTAATTTGGCTTTTTACTTTCAAGAAAACTACCCTTTGGCACATATTGTTGTTTTTGATATCTTTAGGAGTGAAGCTGTTTTTTCTAATGGTAACTTACAAAGTTTTGGACACTATAAAAATCTTATAGGGTTTCATGGTGATATTATTTGTGGAGATTTAAATTCCCCAAATGATATGGCAGGGTTAAATAGTTATAATTTTGATTATATTTTCCACCAAGCAGCGATTTCTGATACCCGTGTTTATGACCAAGAGATTATTATGCAGACCAATGTAAACTCTTTTTATACCATTTTAGAGATGGCAAAAAAGATGGATGCTTCATTGGTTTATGCTTCATCAGCAGCGACCTATGGTTCTATGCCATCCCCTCAAACGGTGGGGAAAGAGTCTCCTGAAAACCCTTATGGTTTTTCTAAATATGCGATGGATCAGATAGCTTACCGTTATATGCGTGAAAATCCTAGCATGAACATCGTGGGGTTAAAGTACTTTAATGTTTATGGAGCAAGAGAGTTTTTTAAAGATAAAACCTCTTCGACAGTTATTCAGTTTGGTCATCAGATACTTGCAGGAAAAACCCCAAGACTTTTTGAAGGAAGTGATGAGATAGTAAGAGATTTTGTTTATATTAAAGATGTACTTCAAGCAAACATTAAAGCCTGTGATGCTAAAAAGTCTGGTGTATACAATGTTGGAACTTCAAAACCAAGAAGTTTTCAAGATATTGCAGATATTTTACAAAAAGAGTTGGGGACAGATTATGGAACAGAGTATTTCCCCAACCCATTTACAGGTTATCAGATGCATACCCAAGCAGATATCTCAACCTCTACAGAGTTTTTAGGTTATAAACCAGAGTGGGAACTGGAAAATGGAATCAAAGATTATATCTCAGAAATCATCAGAATGTACGAAGAGGAACTGTAGGGGCGACCTCCGTGTCTGCCCTTTACTGGCATAAAAAATATTGGAGTAGGGTACGGCTTTAGCCTACCGTTTAAACCAAATTTATAAAAAATTGAACTTTTTAACTTATAAGCGTTTAATTTGACGGTAGGCTAAAGCCATACCCTACGGTTTTTAAGGAATAATAATTGATAGAACTAAAAAACAAACAACCAAACATCCTAGTTATCGGTGACTTGATGATAGACCATTACTTATGGGGAAAATGTGAACGGATTTCACCTGAAGCACCCGTTCAAGTGGTCGCTATAGAGAAAGAAACAGCTGTACTTGGTGGAGCTGGAAATGTTATTAACAACCTCTCTGCTTTGGGTGCAAAGGTCTCTGTGTTAAGTGTTATCGGTCATGATGGTAATGCAGAAGAGCTTAAGGAGATGTTGTCTAATATAGATGTTAATATTGAAAGTTTGGTGGAAGAGGAGGGGCGATATACCTCAAAAAAGAGCCGTATTATCGCTTCTCAACAACAGGTTGTTCGTTATGACAAAGAGAGTACCGATGATATCTCTGAAGCTTCACAAGTAAAAATAGTTGAAAATTTCAAAGCAAATATTGTTTCATATGAGATGGTGCTTCTTTCCGATTATGGAAAAGGGGTCTTAACCAAGAAGTTAACGCGTAAACTTATAGACATTGCCAATGAGCACAATAAAAAAGTGTTGGTTGACCCAAAAGGTGATAACTATACAAAGTATTCAGGGGCTTACCTTTTAACACCTAACAAAAAAGAGGCAATCGAAGCTTCAAGGGTTGAGATAAAAGATGAAAAAACACTTTTAGAAGCGATTAGAAAAATAAAAGATGAGTGTTTATTGGATGTTTCTCTTATCACTTTAAGTGAAGATGGGATTGCTATTTATGATGAGGTGTTACGGAAACACCCAACTGTGGCACGGGAAGTTTATGATGTGACAGGGGCAGGTGATACGGTTATCGCCTCTTTAGGTTTCTCTTTGGCTTGTGGTTATAGGATAGATAAAGCTGTTAAGTTTTCAAACCTCGCAGCTGGTGTGGTGGTGGGGAAAATAGGTTCAGCCACAGCCACTCTTAACGAGATAATCGAATATGAGTCAAGTCTCAATAAATCAACCTCTGATTCCCATATTAAAACACTAGAGGAGATAACACTACTCAGTGAAGAGTTAAAGAAACGGGGTAAGAAAATAGTCTTTACCAATGGTTGTTTTGACATTTTGCATGTGGGTCATGTGAAGTATTTAGAAGAAGCAAAGAGTTATGGAGATATACTTATTTTAGGGCTTAATTCCGATGAGAGTGTTAGCCGTTTAAAAGGTCCAACTCGACCTGTAAACACCGAAGATGATAGAGCCTATATTTTAGCTTCGCTTGAAGCTGTTGATTATGTTGTAAAATTTTATGACGATACACCGTATGAGCTTATTAAAGCCGTGCAACCTCATATTTTGGTCAAAGGTGGGGACTATGAGGGGAAAGAGGTTGTGGGGCAAGATATTGCTGATGAGTTAAGATTGGTTAACTTTGTTGCAGGTAAAAGTACCACCAAAACAATTGCTAAAATTCAGGCTGAAATATGTTAACCGTAAGTGTGAACATGTTTCAGATTTACTATAAAAAGGGGATAAAGAAATGAAACAGACTATTGAAAGAGAATTTAAATTACACTTAGAAACCATACAAGCTGTTATGGGAATAATGGAAGAAGATTTGGAAAAAGCTTCTGTTATGGCAGTGGAAGTTTTGAAAAATGGAAATAAAATTTTACTTTGTGGAAATGGTGGTTCAGCTTCTGATGCACAACACATCGCAGCAGAGTTAACAGGTCGTTACAAAACAGAGAGAAGAGGACTTGCAGGGATTGCTTTAAATACCGATACTTCGGCACTAACAGCGATAGGTAATGACTATGGTTATGACCGTATTTTTGATCGTCAGGTTGAAGCTTTGGTTCGAGAGGGTGATCTACTTATCGGTATCTCAACATCTGGAAACTCGTTAAATGTATTATCAGCTTTGCTTTTAGCCAAAGATATGGGTGCTAAAACCATAGGTTTAACAGGAAAAGGTGGGGGTAAAATGAATTATGCTTGTGATATAAATTTGGTTGTCCCTTCCGATGATACCCCTCGTATTCAAGAGATGCATATACTTTTAGGGCATACCATGTGTCAGATTATTGATGATGAGTTGACACACTCTTCTGAATAAGTAAAACAATGAGCCATGCCAATAACATCGTAATGATGGTATGGCTTAAAAAGTGGTCACCTATAAGCATCTTATAAAGCCCCATACTCCATCCAACCGTTAATGCTCCTACCACAGCCAATATTTTATTTCGTCTCCGTTTAAAGAGAAAAAAGAGACTTAGAAGTGCAAAGCCTCCACTGGCATGACCTGCTGGGAAACAGCAAGTTTTGTTACAGGTTTTAAAGGTTTTTGGGTAGGATTCCCATACTGTTATGGAGGGATATACTCCCCCATAGTTTATCTCATTTTTAGGGCAAGGCATGTTGGTTGCTTTTTTTAAACCTCCTACGGTAAGAGGTACAAGAATAGAGGATAAAACCACTACGATAATCCCTTTTTTATAGTTTTTAATGATGGGATTTTTTCTAAAAAAAACAAGAGAGATAAGAAATGAAAGTGCCACTAAAATAAGTACTTTTTTGATCCCATCATAAAAGATAAATTTGTAAGGTTGTAAATCTCTGTCCAAAATCCAACTTTTTGTATTTTGCTCATAGAAGTTGTCTTGGAGTATAAAGTCTATATCTGTTAACCCAAAGATTAAAATGGTCAATATCAGAACTATTAGGGTGATAATAATATTTTTGTTGATACTCATCTAAATATATCCATCTCTTTTTGATACACCTCTGTTTGCACATTAAAGAGTCCTAACAGTGTATGAAAAAGATTGTCGTGAGAGTACTCTTTATTGGGGGCAATCTTTTTTTGATTATCTTCTCCAAACCAAACCAAAGCCCCCACATGGGTCTGTGCATCAGGGGCCATAAAGTAGGGGAGACCATGTAGATATAAACCATGCTCCCCCAGACTTTCACCGTGGTCACTCATATAAATCATAGAGGTTTGATGGCTTTTCTTATGTCTTTTTAAGAGTTGGATAACCTCTGATAAAAAATAGTCGGTATGGAGTAAAGCATTATCGTAAGCGTTGTTGATACTCTCTTGGCTACACTCTTCAAGTTGATTGGTTTCACAAACAGGGGTAAACTTTTCAAATGCTTTGGTATAGCGTTTGTTGTAAGCTGGACCATGGTTTCCCATCTGATGAAGTACAATAAGAATATCTTTCCCTTTTCGTTTTTCAATATATTCATCAAGTCCCACCAACATCCCCTCATCGCGACACTCCTCATCACAAAGGGTATTGATTTTAGGTGTTTTATAGTCTTCAAAAGGAACACGTAATGCCACCCCTTTAGAGTCAGAATTGTTGTCTCTCCAAAGTATCTCTACTTGGTTGGTATGGTGTATCACATCGAGTACATTTTCGGTGCTTATCCCTTTTTTGTAACTGTAGTTATCTCGGTCAAACATGGAAAACATACAAGGGACAGAGTGGGCTGTCGATGTTCCACAAGAGCTAACATGAGGGAGATTGATGATACTTTCTTTTTTTAATAAAGGGTTGGTTTCTCTTTTATAGCCATTTAAAGAGAGGTGGTCTGCTCTGGTGGCTTCCCCCACCACCATAATGACAAGTTTTGGCTCTTTGTCTCTATTTATAACTTTTGCATCGAGTCCAATGGGCTTTACAATAATCTCTCCACTGTTCAGTGTTTTGGCAACATAGTCTCCAATAGAATATATCCAATAGGTTGGATTTGTGTAGTAGCGTAAAGGTTTATGCTCTCTAAAAAATGAAGTGTAAAACTTGCTAAAAGAGAAGAGTATGAGGACAATAGTGAGCAAAGAAAGTATTGATATTTTTATTTTTTTATAAAATTCAATCTTAAACGTCTCGTTTATAATTTTTATTTTGTAGATAAGAATAGAGGGGGTAATACCAAAAAACAAGAGATATAAAATAAGTTTTATACTATATAAATCATAACTCTCTTCAATATTGGTTTGCAGAATATTTCGTATCATGTCACTATCTATCACCACATGGTAAGCGTTCATAAAGTAGCTTGTAAAAGATGAGATTAAAAGGGTTAAAATTAAAATAGTTTTAATGGTGTATCTATTGGTAATAATGGTAAAAAAAAAGATTAAAAAAGTGAAAAAAAGTATGCTAAGTGAGCTTAGATATAGAATATTAATCCCACTAAAAGGGTATACCTCTAAAATATTGAAAAAAAATGAATAGTTGTCAAAAATTATGAAAAATAGAGCAGTAAAAATAATGAGTTGAGTTTGTGTAAGTGCTTTGATGATTATCTCCTTTTATTTATATAAAGAAGATAATATAAAAATTTTATGAAGATTTTATGAATTTAATTTGTTTAGTACATCCTCCGCCTCAATTAACTTCATACATTCATGATGTTTAAGGGGACAAACACGTTTCATACAGGGGCTACACGCTATCTCCCTCTTGACAATTTTCCCTTTTGGATTCATCCACTGTGAGGTTTCTTTGTCTTTGGTTGGTCCAAAAATGGCGACGGTGGGTACTTTGAAAGCTCCTGCCACGTGCATTGGTCCACTGTCACCTGTGATGAAGAGGTCTAATCCTCCTATTTTTTGACATAGCTCTTTAATGGTAGTTTTCCCTGCGATATTCTCACAAGACACATTTGATTTTTGAAGTTCTGTTTCAATATCATTTGCCATCTCCACTTCAGCAGGTCCTCCAAAAATAACAATCTCATACTTTTCACTTAACTCCTCTGCAACCTTTGCAAATTTCTCAGGATACCAACGTTTAGCCGAGCCATAAGAAGCCCCAGGGTTAATCCCAAGGGTGGGTTTTTGATAGGCAAATGGTTCAAAATAAATTTTTAAATCTTGGGCTGTAGTGTTTAGTTTAAATGTTTTGTTTACAAAGTCATTGTATCGGATGGCTTGGTGAATGGTCTCTTTGGTGTAGCGTTTGTAGTAACCTTTTGTTTTGGCTTTGGTAAACCAGATAAATAGTTTAGAGAAAAAGGTACGTCGAAAAGTGATAGAGGCATCAAATTCACCCAACTCTTTGGCTGTGTTGTAAATCCACTTTAGACGTGAAGGGGCTTTTTTACTTTGGTCTAAGACAATTTTTTCTACATTGGGATGCTCTTCAAAAATAGCCGTTGAGACAAAAGCTCCAAAGATGGTTAGTTGCACATTGGGGTAGGTGGCTATGATATTCTCTATGGCAGGGGTTGTCATAACACAGTCACCTAGCCATGTTGGCACTTCTATTAATATTTTATTCATTATTTATCCTGATTGATTTTGACGGTGCGTTGGGAAACGCACCCTACGAGTTTTTTGAAGCTATAAAAAGCTTGGGTTTTACGTATTTTACCCTCTCTGTTGTCAACAAGTCCATAACCCCCTGCAATAAGTTGATGCCAAAAGACTTTTTCTACTTTTTTACTCTTTAGAGCGATGTCAAAATATTCTAACATGTATTGGTTATAGACCTCTTCACTCACACACTCTTTTTCAGAAGTAGGAGCATAAGGTGCTGTACCACTTAAAGGCCAATTGGCTTCGGTAAGGTAGATGCTGTTCGCTGTTTTAGAAGAGGTTTTTACAATGGTGTCTAAAAATTTTATCTTATTTTTAAAATCAAATATCCTCATCTGTGTGGAGTGTGGGCTACCACGACGGTCAACATAGAGTAAAGAAGAGAATTTATCATAATGAATCTTGAAACCATTAAAAAGGGTACGGATGGTAAAGTGGTATTCAAAATCTATCACTGATGAACCTACAAGTTTAATGGTTGGAAACTCTCTATCTCGTACTTTTTGAACCGTTTCATACAATCTTAAATACTCCTCCATAGAGACAAAAGACCATTTTATTCGATTGATGGCATTGCCTATTTGAAACTCAGAGGCTACCTCTTTGAATTTACTAAAAATGGTCGTGATATCTTTGGTTAAAAGCTCATGATTTTCTATATGCTCTCGGTCTTGGATAATAGTAATAAGTATCTCTTTATCAGCTCCAAACCCTTTGGCAAATGCTACATAGTCATCTATGTTTTTGATGTCGTTTAAAAAGACTCTTATTTGTAAAGATTTTACTCCTAACTCTTCTACAAGCTCATATTGGGTTTCGCCTTTATCTAAATTGACACATAAGCCATAAAAACTTGGCATATTGGGAATCGACGGCTTTAGCCTCGCCTTGTTCGGAGCTAAAGCCTCCGATTCCGAACGTCTCCAAAGAAATTTATTCGTTCCCAACCTGAGGTTGGGAACGAGAGAGAGAATGAATTTGAGGAATAGATACGGAAAATATATGAGGTTTGTACCTATCAATTTTAGATAATCTACCCCATGCCCTTTGCGTAACTCTTTTTTAAGGCTTCGTTTGAGAATATGAGGTTGGTCGGAGTATGTGTCCCATGGGAAGTTGTTAGGCATTTAAATCTCCGTAGGGTGCTGTTTTTATTGAAATGTATCCTTTGGATAACGCACCGTTTAATAAGATTGGTATAAAAAAGAGGTTTGTAGGGTGTAGTCCCCTGACTACACCGACAAAATTAAATAGGCATATATTAAAACGGTGTAGTCGGGGACTACACCCTACAAGAGCTTTTACTCTCAAATCAAAATTCCTGATTCTATAAATTCTGCTATTTCATTATCATTTATCCATGGTCTTTCTTTATTTGATGGTTCTTTTTTACCCATTTTAAATTCCTTTTTTCTTCTACTTTAAAATCTTTATCATCATCTTTTCAATCTCCTCATAAACCTCACTCCCATACCCAGCTCCAACTGTAAAGTTATGCTGTAACTCCTCATCACTAATTGTTCCCCAACGTTTAGCTGAAGCAAAAAGGTTTGCTCCAAAAAAGGAAAGGGTAGGGGTGTTGGTCATCCCTGCTAGATGCATGGGTCCTGTGGAGGTGCTGATGAAGAGTTTTGAAGAGGCGATAAAATGGGTGAAATCTATTAGACTTTTGAAGTTGTCTTTTATGGTGGCTTTAAAGTTTAGTTTAGACTCAATATATTTTTTAGACTCACCATCATCGGGTCCGAAAGAGAAGACCACTTTTGTAAATTCTGAGGCTTTTTGGGCTAGTTTTAGGTAGTCGTCTAGGTTTAGGTTTCCGTCACTACTTCCTCCGAAACCTGCGTGGAAGATGATGAAATCATCTCGTTCCCAAGCTCCAGCTTGGGAATGCATATGGGAGTTAGTGTTCGATGCACCCAAGGGTATACACTCCGTTAAAATCGAACCTACGGCTAACAAGGGTCTTTGAAAATCTAGTTTTAGATTCTCATCAAACGCTTTAAGCAGTTGCAAGTTGTATTCAAACTCTCTCATTTTCACTTCACTCCGTCTTTGTTTGATACGTTTATTAAAGAATATTTGGGCGATTTTGGTTGCAGGTGCGATGCGTGTTGGGATTCTTGATTTAAAAAGAATTTTTCCTAAAGTGGTGTCGATGTAGCCTGAGATGCTTACATCAAAATTGTACGATTTAATGGTCTGAAGTAGGGCTTTGCTATCGTTGGTATATTCAATAACATCATCTATAAACTCAAGCTCTTTGGCTAAGGCTACATTGACTTTGGCGACCAACATCACGATGTTGTGATTGGTTTGCTCTTTGAGTACTTTACAGACAGGAAGCATGGTGATGAAGTCGCCTATTTTGTCGTGTCGTGTTATTAAAATGTTCATCTTTTCAAATCCTTGTTCATCTCATAGAGTTTCATATATTTGTAAAAGTTGGTTGCCATGTGGGAAAAAGCGATAATGAGTCCTGCATAACCATCTAAAAAACCACGTTTGAGAAAATAAGTTTTAAAAAAAGAGAAGTGAGCGTTGAGTATGGCTTTAAGGGGTGAGGAGCTTTTTTTCCCTACGTTATCTTGTGCATAGATGGTTGAGTATCTATCGAGTTTGATAATAAAATCGGTCTGAGTAGCATAAGGATAGTGTTCTACAATCCCCTCTATCATCTCCTCTTTTAACCCTTCAGTTATAATCTTTTCATGAACTTTTTTGTCAGTAAACTTCGTTACTTCACGGTTATAGAGTCGGACGATGACATCGTTTCCCCAACAGTGTTTGATGGCTTGTTCTCTGTAGTAGTTAGTACGTAAAATGGTGTAAACTCTATCATTTTTAAGTTCAATATTAGAGAGAGATTGAATGAACTCTTGGCTTAAAACTTCATCGCTATCTAATGATAAAATCCACTGGGTTGAGGCATAAGAGGTAGCTTTGTTTTTTGTCTCTCCAAAGCCGAAGAATTCACCATCTATTATTTTTACATTTGGAAAAGTTTTGGCTATCTCTTCTGTTTTGTCTTGGGAGTTGTTGATATATAAAATAACCTCTGAAAAAGTGTTTAAACTCTCCAAACAGGTTTTTATGGTGGCTTCCGAATCTTTGGCAATGATGACAGGGGTGATGATATTAATCGACAACTTTTTTACCTTTTAGACGTTTTTTCATATTTTTAAAATCTTTTAATTTTTGTGATGCCTTGATTGCTTTTTTTATACAGTACTTTTCATCTGCTTTCATCTGTTGTGCATACGTTTTGGCGATAATTTTCATATCTTCATCTTTTGCCCAAAGCATAGAGAAGTTTTTAAGTCGTTCATCTAAAGAGAGTGCCTTAAACTCCATACGGTTAATATCGACAATTTTAAAGGTAAACCCACCATTTTCTTTTTTTATTAAAATATTTCCAGGGGAGTAGTCTTTGTGTAAAATCTCATTTTCGTGGAGTTCAAAGGTAAATTGTGCAAAGGCTTTTAAGATTTTATCTTTTTGTGGAAAATTGGCATCGAGGAGGGGTTCACGGATGGTAAAATCATAGTGGAAATGTTCACTTACAAAATAGCTCTTTTCAAGAAAACCATTTGTATGAAACTCAATATACCCAATAGGTTTAGGGACAAAATCACTGATTTTTACCGAATACTCGTAAGACTTTTTGGCTTTGCTTTCTCTAAAAAAAGTGTAGACAAGACGGTTTAGAAGATGAGGTATTTTAAAGGACTTCACCACCACATTTTGCTTGGCATGGTGGATGATTTTTATCTCATTACGTGCTTTATGAATGGAGTTACTGTTTTGGGAAAAATTTGTTTTAATATCTTTTAGAAAAGTTGTAAAGTTTTCTTTATATTTTGGATTAACCTTATATTTTATCATGGTATGATTTTATCTAAATTTAGTTAATAGTTTATGGATGATGATATCTCCTCCTTTTGATGTTGTATGGGTGATGCCATGAAAGTGTTGTAGATTATTTTGAAATGTTTCCTCTTCATAAAAATTGATAAAGTTGTTAAAAGTTGATAAGAAAGTAGTAAATTCATCAAGAGCTTGATGGGTAGTTTTATGTTGTTTTAACTCTTTTAAAAGCATAGGGTGAAGAGGGGTTGTAAAGAGATAAAGTTTAATTTTATGTTGATGACACAGCTCTTTAATCTCTTGATAATAGGCTTTTCGTTTGGGGTCAATGTGTTGATAGCTAAAGTTAGAGTAAAAAAGTTCCTGACTCTCTTCAAGTTCTTTTTTTAACTCTTGAAATCCATTTTTATTGTCAGATATTTTTTCATAAGTTCCTCCCCAACCATGGGTGTCAAATCGGGGCTTTTCCTCTTTTGAGCTAAAGTGTTTTTGTAAGGTTTTAACAGATGCCCTAAAAGAGTCAATAGAGAAAAATTTTGCCAAATAATTTTCATGATAGTTCTGATAAGATAGAAAGTTCAATTCTTTGTTCTTTAAAAAGTAACCATTGGGAAGAATATCAGGGTTAAACGTGTAAAAATCGATACCGATAATAATGTTTTTAGGAAGCTTTCTATTCTTTTCTAAATATTTTATAATCCCTAAATGGTCTTCTACTGTGGCTGTCCCTACACCAAAATTATAGGTCTCTCCCCCCAGTATATTTGATACAACTTTTGGATTAATAGAGTATACACGACTGCTTCCTATGAGTATGTTTTCAAAAGGGGGAAGGGTTTTAAAATAGTTGAGCTTTTCTGTTCTGTCATCACGTGCAAATTTATATTTTATATTTAGAAGATTATGGTTTGTAATATTGTATGGGTCAACAATATAGTTGATAGAAAAAATAAAAAGGCTAACACCAAAACTAATAGAGAAAACCCCTTTGAGCCATCTTTTTGGTTGTTTGCTTGTTTTAGAAATTAAAATATAAAAATTCATGAACCCCACTTAGATTTAGAAATGAACTGACCAGTAAAATGGTAACAAAAAGGAGGGTATAGTTATTAAATTTTAACTTGCTTGTTTGCTCTATAGAATTTTTTGTCAACCAGATTAAAAGTGAAGCTAAAAAGAGTTGTAACAGAAGGTATTTGTCAGCATAAATATTGGCTAACCATAGTTTGTCTGTAATAATCTCTCCAAAAAACATCGCTTTTAAAACTTTTATGGCATCCTCCCACTCTTTGGCACGAAAAAATACCCATGAGATATTGATAAAGTTAAAGGTGATAAACCAAGCGAAAAGATAGTGCATCCTTAAATCAAAAACTTTCCATAAACGATGAATCACCAATGCTCCACCATGTAAAAAACCCCAAAAGAGAAATGTCCAACCAGCACCATGCCAAAGTCCACCTAAAATAAAGGTTGCCATGAGATTGGCATAAGTTCTAAAGCTAGAAATCCTGTTTCCACCAAGAGGGATATAGATATAGTCTCTTAAAAAACGTGAGAGGGTGATGTGCCAACGTCTCCAAAAATCTTGAATAGAGGTTGCTTTGTAGGGTGAGTTGAAGTTGATGGGTAGCTTTATATTGAAAAGTAAAGCGATTCCTATCGCCATGTCGGTATAACCTGAAAAATCAAAATAGAGTTGAAAAGTATAAGAGAGTGATGTTACCCACCCCTCTAACATATTGAGTGTTTCAGTTTTATCAAACCCATTGGTTGCCCAAACAGCAAAGGTATCAGCGATAACCACCTTTTTAAAGAGACCAATGGTAAAAATAAAGATACCTGTTGCAATGTTTTTGTATTTTTTAACCAAGTTCCATTTGGAGCTAAACTGGGGCATCATCTCCCCATGGTGGACGATAGGACCTGCGATAAGTTGAGGGAAAAAGGTGACAAAAAGAGCATAGTTTAAAAAATCATACTCTTTGGTCTCTTGTCGGTAGCTGTCAACAAGATAAGCGATTTGTTGAAAGGTAAAGAAACTAATAGCAAGGGGGAGAGCCAAATGGAGTAACTCAATGTTGCTGTTACTTACGGTATTGATATTTTCTATAAAAAAGTCACTATATTTAAAATAAGCCAAGAGAGATAAATTTACACTTATCCCCACAGATAAAATAATTTTACTAGCCTGTTTATTTAGTTTATTTCCCATAAAATAGTTAAAAAACATAGAGATAAGAATCAAAGGTAAATAGCTGATGTTCCACCAGCTGTAAAAAAAGAGTGAAGCAAAAACTAAAAAAGCTTTCGCTCCTAAGATTAGTTTTTTTTCTAATAATAAAAAATAGACAAAAAAAGTAAAGGGTAAAAAAGCAAAGATAAATTCATAAGAGTTAAAGAGCAATGCTTTCCTTGATTTTTAATTGAGTTCTTTTTGTGTCGTGATTTTATCTAATTTATAGTTAATTTTCTAATTACATTTACGATAGTATGCTATATCTATTTTAAAGCAGGTGTTTGATTGAAGTTTAACTATTTAAAGAAGTTCCTAACTGTTTTTTTTGTTGCATACTCTATTGTTTTAATAACAAAAATACTCTTTTTATACTATCTGAACGATACATTTACGGAGTTTACAACTTTTGAGAGTTTGTATGCCATTGTTTGGGGGTATAAGTTTGATTTGGCTTCGAGTGCTATTGTGGCATTTTTGGCAACACTTTTTGACTTTCATAAAAAGCTTTTTGCTTTCATAACTTCATTGCTTTTAGTCACGGTGTTTTTTATACAAATAGGCGATATTTTATACTTTAATGAGTCAAGTAGACATATAGGGTATGAGATAACAGATACATTAACCGATGCCCAAAGCCTTTTTATGACAGCCTATTCTCAACATACTCTTTTTACTGTTTTCTCTCTACTTTTAGGTTTATTGCTCTTTGTTTTGAGTTTGAGATGGTTTATTAAAGAAGATGCCATTGTTGTTAACCGTTTTTATATTTTAAAAAAACTTTTATTGGTCGTGTTAACCATCTTTTTTATTCGAGGGATGACGCAACATATCCCACTAAACCCTTGGCAATCTAACCAAATAGGTGACAGTAAACTTGCAATGCTCTCTTTGAATTCTGTTTATAATCTCATTTATGTTTTAACCAACAGTAAAAAGAAGCTTCGCCCCATGGTTCTACCTAAAGTTGAAAGGGATGATTTAAAAGAGCTTTATAATGATGTCGATAAAGGGTTTATCTCCCCCCTTAAAGGACAACCCAATGTGGTTTTTTTCTTTTTAGAAAGTTGGAGTGCTGTCAATATGAAAAGTTATGGCTACACAGATGAAACAACACCTTTTTTTGATGCCTTACTCCAAAAATCTATTCGACCCAAAGCGATGATGGCAGGGGGACACCGTACCACAGAGGGGCTTTTTGCTACGTTGACCTCGTTTCAAAATCCACTGGGTAAGAGTGTGGCAAAGAGCAATTTGCAAAGTTTTAACTATAATTCTATTGTCGATGTGTTGGTTCAAAAAGAGTCTTACCATTCAGCCTTTTTTCAAGGTTCAGCAAAAGAGACTTCAGGGACAGGCTCTTTGGCACAGGCATTGGGGTTTCAAGAGAGTTATGGAAAACGTGACATAGAAAAAAGGGTTTATGAAGAGAACTATTGGGGGGTGCATGACCCTGATTTGTATCATTTTACTTTAGAAAAAGTGGAAAAGATGGGTGAGCCTTTTGTTATTGGGATTAATGGAGCAACCACCCATGATAATAAGATTCCAAAAGGGATAGAGAGTATAAAATTTGTAGAAGATACTCATAAAAATGCTGAACTCAACGCTTTACACTTTTCAGATAAAGCCTTGGGAGATTTTATAAAGGCTGTTGAGTCTAAATACCCCAATACACTCTTTGTCCTTTTTGCTGACCATTGTGGAGGTGTCAAGGGGAGTAGTTTTGAAAACTATTTAATCCCTTTTGCTCTCTATCATAAAGATTTCAAACCAAAAGCTTACGATGTATATCTTTCACAACGTGACATTGCCCCTTTGGTTTATGATGCTGTATTTGGAAACTATAAAGAGAGTAATTTAAGCTTTTCTGGAAAATCTCTCTTTTCCGATAGTAAATTTTTTGCTGATTATTACCATAATGGGATACTTGGATGGGTGGAAAAGAATCAAGTGGTGGAACTCAATATTGTAACAGAGCAAATTAAATGTTATGAAATCGTGAACTTTAAGAACGAAGAGAGAAGGTGTGTAGAGGAGAGTATGGCATTGAAAAACAGAGCATTGTTATTTACGAAAACCTCTCAGGAGCTTCTTTTTAAGGGTGAAACTGAAAAATTTAAAAACTATAGGAATGAAAAATGAGTCAGAAAAATATATTAGAATTTTGTTTGTCCCCAGATTTGGGTGGGTTAGAGTTGTTTATGGTGAACTGTTATGAACACTTCAAAACCAAAGGTAAGGCTTATGTTATTGTCGCTCCCCAAAAGAAGTTGGCTGGGTATTTGGATGATGCCACTTTTTTAAAGCGTAATAAATTTTTTCCGATTATTCCTGCTTTGAAATTGGCAAAGTTTATAGATAAAAATGAGATAGATTTTATCCATTTTCACTGGACACGAGACATCGCTACCGTGGTTTTGGCAAAGGTTTTAAGTCAGCGTAAACCTCAAATTATGCAGACACGAAACATGACCATGACCCGTTTTAAAAATGATTTTTACCATAAATGGCTTTACAAAAATATTAGTACCCTACACGCTGTTACTTATCAAGTAAAAGAGCAGTTGGAGAAGTTTATTCCCAAAGATGTTTGCCCCAAGGTGGAGATGGTGTATATGGGAACAAAAGAGCTAACTATAGAGCAAAATCGTATTGAGGTATTACGAAGTGAGTATCGTTTAGAGGAAAGCTTTGTTGTGGGTATTGTTGGTAGAATCGAAGAGCTTAAAGGGCAATACTTGGTGATAGAAGCGATGGAGAAGCTTAAAGAGTTGGATGTTAAAGCGCTTATTGTTGGTCATACGATGGATGAGGTTTACTTAAAGGGTTTAAAAGAGAAAGTAAAATCATTGGGTTTAGAGGATAAGGTGATATTTACAGGTTTTACCAAAGAGGTTGATACCCTTATGCAACTCTTTGATGTTAATATTTTAGCAACCCCTAAAGAGACTTTTGGTTTGGTAGTGATAGAAGCGATGATGAATAAGGTTTGTATGATTGCTACCAATAAGGGGGGGCCTTTAGAGATTATTGAGGATGAGAAAGATGGATTGCTTTTTGATAGAACAGCTGATGATTTGGCTGAAAAGATTAAGATGCTCTATAACGATAGAGAGTATAAAGAGCGATTGGCACTAGCAGGGTATAAAACGGCAAAAGAGAAGTTTGATGCTGAGGTACAGCTAGAGAAACTTTATGGGGTGATTTGTGAAAGTTAGTTTACTGATTCCCACCTATCAAGAGCATAAAGCCTTGGAACTTATTTTAGAGGCTTTGGAGCATCAAACCTATAAAAACTTTGAAGTGCTGGTGGCAGAGGATGAGATTTTAGAAGAGACAGAGTTTTTATTGGCAAAATTTACAAGCTTAGATATCAAACACGTTTCCCATGAAGATAAGGGAAACCGTAAAGCGATGATTTTAAATGAAGCATTGGCTGTGGTTTCGGGGGAGTATCTTATTTTTATAGATGGTGATACTATCCCTTTTACTACGTTTATAGAGTCTCATGTGGCTTTGTCTAAAGTTAAAACGGTACTTTGTGGACGACGTGTTAATTTGGGAGAAGTTGTCTCTAAAGCGTTAAGAGAGAAAGAGCTTTCTGCCTATGAGATAGAGAAAAACTATTTTAAAAACTATAACTATCTTAAAAAAAATGGGACAAGACACTATGAACAGGGGTTACGATTTAAACCAAACTCTTGGATGCAAAAACTCTTAACCAACTCCAATAAAAATGTTCATATTTTAGGCTCTAATTTCTCTTGTTTTAAAGAGGACTTTTTTCATATTAACGGTTTTGATGAAGATATTGTAGGTGGTAGTAAAGATGATGTGGACTTGGAGTGGAGACTGATAGATAGTGGTTGTCAGATGAAATCGGTCAAGTATTGTGCCAACCTTTTTCACCTCTATCATGAGAGGGCTTCTCGGATAGAAGAGGAGGCTATAGCAAAAGAGCAGATGAGGAAAAACAGGGAAAATGGTCGATATATCTGTAGAAATGGGATTAAAAAATTATGAGTTTTACAATAGGTCAACGGTTAAGAAACAAAATAAAGTTAAAAGGTTCATGTCAGATTAATATTGGGAAATCAGCAAAAATAGTTGGTTGTAATATTCTTATACGAGGAAAAGATAATGTTTTAACCATTGGTGAAAATACACGACTAAGAAAGATGACCATAGAGATAATAGGTGAGGGTTGTTGTGTGGAGATAGGGGCTAACTGTATGGTGGGTGACAACTCTTATTTTTCGGTAAAAGAGGGGACAAAACTTACTTTAGGCGATGGGTGTGGTTTGTCTCGAAATATTAAAATCATGACCTCTGATGGACACCCTATCTTTAAAAATGGGAAACGGATAAATGAAGCAAAAGATATTGGCTTAGGTTCTCACATTTGGATAGCCGATAATGTGACCATCTTAAAAGGTGTCAGTATTGGTTCAGGGAGTGTGGTGGGTATTAACTCTACGGTGACCAAAAATATTCCAAAAAGTGTGGTTGCTGTGGGAAATCCTGCAAAGGTGGTGCAGGATGAGGTGGAGTGGAGAGATAAGTTTTAAATTAACCCTTCAAAATATGCAATGGTCTTTTTCAAACCCTCTTCAAGTTCAATGGTAGGTTGCCAATCCAACTCTTTTTTTGCCAAATCAATAACAGGTTGACGTTGTAGTGGGTCATCTTGTGGAAGGGGTTGGAAAATAAGTTTTGAATCACTTTTAGTTAGCTCTATCACCTTTTGAGCGAGTTCCAACATCGTAAATTCATTTGGATTTCCTACATTGACAGGTCCTGTGAACTCATCTCTACTATTCATAAGCCTTATCATCCCCTCGATAAGGTCATCAATATATTGAAAACTTCGACTCTGTAAACCATCACCATAGATGGTAATATCTTCCCCTTTAAGTGCTTGAACAATAAAATTACTCACGACCCGTCCATCATTAGGATTCATCGCTGGTCCATAAGTGTTAAAGATACGAATCACTTTGATTTTCACATCATGTTGTCTGTGGTAATCGAAGAAAAGGGTTTCAGCACAACGTTTCCCCTCATCATAACAGGCACGTATACCCGTGGTACTTACATTTCCTCGGTAGCTTTCAGGTTGAGGGTGAATCTCTGGGTCACCATACACCTCTGAAGTACTTGCTTGGAGAATCTTTGCTTGACATTTACGTGCAATATTTAGCATGTTAATTGCACCCATTACAGAGGTTTTGGTAGTTGCCACAGGGTCAAACTGATAGTAAGGGGGGGAGGCAGGACAGGCGAGGTTATAGATTTCATCAACCTCTAATAATATAGGTTCTTGAACATCATGCCGTACCAGTTCAAAATAAGGGTTATCTAACATATCTATAATATTTATTTTATCGCCTGTAAAAAAATTGTCAAGACAGATAACATCATTGCCTTCGTTAAGGAGTCTTCTACAGAGATGGCTTCCTACAAAACCTGCTCCACCTGTTACTAATATTCGTTTTTTCATTTTTGATTCCTTGAGTTATTGATTGTATTTTACTTTAAAGTTATTAATGTGATGGTTTATAGCTGTTGATTAGGTATTCTTCAACGGCTAAAGTAGCTTTATAATAATTTTTTAGACTGTTTTCTGATTTTTCTGAAAGGCTTTGGAGTTTAACTGTCTCTTTTTCTGAACTGATTACCATTGAACCATTAAATCCTATGTGAGGTAAAGTTTCATCTAAAAGGTTGCTTCCTATACTTTGATGGGTTGTATCACTTAGCGTCAGATTGTAAAGTGTTGGAAAGATATCTTTATGAGAACCAAAAACTTTGTTGTTGATTGTCCCAATTTTCTTTTTTATCCCTTTAGGTATATAAAGGAGTAGGGGGATATTTTTTGAATTAAAAAGAGAATTTTTATCATAAGTCATAATTCCATCTATGGTGTTGTTGTCAGCTGTAACCACGATAATAGTATTTTCTTTCAATTTAGAATTTTTAATATGTGTTAAAAACTGACCCACTTGGTCGATGGCATATTGGTAGGAGTAGAAACGTTTTTTGGCTAAAGCTAAATCACCTGTGAGGTGAGATTTTAAATTGGTACTTAAGCTTAACTCTTTTGATTGGTACTGTTTTGGTATGGTGTACGGTGGGTGGTTATTGGTGGTTAATGCCACTATAAATTGAGGTTTATTCGCTTTATCCAATTTTTTCTCTATGTGTTCAAAAAGGAATTCATCATAAATACCCCAAGGGTGATAATAATCATACTCTTTGTTTTTAGTGATTTGATTATAAATATCAATTTTCCCTTCAACTTTATAGCCTTGGTTTTTTATAAATGAACCAATCTCTCTCCATGTTAAATCTCCACCATAAATAAAGGTGCTTTCATAACCTTTTTTGTTGTAAAGAAAAGCAGGGGTATGGTCAAATTTTGTCTGTTTCATGGGTGATTGGGAAAAAGGGAAAGAGTTGGGTCTAAAGCTCATATTTAAAATAAGAGATTCTAAACTAGAGATTGTTCCATCACCAGCAGAGATAAAATTGGTAAAGAGAGTCTCTTCTTTAAAGTGTTGTTTCATAGCTCTTAGTAAGTCAAATTTTTCCGAGTTATATTTTAAAATGGGCATTCCAAAACTCTCAACCATAATTACAACCACATTTAACCCTTCAGCAGGGGCTTTTTTTGGGGTTTGGTAGGTGATGTTCTTAAGTAGATTTTCTTTATTAAATATTTTTTTAGATGAATGTTGTTTAAAAGCATCCTCTATATGACCCCTATATCCTGTTTGCTCAATAAGGTTATATCTGTTGTTTTTAAATTTTTTACGCAGTTTATACGCACGGATAAAACTTCGAACTGAATTTTGAGCTATTTGATTTATAAAACTGTTTTCAGAGATGTTTGGGAGCATTTTTCCTAAAGGATACATCCCAAAAGTTCCTCTAATGCTTAACAAAATAAAGAGGAGTAGGGCTATGAAAAGTAAAGGTATTTTTTTTGTTAAAAAATTCTCTTTTGGGCTAAATTTTAATGAAAAAATATAATCTATCACTTGATACGCACCCCAAATGACCAAAGCAAAAATAGCTAAAATGAGTAAAATAGGGTAGTTATTCCAAAAAGTGACCATTAGTGCTGATGTATCATCATCGAAGAGACCAAAAAATAAGATATTAATATGCTCTTTGAAGTATCCATAAAATCCAAAATCGCTTCCCATTAATAGTAGTATAATAAGAAAAAAGATGAAGTAATAATGTTTAAAAATAGTAAAGGAAGTCTGTTTAAAAAGGTAAAAGAAAATAGAGAGTATAAAGGCTAAAGCATAAACATATCCTACCACAGTAAGGTCAAGCCGAACTCCTAAAAAAAAGCTCTCTACTATGTTAGACAAATAGTTTAATGTTTCAAGATTACCTTTAAATTGAAAAAAAAAGAAAAGTCGAAAAAGACTCATGGAGATAAGGTAAAAAATACCAATAAAAAATGAATGAATATAAAACTGAATAACTCTCTCTTTTTGTAACAAGTAGAACCTTTATTTTTTTTAAAGAGTCAATTTTATCTAACTTTAGATAAAATCCTATTAGATTTTGGATAAGGAATTTAATTATGAAAAAAATATTGAAACTATTGGGTTTTCTCCTGTTGATGGGTATTGCTTTTTATGTATGGCATGTTCATTTTAATTATAGATTTGAGGAAATTTCTAAAGATAAAGTTTATAAGTCAGCACTTATTGCACCCGATAAATTGGAAGGTTTTTTGGTGAAAAATAAGATTAAAACAGTTATTGATTTACTTGATCCAGGGGTACAAGACACTTTAAATCCTGCTACTCAAGCAGAGATAGATGCTGAAGATAAAGCTGTTAAAGCAATTAATGAAAAAAACAATTTAAATATCAAACATATTAATATCGCTTCAGGGCAAGTCCCTAATAAGAAGACGCTTAGTGAATTTTATGAAGTTTTGGATAATAAAAAGAATTATCCTGTTTTAATTCATTGTTATCATGGGATGGGTCGTGCTGTAATATACAGTGCAATTTATCGTATGGAGTATGAGGGGTGGAAAAATGCAGATGCCAGAGCCAAAACACGGGTTGTGGTTGAGGGATTGGGGTATCATAGCAGTTTTTCTGATGGTCGAAGTAAAGGGGATTTTGTGATGAACTATAAACCTAGAAGTGCTGGTGAAAATAGCACTTTAAATCAACTAAAGGAGTAGGGAGTGAGAAACAACTTGCCAAAGCTTATACGATTTTTATTTTGGTTAACTGTTTGGGAACTATTAGCTTTTACCCTTTTTAGAGTTGCTTTTTTTATCGCTTTTAAAGATTATGGAACAGACTATACCACAGGGGATATTCTCTATTCCTTTTGGCTAGGTTTTCGCTTTGATTTACAGTTGGCGATGATAGCTAACCTTCCCATACTTTTGTTTGGAGGAATCCCTTATGTAGGGATATTTAAATCAACTCTTGGAAAGTATTTGTGGATTGCATATCTATTTATTGTCAATATCATTTTTATTGTTCTCTATATTATTGATTTTCCCTACTTTGACTTTTTTAAAAAGATGGTAGATTCCTCTATTATCCGTTATTTTTATGACATAGGTGAAGCTTTTAAAATGGTTGCCGAGGGTTATCCTTTAATTCCTACAATGATAGGTTTTACACTTTTTATGTTGTTACTTTTTGTATTGTTAAAAAAGCTTGTGGGGCGTATAGAGAAAGGGTTTGATAATTTTGCCTCTAAAAAGCAAAAAATACTCACCTATACACTTTTTACTATTGTCTATCTTTTCTTGGGTTATGGAAAGTTTGAGTGGTATCCTTGGCGATGGTCTGAGGCATTTTACTCCTCTAACAGCTTCTTATCCTATTTGGCTTCTAATCCCATCACCTATTTTAAAAATACATTGAAAAACAAAGACATTAAGTATGACTTGAAAGAGACTAAAAAGTATTATGGAGCTGTTGCAGACTATTTAGAAGTTGAACCAAAAGATGAAAATAATTTAAGCTTGGTACGGGTGGTAAAACCAAATCATCCAAAAGAGTACACTTTTAATAAACCAAATATCATCTTTATTTTAGGGGAGTCTACCTCTTATGCTCGTTCTAGTATCTCAGGAAACCCCCTTAACCCTACACCGTTTATAAAAGAGATGAGTGATAAAGGGTTAACCTACAGCCGTTACTACACGCCCCATTCAGGAACAGCACGAAGTGTTTGGACAGCGATGACAGGTTTACCAGATGTGGAACGGATGCGTACCAGTTCTCGAAACCCTATGGCTGTTCAGCAAAACATGATAGTTAACTCCCTCAAAGATTATGAAAAGTACTATTTTATAGGGGGAAGTTTGAGTTGGGGTAATGTTCGTGGTGTGGTTGGAAATGTTAATGGTTTACATACTTTTGAGGAGCAGGACTATACCAATTCACCCCATAACGATGTTTGGGGAATCTCTGATGTTCATTTAGCCAACGAGGTTCATGCTGTATTAAAAAAAGAGAAAAAACCATTTTTTGCCTTTGTTCAACTCTCTGGAAATCACTCACCTAATAATATTCCTGATGATAATTATGGATTTGAGTTTCCAAAAACTGTTTCAAAAGAGGAGCTTTTAAAGTACAGTTTTGATGGAAAAATGAATGAGCTTGATGGGCAGAGGTTTTTAGACCATTCTGTTAAACGTTTGGTGTCATTGGCGAAAGGGGAGGCTTACTTTAAAAATACCATCTTTATCTTTGTCGGAGATCATGGTTTGACTCGAAGGGGTGACCATATGCATGAGGCAGAGCAGACTTATGAGACAGCGACTGTTCATACTCCATTGGTTATCTATGCTCCTGAATTATTTAAACACAAGTCGTTTGACTATCCTGTGGGTGAGCCTGATATTATGGCAACCATTGCAGGGTTGACAGGTGAGACTTATGTAAACACAGCCATAGGACGTGATTTACTAGATAAAGATTTTGATTCTAAAAAACATTATGCCTTCTATTTAACCCATGAGGAGGATTTTAAAATCAATCTTATAGGGAAAGAGTTTATTTATAGAATGAGAGCCAGTGGGAAAGATAAAAGACTCTTAAAATACTATTATGATAAAAAAGATGAAGATGTTTCAGAACAATATCCTGAAATAGCCAAAGAGATGGAGGGAGTCTGTAAAGGAATCTTTGAATCGACTCGATATATCCGTTTCCATAATGACCCTCAAACGGTAGAAAAGCGATTGAAAGAGATTTAATAAATCTCTTTATAAAACTCTTTCCACCGTTTATGTTGCCAAAACCATTGGTTGGGTTTGGCTCGAATCACCTTTTCTAACACCTTGGCTTGTGCTTTGGTCATCTTTAGTAAATCTTCCTCTTGGTTTTCTGTTTTTATACTTTTTATAGGCTGATAAATCTTCACCACATAGTTTTCATAATCATCCGTAGAGATAAAAGCAGGAATCAGGTCAAGGTTAAACTTTCGTGCTAAAATGGCTGTAAGAGGGGTATGGGTTACTTTATGGTTGAAAAAGTCTACATTGATAGATTGGTCAAGTGGGAGATGTTGGTCTACCAAAACACCCACAATCTTTTTTTTACCAATCGCTCGAATACACCCTTTCATCGCCCCTTTTTTATAGACCATCTCTACATTAAAACGCTGACGGTTTTTGATGAGAATATCATCCATCACTTTAGAGTCAAGCTCTCTCCCCACACCCACCAAA
>Ga0256824_10000169_pt1 | contig 23271 bp, 13 predicted proteins | sample CV67metaG_FD_191570 | JGI IMG/M metagenome (GOLD analysis project Ga0256824, IMG submission 191570) | Hydrothermal vent microbial communities from East Pacific Rise, Pacific Ocean - CV67 | ecosystem: Environmental > Aquatic > Marine > Hydrothermal vents | place: Pacific Ocean: East Pacific Rise...
AGCTACTGCGAGTGTCGGCATAGCATTTGAGCTTACAAAATAGTCTCTTGTAGTTTTGATTTTAATACGAGAAAAGACAAAAGAGCTAAAAGCTAAAATTAGAAAATAGCTTGCAAATACCATCCAATCAAGTGGGGAGAACATACTTTGCATTAGGGTTTTTTAAGCCCTAGATTTTTGACACCCTTACGAACCTCTTGCATAAAATACTCACCTGGGTCTGCTTTTTGTGTTCTATAGCCTGCATCTTTTTCAAGCCAGAGTGCAGTTGTCTCCATTTTTCTATACTCATGATGCCCTATGAGATACTCTATGCTTGGGTACTTCTGTTTGAGGTATGCTACAAGGCGGATGTTAGCTTGCACTTGTGCAGGAGTTAAGTCCTCCTCTTTGTTGTGTCGTCCTCCAACATTCTCTACCCCAATAGTAGAGTAGTTTAAGCCTATAACGTGGCGAGCCATCCAGTTGTCGGGCATAAGTTGGTAGATGGTGCCGTCTCGTGCGACTAAAAAATGAGCCGAGACATTGAGTGCACTTGCTTTTATGATGTCAGGTCTATCGCTAAAGAGTTTTTCATTTTTAAGTCGTGCAAAAGAGCTCTCTAAACCCATGTCTGCCGTCCAGTGAAGTGTGATGACCTTGGGCTTTATGGTAATGTCTTGCACCTCCAAACCGTAATGATTTTTGATGTACTCTTTTGTCATCTCTATACGTTTTGGCCCAAAATCTATAGGTTTGTGTTTGATGGCTATTTTTGTATAGAGTGCTTCTATGCGAGCATTTGACTCGACTAAACGAGAGTAGGGGATGTTCCCATTTTTGACTTCACGAAAGATTGTGTTTACAAGTGCATCTGCTTGATTACCTGAGAGTTGGTTTCCAAAAAGTAAAATATCGACACCTGCATTGATGGCTAGGCTTACTGCCTCTGCCACAGAGTAGTGTTTAGAAATCGCTTGCATCTGCATGTCATCACTTATGATGACTCCTCTGTAGAGCATCTCTTGACGTAGGAGTTTTGTGTTGACATTGTAGGAGAGTGTCGCTGGGTAGTTTTTATCTAGATGAGCATTAAAAACATGGGCAGTCATTATCATATCTACAGAGTTTGAGGCTATGAGATTTTTGTAAGGTTCTAGCTCTTTTTTGCTCCAAGTCTCTGTGATATCTACAAACCCTTTATGGGAGTCTCCAAGAGAAGAACCATGCCCAGGAAAGTGTTTGAGTACACTAATGATGCCTTCTTGAGACTGTGCATCTATACAGATTTTTGCATACTCACTCACTTTTGCAGGAGATTCTGAATAAGCACGTTTGAGCCCTACAATAACCTTGTTTTTAGGGTTTATAGCGAGGTCTACAACGGGAGCAAAGTTTGTGTTGAGTCCAGCTTCGGCTAACATCTTTGCTTGTGTTTGGTAGATTTTTTTTGCTTCTTTGGCTGTTTTTTTGCCTACAGCATAAGCGGAGGGAATGTATTCAAATCCGTAATCTTTTCTTAGACGTGAGACTCTGCCACCCTCTTGGTCTATAGAGATTAAGAGTGGTTTGTGTGAGAGTCTCTGCAAGTCTGCTGTGAGTTTTTTTACCTGCTGTGGCGAGACAATATTTTTCTGTTTATCATTTTTACTCATAAAACGGTCAAAAAGAATGACACCGCCTAAGTCATATTTGTTTATCTGTTTTACAATAGGGCTGTTTTCATCTACCTTGTTGTCACTAAAGCCGATAACAAGCATTCTACCTATCATTTTTTTAAGTTTTTCGTCGCTTACATCGCTTACTTTGTCCGCATTAAGGCTCAGAAATAGGGCTAAAAATAGTAGGGCTAATCTCATTGGTTTACTCGCTTCATAATTTCATCTATCTGTTTAAATAGTAGGTTTTTTGTTCTCTCTTTAGTTACTGTTTGTGGCTCAAAATGGTCACTTACAACTTTAAATATATAAGCATTTTTCATACCTTTCACACCTTTGTAAAAACCGTAAGACTCCATATCGACAATTTTATAAGTATCATCTGTTACCTCTTCATCTAAGCAAGTGATGGTGTGGGTTATAGGTTGGTGTAAATGGTAGTGACAATTTTTATATTGAAGAGCATCTATCTCTAAAAGAGAACCTATAGGATACTCTTTACTTGCACCGCAGATACCAGTATTTAAAACTTTATCATTATCTGTAATTTGAAAATTTTCAAGTAGTAAAAGTGTGGCTTCTTTTGCACGAGCTACACCGAGTCCACTCACTATAAGGGTAATGTTTTCATTGTAGAAAAGAGTATGGTTTTGAACTCTTTTTTTTTGAAGTTTAAATTTATCTACAAAGGCTTGTGCTTCTGGTTTTAGGGCTGTAACAATATAGATGATGGAAAACTCCTTAACGTCATTTTTAATATATTATTGATGATTTATGCTATCATTGTACAAAAAATATGAGGAAATATCTATATGCCAGCTTTAAATGCAGACTACTCTACTCTAAATTATGATGATATGGCCGCACAAATAGGCTTAAAAGCGAAGCATGTACCGATGTTAATAGGGGTTTTTTTAGAAGAGTCAAATGAGATTATGCCAGCTCTTAAAAATGCATTGGATTTGAAAAATTTTGAAGAGATTCAGAGTAAAGCACACTCGATTAAGGGGAGTGCCGGTAATCTGCGTTTTACAGAAGTGTATGAGATGGCACGAGAGATGGAGCTAAATGCACAAGAGAGTAAGACAGATTTTGACTACAGTGCCAATTTTGAAGCCATAAAAGTAGCAATAGCAACAATTCCAAACTAATTTCTAAATATTTTAAGCTTATCTAGTTATAATTTCATCGCTTCTCTTTAGACCTGTGCAATAGCACGACGAGATAATGTGTCAGGGTAGGAATACAGCAGCACACCTTATCGTGTTATGTGCCGCAGGTATCTGGAGGGGAGTCTTTTAAATATTTTTACCACTCCATAACAATTTTCACACCATTTTTAGCATCTACCGATATTTTTCCTTTAAGCTCATCTTCTACAAGTGATTTTACAAGTTCAAGTCCGAAACCCTCGCTCTGTGATGTTATATTAAAGCCTTTTCCATTATCTTTAAAAATTGCTCTGTATCTTTTTTTCACTTTTATAAGTGATACTTCTATGGTTCCACTCTTTTCATCGAAGGCATACTTAAAAGAATTTGTAACAAGTTCATTCAAAATAATTCCAAGGTAGATAGAATCTTGCATACCTAACTCTGCATCAATCTGAAGTTTCACTTTCACTTCTAATGCTGCATAACTTCCTTGGAGGCTCTCAATAAGTGCTGTTATATACTCTTTTGTATCTATCTGCATCTCATCTTTAGCAGCATAAAGCATCTCATGTATACTACTCATCGCTTGAATGGTTCCCTCTACTTCTTTGAGTGAGTCAGACATATCGTTGTTTATATATTTTGAGAGTTTGAGTCTATAAATAGAGATAATAAACTGCATATTGTTCTTGACTCTGTGGTGGAGTTCTTGAGTCAGAAGAGCATTTCTCTGTACTGCTATTTCTAACTCTTTTGTTTTGTTAAGTTTAGCCGAGAGTGCTATGGAAAAGAGTATAGCTTCGGTGAAAATTGCTGTTTCAAAGAAGTAAGGGTAAGTATATATTAATGAGTAGTATCCAGCATCATAAAAGCCTATACTTACCCAGCCTATGGTAGCGATGGACCAACCTACTACCATATATTTAGCATTGGCTTCACCTTTATACAGAAGATAAAAACTTGTAAAAAGAATATAGAGTAGTGCCATAAGACCAAAAAGTACTATAAAGTCTAAGGCATAAAAACTAGGAGAGCTGACTAGCATTACAAGTACAAAACCAAGAAGAAAAAACTTGAGTCCCCTATCTAGTTTTTTATAGCGCTTAGTGTTGAGATAAGACTTTGTAAATAGTGTTGCAAAAATTAGCATAAACGAGATGTAAAAGAGAGCAAGGTAAACATCAGTGTTTTGAAATTCTAAGGAGTAAGCATAACGTGAAAAGGAGGTGTAGGAGATATGATTAATCATAGTAAAAAGTAGGTAGAGAGTATAGTAGAGATAAGCTCGCTCTTTGGTAAAGAGAAAAATAGAGAGGTTGTAGAGTATTAGAGTGGCTAATGCTCCAAAAAAGAGTGCTAAAATGAGTTGATGCTTCACCTCTTTTTTGTAAAACTCCTCTTGACTTAGGAGATTGAGTTCTAAGTAGAGTGCACAGGAGGTTGAAGAGAGTTCAAGATAGTACTCTTTACTCTCTCCGGATTGGAGAGTGATAGTAAAAAAGTAGTGAAGCATATTTTTAAACTCTACCTCTACGGAGACACCATTTTCTATTTTTTTGTAGCCATGATTATCTTGTTTATAAAGTGTAATAACATCAAGCATCTGGTTAGATATTTCTAAAATTTTATGAATTGTTTGGTTTGTGTCGTTGTGTAGTTTAAATTTTATCCATAAAGTCTCATCCGTATAGCCAAGGTGAAGAAAATCTTTTGAGTTTTTTTTAAAAAGTTCCTGATTGTTTTGTACAATAGAATTAAAGTCATATGTATGAGCAGAGTCAACATAAATTTCACTCTGAATAAGTATATTTTGAGAGTTTATGTTTTCTTTTATTTCAATGGCATTGAGCGAGCTAAGAAGTGTGTAGATTAGTAAAAGTATTTTAAAGTTCATCCCTAATTAAACATTAATTAAACTTGAAAGTTGCTAAACTCTTGGTATGAGTTTACAAGTTTTAGTCATAGAAGACAAAGGTATCGTCGGCATTCACATAAGAAAAATTGTAGAAGCGATGGGCCATAAGGTTTTAATAGTTGTTAAAAATGCAGAGGATGCCCTAAGTGTTGCAGCCAAAAATCGAGTTGATTTAGTTATTTCAGATGTAAGAATTGAGGGGGAGATGGATGGAATCTCTTGCTCAAAAGAGTTACAAGAAAAGTACTCTATACCTGTGATTTTTATAACTGCTTACAGAGATGCAAAAACACTCCAACGTGCATCAGATATAGACTTCGTTGGTTACTTAGTTAAGCCATTTCGAGAAGATGAACTGCAAACAGTAGTGAACTTAGCTATCTTCAAATACAAGCTTTTTGGAAATTCAGCTCTTGTAAAAGTTTCAAAAAGATACAGTTACTCTTTTGAGAAAAATCATTTTTATGAAGATGATTCTGTAACAGAGTTAACAACAAAAGAACACCTTTTTGTAAAAGCCCTACTTACAAATAAAAATGCTCTTCTCTCCCATGAGGATTTGGATACAGCAGTATGGGATACTCCAGTTAAAGAGAGTGCTAGAAGACAGTTTGTACATAGATTTAAAGAGAAGTTTCCCGAGTTTCCAGTAGAACTTGTAAAAAACAGAGGGTATCGAATTTTTTAAATACCTTTCTTTCAAAATCTCACATATATAAATTATTTAGTTACAAAACTACTCAAGAAAAACCCAAAAACTGCTCTATTGACCAATGTCACATGGTATGTCACGTTGCAATGTTACAATAGATATAGAATTTTGTATAGAAGGAAGATAGAATGAAAAGTACAATGAAACTCTCTTTGCTCTCACTCTCGGTAATTACACTACTGAGCCTGAGTGGTTGTGGCGGAGGTGGTAGTGATACAGCTCCTGCTGCAACAAATAAACTTATATCTGGAAAAGCAGTAGATGGTTACTTGGCAGGCTCTGTGGTCTGTTATGACTTAGACCATAACTTAGTTTGTGATTCAAATGAACCAAATGCTACAACAGGTGCAAATGGTGACTTTGATTTAACTGTAACACCAGCACAAGCATCTATAGCAGATCCTCTTGCATCACTTTTAGTGAGTGGTGGTACCGATATTGATACTGGTGAAGATTATGTGGGAATGCTACAAGCTCCTTATGATGGAACACAGAGTATTAACCTTACTCCATTAACTACTATGGCATCTGCTATTGTGGCAAATGGTGGTTCTATAGATGAAGCTTATGATAATGTTGCGGGTGCACTGGGAATTCCTAGAGCTTTAGTAGATGCTGATCCAGCTGCAGAAGCTGCGGATGGAAATAGTACTCTTATGGAAGCGACTATGAGTGTACAACGTATTGTTGAGGTGATGGCAGCAGCTACAATAGCAGATGATGCAAACTTAAGTGATGCGAATACTACTCAAACAATGAATGATATATATGCTGCATTAGGTGATGCAGTGGCAGATGTGGCTTCTGATAGCAATAGTAGCGGAATGGCAGCAATTGTACAAACAGCGGCAGCTGATGTTAATACAACTCTTCCTGATGCAGCACAAACAGCTGCAGATGCAGCAGATGAAATAGAAGATCAGGTTGCAGGAGCATTGGCAAATGGTTATGAGCCAGATGATGCCTTGGCAGTTGATGCAGGTGTAGAGGAGATAGAGGGTGATGTACTTGATGCAGTTGATAATAATCAAACTACAGTTACAGTAGATACAAATGCCTCTAATGCAGCAGCAGCAACAGCAGCACTAAATGCTAAAATAGCAAGAATAGCTATTATCGCAAGTGATGTGAATGCTACAAGAAATAGTGCACAAACTTTATATGATGTAAATGCTTCAGCAGTTTTTGATCAAATTGCAAGAGATATAACTACTATAGAAATAATTGCTATGGCATATCCAATAGAAGTGGCGATTCAAAATGAGTTTAGAGATGCAAATAGTTCGAGACATCATGCAGAAGATTTATATACAGCCTCTCTTGAGTCCTTAGGTTTTATAGTATCTGCAGATACAGAAGTTGCGCAAGCGGTTTCAGATGTGAATGAGAGTGCAGCTGAAGCTGCACAAATCGTAGCCAATAGAGAAAAAACAAATATGGATACTTACTTAGCAAGTGCTATAGCGGATGCAGAAGCGATTGCAGGACATGTAACAACTATTGAAGGTCTTAGAGATGGTGTGAATGCAGCAGCTACTGCACTTGCAATCTCAACTGCACAGAGCTCAGCACAAGGTTATTTAAATACTGTTAGTTTAGCTGTAGAAGCAGTGCAAACAAGTGCAACAGCAGCACGAACTGCAGCAACTACAGCACAGGGTGTTGCAGATGCAAACCCTTATGCTCAATCTTATGCAACAGCTACTGCAACAGCTGCGACAGAGGCAGAGGCAAGAGTAAGTGCGGCAGCAACTCTTTTAACTGAGGCACAAGCAGCAAAAGATGCAGCAGATGCTGCGACAACAGTGTCAGCAGCAGAGACAGCAGCAGCAGCTGTGCAGAATAAAATAGCACAAGCTACTACTCTTGCAGATGAAGCACAAGCTTATAAAAATACAGCACTTGGACAACTCACTCTTGCTCAAAATGCAAGTACAACTGCTCCAACTACTTCAGATAGAGTTACGGCACTTACAACTCAAGCAACTAATGTTGCCGGTGTTAATGATGCTAAAAATATGTTTGCACAACTACGTGAAACAGTAGTGACTTTTGTAGATGTAGAAAACGAAAATAACACTTCAACTATACTAGGCTCTCAGTTTGATACTATAGAGACGAAAATTAAACCTGCAGTTGAAGCTATTGCAGATGACTTTGCTGATTCGGCTACTGTATTAAGTAGTGCATTTGATGCTTTTGGTGTAGATGTTGAGAATGATTTTAATGCTACATTGAGTGCAATTAACTCAAGAATTGATGCACTTTTAAGTCAGACAGAAAATTTTAGTAATGATGAAAATTGGACTGTTACAGCAGGTAGTGACGAGCTCTCTCATACTACTACTATAGCAGGTATTACAAAAACAGAAGTCTTTACATTTAATGGTACTACATTAACAATGGTGAGTGAATCAAATATAGATGGAGATAGAGTTATCACTGCAGTAAATGGTTCCCTTCTTTTTAGTGCAACCGATTATAATCTTAATATAGTTTCACTCTCTTTTGTAAATAATCAAGCTATCGTTCAAGTTGTTGGAACAGTTGATGGTGATAATGATGCAACTATCTCTCTCTCTGGTGATGTTAACTTAACGGTTGATTTAGCAGTAGATAATATAAATATGTTTCAAGACCCAACTATAGCCTTAGATACAAATGTAACAGCAGGTAATAGATTTTTTAGAGGTAAGATAGATGTAAGTGCAGCAAGTACACATCTTTTTGGATCATTTATCTCTCTTGCAAGTGAACCAAACTTTAGAGGAAGTATAGATCTTGGGACAAACTTTAATACTTTAGTGGATACAGTAGCAAATAAAGTAGAGTCTGATGTTAATAGTTGGAACCCTCTGCTTATGGTTGAATTTAGCGATGGACATAAAAGTTTTGTAACTAAATATAGTGAAAGTGGTAGCTGGGATAATAAAGTGTGGAGTTTTACAACTCATGATGGAAGTAGTGTTGAGTGTAATGAAGTAACTACTTATAATGCTAATAGTCAGTCACATGAGGTAAGCTGTTCAAATGGTGAAACACTTCACCCTTACTATACAAATAGTGATGAAAAAATAACTCTTGTTTTAGCTGATGCAACAGAGATGATAGTTGATGGTGCATGGACAAATTGGACTGGATCAGAAAATGAAGTAAGAATTCGTGTAAAAGATGAAGGTGAAATATATGTAAATGGCTCAGGAGAGTTAGAGTATGATGGACAGATTATAACAATTGCAGATATTAGAGTAGAAGAAAATGTTGATGAGAGAAGTCTCACTTATGATTTAGAGTTTAGTGGTGATCTTGCTCATGGCACAAAATCAATTGAAGCTGATTTTGGAATTTACAGAGGTGTGGAGAGTGAAATTTATGCTGAAGCGATTTTAATAACTGATGGAACTTCTTCTGCAAGTGCTGAATTACTTAACATAGTTATGAGTAATCCTGATTATATGAATATGATAACTGATGATGAGGACTCATACCACTATAATGGTGGTTATTCAAGATTTGAGTCATATACTTTAAATTATAATAATGATGAAGATGATAATGGCTTTAACCCTCAAAATATACTTGAACTTAATGTAGTAGATGTAAGACTCTCTCTTGCTGACACAGATGGAACTGTTTTAAGTGTAGATGGAAATCTTACTTACCAAAACAGAACAACAACAAGCTCAACATTTGATGGATCTTACTCTTATGGTACAACAACTTTTGTAGGTCATGCTGATGCAGATGTAACTCTAACAGAGACAAATAGTACAACTGAAGTTATAGGGACATCTAATGTTTCTGCTGAGATTGCATCGAATGGTTTTGAGCCATTTGGTATAAATATTATGACAACATTTAGTGCAAATCATGGTGTTGATTCTTTTGCACTCTTTCACAGAGGTGTTTCATATGAACTTGGACTCCATGTTGTCAATGTGGAAAATAATGATAGCCAAACTATTACAACAACTATAGGTGATAATAATGGTGTTCTAGGAACAATGGTTTATGCAGAAGACGAACATGGAAACACTACTAATACAGGTTTAGTAGTTAAAGATGTAAATGGTACAGACTTAGCAACTTATGGTGAAGATGTAAACGGTAATAACTGGGAAATTGTCTACTCAAATGGTGATAGTGAGACTCTCTTTTAATTGAGAGCTCTTTTTTCCTTATTTATGAGGTTCAACGTGGTCACCACGTTGAGCTTACTTCTTTATACAAACTCTTATGCACTCTCCTTTTTAAAAAATGATTTTAGAGATACAAACAATACTTTTAACTTTAAAGCATCGCTTGATGCAAAATCAAATGCTTTAGCTTTTGATGTCTTTGAGCAGGAGTGGCAAAAAGCACCTGAGCATAAAACAAACAATAGAGCACTTGGGAATAACTACTATGAGGCTTACTTGGAGTTAGGAAGTTTAAATATAGGTGTTTTTAAACAAGAACAAGCTCAAATTTCTATGAGTGATGGTTTTATTGATACTTGGCATGCTTCAAGTAAAGATTTTCTTTCTCTTCTTTTAAACAAAAATGTTTATCAAGATATTGATCCAGCATCCCTACAAAGTAATGCAAATCACTATAAATCTTATGGACTTTTTATACAAAAAATTTTTACTTTAAACTCTAAACATTATTTTAGTGCTAAGTTAAAATTGCATTATGCAGATAAGTTAAACTATATAGAAGTGGAAGGTGAAACAAATAGAGAGAAGTTTCAAGGCTCTTTTGATTACTACTATAGTGGTGAGAACCTTATATCAAATGCACCAAACAGAAGTGACACAGCTAAGGGTCTTGGATACGGCATAGACTTAGAGTATATTTATACTGACGAATCTCTTTACTTCTATGTAGGAGTTTTTAACTTAGCTTCACATATCTACTGGGAAAATGTAGATTTAATGCACTATGACTTCGACAGTGAAGTAATATATATGGGAAGTGATGGATACAACCACTACAGACCTTTTGGAACAGGAAAATATGAGTATGATGTAAATTTCACTCAAAAATTACCAGAGTACTACAGAGCCACGTTGAACTATGCTTTAAGTGAAAAATTTTCACTTGGGGATAACTTAGATATATATGATGGAGTTACATATAATGAGGTTTATGGAAATACTAAAGTATATGGAGGAAGATATAAGTTAGGATATATTATAGAGAATCAAAATGTAGTATTTGGTGCATATTTTAAATATATAAGTGTAGAAATTTCTAACTCTTTTGGTACCGCAAACGATATTCTCCAAGCTAACTGCAAAATTTCATTTTAGAAGTATTTCTTAATCCTCATCCCAAATAATTGTGTGTTTTGTTCCATTTTCATTCTCTAAATGATTCTCTCCGCAGAGCTGTTTTGTTGCAAGAATATTGACGATAGTAAGGCCTAGTGAGTTCTTTCTTCTATTTTTAAACCCTCTCCCGTTATCTTCTATTATCATATATATTGTTTTATCCTTTTTGTAAGTTGTTATTTTTATAATACCTTCATCTTCACTTTCAAAAGCATACTTAAAAGAATTTGTGACAAGTTCATTGACAATGAGACCGCAATACATAAGTTCTTCAAAGCTTATGTTGTGCTCTATGTTGTACTCAACTTTGGCAGAATTTGGAAAATTAGATTGAATGTATGCGACTATGCTTGAGAAATACTCAAGGGTATCTATGGCCCCTACACTGTTTTTAAAATCTAAAATTTCATAGAGCTTTGCCATAGAGTTAATTCTATTTTTTGTGGTGGTAAGCTCTTTTTGCATCTGCTCTAGATTTGTAGAGGAAATTTGGAGGTTTATAAGTGCTAAAATCATCTGTATGTTGTTTTTAACTCTATGATTGAGCTCTCTGTAGAGTATCTCTTTTTGTTCTAGTGCTGAGCGTAAGTCATTTGTAACATCGTCTACTAAAACTTTGAGAAGTTCTCTCTCCTGTCTTTGAAATTTTATAAGTTTTTCATCAACAGCATTTTTTTCTTTAGAGAGTATGTTGATACGATGTGCAAGTGCAATAGAAAAGAGTAAAGCCTCAAATAAAAATGCAACTTCTGTAATGTATGCAAAATAGACAAAGGCATCAAAAACTCCAAGTGAACGTAAAACTGATAAGATGAGAGAAGCGATAAGTCCAGACCAAGCAACAAGATAGAGTTTTGCTTCTTTCATCCCTGTAATGTAGGCAAGGTAACTTACATAAATCATAGTAAATGCCAATGGAAAGTAGAGCAGTAGAATTTTCATGTTAAAAAGAAAGTTGTTAAAACTCAAAAGAGAGATAACAGGTAATAAAAAGAGATAAAATTTTAAAATGAAGTGAATTTTTTTAAATCTGTAGGTTTTTAAAAACTTCATAGTAAAAAGAATCATTGGAATAACAAGCATAGTGGTATAACCAATTTTTGCTTGTGTGACAAAGATGGAGACATCGTTTGAAAAGAAGTAAAGTTGTGCAACTCCAAGTCGAATAGACTGGTAGATAATAACACTTGTGAGAAAGGTAATATAGTAGAGGTAAACGGTATCCTCGGTATATAAGTAGAGCATAAAGTTATAAATAAGCAGTGTAAAAATCACAGCAAAAAATGCAGATAAAAAGAGTTTATGTTTATACTGATCGTGAATATAGTCTATCTCGTTCCAGAGTGTTAAACCCGCTATAAGTGTCGTTGTTTTACTACTAGCACTGAGGTAAAATGTTTTTTCTTCATAAGGAGCAAGAGTAATATTGAAAGTTGGATGTGTACTAATTCGCTTCTTATCAATATGAAACATACCACTCAACGTGGTTATATTAGCATCATAAAAGTAGAGAGTTTCTGTTTCTGGATTTGTGTATTCTAAAATTTTATTTATTGTTTTATCACTACTGTTTTTAAGAGAAAATTTTATCCAGAGTGTGGCATGAGGGACTACTCCTAAGGTTAAAACAGATTGTCTGTTATTCATATATTTTGAAGATATATCTTCTTTTTTAAGAGTTGAATTCTTATCAAGATAAATTTGAGACTTTGAAAGTATATCGATGTTTGAACTACTCTTATCTATCTCGATAGCCCAAGAGTTTAAATGTAAAAGCACAATTATTAATATTTTAAGAGTTAAATGCATAGGGGTAGTTTAACATTATATTTCTAAAACTAGAGCTCTCCTAAAACTAATTGTGTTACCATACAATATGATAAAAATATTTTATACTCTTTGCATCATACTATTTTTAAGTCTATTTGGTTGTAGTGGAAGTACCATAAAAGAGGACACACAAAGATACTATACAAATGCCATTTATCTTGATGGAACTTCAAATTATAAACTACATCTTTACAAAAATGAAAGCTTAATAGCCTCGACACAATCTTCTCTTTTTGATCCTTACTATGGTTCACTTTTTAAATTTAAATTTGACCCTAGCATAGATTCTTTAGCTGAACTAACACTCAAGATAGAAGATATTAATATTACTCTGCATATTAAGGCAAAAAATATTAGAGAGGAAAATCTTTTTATAACTGAGTTGACTTTTTTACAAGAGAGTTATGATACTGAGCATAATCAAACACTCGCTTCACTTGTTTTAAAGAGTGACATAAATGGTGATGGAAAAATCGATAGAGATGATGTTTTACAGGTTTCTTCAAGAGATAAGACACCCTTGGTTCAGCCAAATATTTTTGATTCTTTAGAAAAAAATGGTTTTACTGATGCTATTCTTCAGGATGAAAATTTATCACTTTTATATGAAGAAGATAGTGACTCAGATGGTCTAGCACGTTTAGAAGAGGTTTTACTCGGTGCTTCTGATTATGAAGTGGATAGTGATGGGGATGGTCTCTTAGACACTCAGGAGGTTGCACTTGGTACATTTTTGTACTTAAAAGATAGTGACAAAGATGGATTAGATGATGAAAATGAGACTCTTTTAGGCACATCACCAACTCTTAATGATAGTGATGGGGATTTTATGGGTGACTACATTGAGATCTTAAATGCTACCAACCCTTTGGACGGAGATGAAAATGCAGATGGGGTAAAAGATGGTATAGACAAAGATCCTCTACTCTTTTTACAGTGGCATCTTAAAAGTAATGGTACTGTGGTGTCAAATACGAATGGAGTCTCTACTATTGCAGGGAATGATTTAAATATATTTAGAGTTAATGCAAAAGTACAGACACATTTTACACAACCAAAAATCCAAGTAGTAGACACAGGAGTAGAAGCACTTCATGAAGATTTAAGTGTAGATTTAACACTCTCTTCGAATGCAATTAATGGCTCCAATGATCCAACCCCAACAGAGAGTGTAACAAGAGATAAAAGTGACCCTCTACGGATAGGGCATGGAACAGCAGTAGCAGGAATTATAGGTGCAAAAGTTCAAAACTCAATTGGTGTGAGAGGTATAGTTGATGGGGCTGTGATAGTTGGAAGTAATTGGTTAGAGAGTGGGGACATAGAGAAGCTTGATACTCTCTGGTATAACTCTGATGCAGCAAGAGAGTCTGCGATAAGTAATAATAGCTGGGGTGGTTACTATGTTAATGATAGTAGCTTTGAGCAGATTATGAAACTAGCCACCGAGCAGTTACGAGGTGGTAAGGGACGTATATTTGTAGTGCCTTCTGGGAATGAGAGAGAGGACTTTGGAAGTGCGAACCTCTCCACGTTGGCAAATAATCCTTATGTTTTTACCGTAGCAGCACTTAACCATGAAAATAAGTTTACTTTTTACTCCAATGCAGGTTCGAATGTACTAGTGAGTGCTTATGGGGGAGAGAAGTATTACCAGGCACCAACAATAGCCACAACACTCCTTATGGGGAAATCTTACTATGCAAGTGAACTAGATGGTTTTAAAGGTGCTATAACTGATGATGCAGATTTAAATAGAAACTATACCTATGGAATGAATGGTACATCTGCTGCTACACCTATGGTCTCAGCTTCATTAGCTCTTGTCTTGGATGCTTGTCCTGAACTCTCTTGGAGAGACTTAAAATATATGGTTGCAAAAACAGCAAAGAAAATTGATTCACTTAATGCAGATTGGTTTCAAAATGCTGCAGGGTTTTGGCATAACAATAACTACGGGTTTGGACTTATAAATCCAGATGTTATGGTTGATATGTGTCGTTTAGGTTACTATACACTACTCCCTCCAGTAAAAATCGCCTCTTCAGAAGAGTTAGAGTTAAACTTTGAAATTCCAGATAACAATACTGTAATAAGCTTTGACTTAGAGATAAATGAGTCGCTGCATATTGAGTGGGTAGGTTTAGAGTTTAAGAGTGACCACCCCTATAGTGGTGATTTAAATATAGCCTTAATATCTCCATCTGGAACTAAAAGTAACTTAGTTGTCTCTAATGATGTGAAGTTTGATGGTTACTCCGATGGTTTTAGGTTTAGTTCTCTGTTTTTTATGGATGAGAACTCTCGAGGGCTTTGGAGGGTGGAAGTACGGGATGCTTTTGCAAAAGATAGTGGTATATTAAACTCACTCAGATTAATTATAAGGGGTCATTAATGCATAATTTTATAGTAGCTACATTTTTGATTTTTACATTTACTCTTCATGCCGTTCAAAAAGATGATAATTTCTTAAAAAAATCTGAAATTTTAATTAAAATCGATATAAAAGAGATTAATTCTTTTAATTTTGATTCCTTTAAGAAAGAATTTCATCTAAATTTGAAATTTTGTATTGGAGAGTCTATCTGTGTTTTTAAACTCACTAATAACTCACTAAGTGAGGGGCTTTTAGAAGATATCTCACACTTTGGAAAAGTTCAAACTTATAAACCTTACCACTTTAAAACCTACTAAAAAAATATTTTTACAACGAAATTACAACGATTTGGGAGTATACTTACTTAAAGGCAAAAAAATTATAAAAGGATTTATCATGAGTACATACTTTAATAAAATGTCAGTCATTTCACTCTCAACAGCAGTAGTTTTGGCTGTTTCTGGGTGTGGTGGTGGAGGCGGAGATGCTGCACCTGTAGCAGCGGCTCCTTCGATTAATGGTTCCGCTGGACTAAGTGGAACTCTAGGAAATGCTGGTGGCGGTGGAGCTAACCCAGCTCCTGCTAGGCTCGCTCCAGCAAATACCGTTGATCCAGATGCTTCAGCTCAACTAGTAGTTGACTTAAATAGAAATGGAACTTTTGGGGACTCCAAGGATATAATATACACCTCACAAGTTATTGACGGTACTTTTAATTTTAGTGGCATAGAGATAGAAGAAGAGGGTGTAACTGAAGCACAACTAACAGTGCTTAAACGTGGATTTGCTCCAGTTGTAAAGGTAGTAACTCTTAGTAATGGACAGACCCTTTCTATTATAACTGAGGCAGGGACTACACCACTTCAAACTGAGGTTGTGGCACTAGATAGAAATAATTCCAATGTAAGTCTTAAAGGTGCTTTCTTGAAAATGGGGCTTAAAACAACCTCTTTAGGAATTCAATCTTACTCTAAAATAATGTCCCTTAGTCAGTTAAGAGCGGAAGCTGCAGATCCTGATTATGGTACTGGAGAAATTTCAACTTCTGTAATTCCTCTAGATGCAATTCCAGATAGTGTTACAGAAATTAGAGCAGATATGAAAGCCTTTGATCCTACAAGTGCAGAAGATAGTAAGTTCTTCCCTGGTGAGTACAAGGGTGTAGGTAAATCATCTGGTGCAAAAGCTACCGATGAAGAGCGTCAGCTTGTCTCTGTAGGTTTTGATCTTATAAGTTTAACTGACCAAAATGGTGAGCAAATTGAACTCGATAAATCAGCTATTAAGCAGTCAAAACTTCGCCCTCAATCAATTGATTTTAACTCTTGTCTACAGACTAAAGTAAGATATTTAAGTGCTGCACAAGTAGCACTTATAGAGAATATGGGGGATGATGACAATAGTACAGTTGATATTTTTGAAATTCCTATGTGGTACTATGATAATCAGAGTGGTATGTGGCAATACTTAGGAGAAGCAGAGTATACAAATGCTGCAACTTCCACAAGAGGAAGTGCTTATGCAACAATGTGTATTACAGAGAATTGGGGTCAATACCTTAATTTAGATTATGATTTTGCAATTGAACAACCGAAAAACATCTGTATTAAAGCGGTTGATCAAGACGGTGCGGCTATTGGTAATTTAAATATATCAGCACAAAAAGATACATCATATACTCATGCATATTTAAACTCTAATGGTGAGGCAAACCTTGGTTTAACACTTGGTAGCAATCCAAGTGACTATGACTTTGCTTACTCTGGAGCACTTACAAGATGGATGAATGTTGATGTCGATTCTGGAGATATTGTAACTGGAGGAACTGACCTTTGTGACTACAATATGAGTATAGTGATTCAAAATCCTTACACTACAACTTTACGAGTAACTGCTAAAGAGATTAATGGTGATTCTAGTAGTGGTGGCTATGTGACTGTTTCAAATAATAGTGGAGACTACTTTTATGAGTATAGTTATTTAGATGCAGAGGGTGTAGCAACATTTAAGATTGCTCAAGATGTTGCTTATAGTATAAATTATAACTCTAAAGAAGTAACAGTTACTGCAGACAGTAGTGTTGTGGCTCCTGAAACTTCTGATAGTGGAAATTTAGTTGAAGTTACAATCCAAGATGTCAATAGTGCACCGGATGTTTATGCATACTTCAATAACTATTATATGAGTGAAAATGCAACACAAGCAAATTTTTATGTATCAGCAAGAGACCCTAATGGTGATACTATTCATTTAGTCTCTTTAACACTTAATGGAACTCCGTTAGTAGAAGGAACTCATTATGAGGTTACTCAGAGAAGTTCAGGGGATTCATATGATTCTTTTTATGCTACATTAGATTTGGAGCATGAAGATGTGTCTGGAATAACAGCGATAGCTCGAACCTCTTTATCTGCAGGTAATTATACTTTAGTTGCTACCTATAGTGATTCGATAGTTGCAGCTCCGGGTGTTGGTGAAGCAGGTTTAGTAGTCGAAGCAAATCAAGCACCAGTAATTAATGGTATTTACCTTCAAAGTGAAACAGAAGGTTATATAAATATAAATTCTGAAATTTCTGCAGGTACTTATAATGTTTCTGCATATGCTTATGACCTTAATGGTGATGCAATTGTTTTAACATATCAACTAGATAGTAATGGAACAGCAGATACGAATAGTACAGTAGTACTTACCGATGGTGAGCATACGATAACCGTTGTTGCTACAGAGGTTGTAGAAGGTGCTGCTCCACTTTCAGATCAGAAAAGTTTTACAGTAGTTATAGGTGATAGATCTCCAAGTATAGATCCATTTACTGCAGCAGTAGACGATAATGATACTATCAATGGAAATCTTATTCCAACAGATGATTTTTTCTCAACAGTAGCTTTAGTTGGTACAGCTCCAAATGGACTAACACTTTACATGACAGGTGCATACTCTTTTGATGGTAGAGCACACAATGATTTAGCAGATGGAGCAACACGAGAAGTTGTAGCAAATCTACGTGTAACAAACCGTTATGGTACTGCAGATACAAATTTAACAGTAACAGTAACAGGTACAAATGATGCACCAACTTTAACTATCGCTCCAAGTGTAGTTGCAAATGCAGCAGGTGTTGAAATACCATTTACAGCATCTGACATAGATGGAACAGTGTCTGTGAGTGCTGAGGCAGTTAACGGAGCAGTTATTGTAGGGGATACAAATCTTACCTATACTCCAAATACAGGAGCATTAAGTGATACTATTACCGTAACAGCTACAGATGGTGACTTAAATGTTACTAGAATTGTAATAGTGACTTTTGGTAATCAACCTCCATCTCTTGGATTTAATAATAGTTTTGAAGTAAATGGTGGTGCTTCAATAAGTGCTCAAATAGACTTTAGTGATGATGGAGAGACTCCTGCTACTGTAGCTATAGCAGAAGATGCGGTGTCTGGATTAACTATAAATGCTGATGGTTCACTTACTTACAGTGCAGCAGCTTTTGCAGAGTTAGCTCTAAATGCCACAGAAACAATTTATGTAAATGTAAGAGTGACAGATAGTGAAGGCCTAGAGGCAGTCGGAGAAATTTCTATCACTGTACATGGTGTTTATACACCTCCTTTAGCAGATGGTGGATTTACTCAAGGGATGTCGATTTATGGTATAGAAGCAGATGAAGAAAGCACTATCCATGCATGGGCGAATACATTGGGTACTAGTGGTATGCTGACTGAAACAAGTTGGAATTTAGATATTAATTTAGGTGAGTTTGTTCTTGATACTACACCACCACAAGAGGATGAAGAACTTTTCTTAATTGATGGTATTTGGACACAAGGAGGAGGCTATGATACTTATGAGCTTGTAAATGGAAACATAAGATTCGCAAATAATGCTATGGCCACTATTCTGCGTACTATTGATTTAGTAAATCCGAGTTCTACAGATACCGCAGCTATATCTGCTATATCTGCTCAAATTCCTGGTAACCCAACAATCGAATTTAGTGCAGGAGCTGAAGCTTATGTTATAGGTTTTCAAACTCCAGAGATGTATGTGCTTACTTATCAACCAAAACTACAGGTACAAAATCCAACAACTCTTGAATGGGTAGAAACAGATACAACATTTAGTACAATAGTAGGTTACATGGCTTCTGTAAATGGTCCAGCAGGTTACTATGACAGTACAACTCAAACATACATCGGTGTTGCCTTTAAACGTAATGTTCCTACAGATCCAGAAAGTATTTATCACTCTTACCCTGTAATAGATAGTACAGGTGCAGAAGTAAGTAGCTTAACAGTAGGAATGAGCGGTCAGTTATGTAGAGTAGATGCATCGACACCTCCGTTTACTCAGACAGATGTTGGAACATGGAGTGTTGTAGAATTACCTGGTAATGCAGGACTAGCTTTAGAGTTATCCCCAACAAGTGGTAATGAAATGTACTTTCAAATGATGGGGAATATCGTAGCAGAGGCAAATGGTATAGTTTATCAAGGTGCGCATATAGCAGCATCTACAGAGTTTGTGCTAGATGAAGAAGATTCTGCAGGACTTAATGAAATAGCATTTAATGATGTAAAAGCTGCAATTCTTGCATACTATACAGATCCAGCAACAAATGGATTGAGTACTCTTCTTGCAGGACAAACACTTTGGTCCCAAATAGATGGGCAAACAGGTACTTTAGAAAGCCAAGCTTTTAATACTAATGCAACAGTAGTAACATGGACTGAGATAACTAATCCTGAAGGTGGTGTCTGTACGGGAACTGTAGGTATTATTTTTGAAACGAATTCGACTGTCACTGGAAATCCTTTAACAGATAGTTGTGGATCTGAAGATATAGGTGTTCCTTTTAATGTCTCAGTTGAAGCAAGTGAGAGTTGGAACTATATTCTTGTTGATGGTAATAGATGGTACTTTAATGAATCGGATGCTAGAGCAGACTTTTTAGGAGGAACAACACCTCCTCCATCTGCAACAGCAGATGAAGCAGTATTAGAAATTAGAAGTCTCAGTATTAATAACTGGGATCCTGATGACAGTATGAATGAGTGGTTTTGGAACGAGTATATATTAGATGAAAATGGCAGTTATGTAGAAGACCCAAGTTCTGGTAGACCAGATAATGCAAACTACAATGCCGATTTAACAATTACACTTAACGATACTACAGCAGTAAAATACTTAGGCTCATTAGATATATCTACATTTAATTCAGAGTTTGGTTCAACTTTTAGTAGTGCTGTAGAGGTCCACAGAGTTGCATATATTAGACTTGCAGACGAAGTAGAGACTTGGGAAGATGCACAAGATCCAAGTACAAACTCTCCATTTACATCACTCGAGAGTGTACTATCTGCTTATAGTGGTGCCAATGGAATGGTTTATGAACAAAGTGGTTTTTCTAACGGAGAAGGACTCGCATTTGGTGCAGAAGGTGTACTTATCATTGTGAATGCCAATGGAGAGACCATTAATGCAAACGCAGGAACATATGAGATAGTTGCAGGAACTGCTACAGATAATTTTACTCGAGCTCTTAAAACAAGACCTACATATGCTGGGTATAATAAAATTTACCATACTGTTTTTACAGAAGAAGGAGCTGCTGCAGTAACTGTACGAAGAGGTGACTGGAGTGCAGCAGATACTGGTGGCATAGCTTATTTCTTCAATGAAGCAGGTAAAAATGAATTTGTGACATATTTTAATGCAAACAAAGAATCAATGACAACTGATTTTGAATTTCATCAAGATAAAATAACAGGTTGGGTAGCTGACTGGAATGCTTTAACTGCACAAGATGCAAGTGTTTTAGATGGAAGAACTCTCTTTGAATTTTCTGTAGAGATGGAGCAAGCACAAACTACTTCTTTTAGTAGTGTTGCTTACTTTAGTGGTACAAAATATTTTGTCAATATAGATGGTTTAACAGGCTATAGAACATATGATGCAAACAATCTTGATTACACAGGTGAAGTTGATGGAACGAGTGTTTCTGGAGGTTTTGCAGTCTCTGCTAGCGAACCTAATAGTATGCAAATTATAAAAAATGCTGGAGCATCTAATCAACAGATACTTGCTTTTACATATAGTGAAATGCTTCCTTCTGATGGAGTGGCATTTGACCTCTCTATAAATGGTGGGACTTCGTTTGAAACATATATGTATGACACCCAAGCAGCAAGAGATGCTAAAGCTACAAGTTTAGGTTTTTAAAAACTTATAGTATTTAACTTATTCCCAAGTTCGCTTGGGAATATATAGAACTCTAAAACCTTTTATTTTCCCCCTAACTATCCAAAATGTAATCTTTTTTCACTATAATAAGTAACTACAATTTACAAAGGTAAAAATATGCAAAAAAATATGAGAAAAGGCTTTACTCTAATAGAGCTTATGATAGTTATTGTTATTCTTGGACTTTTGGCTGCTATGGTTATGCCAAGTCTTACAGGCAAAGGTGAAGAAGCTAAACGTAATCTTGTCTGTGTGCAGATGAAAAGTATCTATAATGGTGCTTTAGATATGTTTAAAATTAGTAATAGTGTCTACCCATCAACAGAAGAGGGGCTAGAAGCTCTTACATCTAACCCCGATGAAGAGAAGTATCCAAACTACTCTAGAAGTGGTTACTTTAAAGATAATAAGATGCCAAAAGATTCATGGGGCAGTAAATTTATCTATATAAATGATGATGGAATTGTAGAGCTTATCTCTTTAGGTGCTGATAGAAGAGAGGGTGGTAAAGATGAAGCGAGTGATATTAAAATGAGTGAGTGTAAATAACTCTTTATGAGAAGAGCTTTTTCCCTTATAGAACTTTTAATAGTTGTTGTGATTATTGGAGTAGTTTATAGCCTCTCTATAAGTGGTTTTGCAAAAGTGAGTGATGAAGAATTTAAGCTCAACCTAGGAAACCTTAAAGGGTATCTTCAAAATATAGAGCATACAAAAAGTGTGAAAATTTTGTGTCTTGATGCATGTAGCTCTTGTGAAATTTATGTAGATGGTAAAAAATATGAAAAAGCGAGTGGCAAGCTAGATGGATTTCTGGATGAGTCTGTTCGTGTGTACACATATGATTTTGCTTATGGGACACAGCTCAAGGCAAAAGATATATATTTTAACGAAGAGGATATAGAAGAGGAAGTCTGTTTCTCTTATGAAGTTGATACAAAAGGAGTGGGCGAGCAGGTGTATGTAGAGTTTAAAGAGAGAGTTTACGATTTTTCTACCTATTTTATAAAGACACCTAAGTACTCCTCTTTAGATGAGGCACTTGAGGCTAAAGAAGAGTTAGTGAGTCAGTTACGATGATTTTTAAGTACAAAGGTATTGACTCAACCGGCAAAAAAGTAAGCCAAAAAATTGAAGCTACCTCCCTTAAAGAAGCACGTAGTAAAATCAAAGCAAAAGGTGTCATTTACCAGAGTATAGATGAGGATACCCCCGCTTTTTATGAGGGTTTTAACCTCTCTCGTAAGTATAAAATTCCTGCAAAAGAGCTCTCTAGTCTCTCTCGTGAACTCTCTATGTATATTCGCTCAGGTATTACCATAGTCTCAGCTCTGAAAATTGTACAGTCACATTATGACAAACACCCTAAAATGAAGCTTTTTTTAACGACGGTAAGTACACACCTAGATGAGGGAAAAAACTTCTACTCGGCCCTTGATGCACAGAGTATTGTTGAGTTACCAGAGTTTTACAAACAGTCGATTCGAGTAAGTGAGAGTGGGGGAATTTTGGATGAAGTTCTGCTTGAGCTCTCTCGTTTTTTAAAAGAGCAAGATAGAATTAACAAAGAGATAAAAGGAGCTTTTGCTTATCCCTCTTTTATGATAATTATCTCGTTGGTTATGATTTCATTTATGTTGGCTTTTGTTGTGCCCCAAATAACAGGTATTTTTGAGAGTATGGATCAAGAGCTTCCAAAACCTACTCAAGTAGTTATTGCTATGGGTGATTTTTTTAACAATAACTTTACAACTATTTTAGCAGTTATCTTTGTAGCTGTAGCCATGTTTACACTGCTGATGAAAAAGAGTTATACTTTTGCCTATGGTGTGCATAAACTTATTCTTAAGCTCCCCCTTTTTGGAGATGTAGCACTCAAAAGTGAACTGGCTCGATTTTCTTATATTGCCTCACTTTTAACACGTTCGGGAGTCCCTTTTGTGCAGACCATTAATCTCAGTGCGAATATACTCAACAACCTTGTCTTAAAAGAGCTTTTTGTTGGAGCATCTAAAAAGGTAGTTGAGGGTAAACTACTCTCAAATGCTCTTAATGAGTCTAAAACTAAAATTGACCATGCTT
>Ga0256824_10000170_pt1 | contig 23254 bp, 25 predicted proteins | sample CV67metaG_FD_191570 | JGI IMG/M metagenome (GOLD analysis project Ga0256824, IMG submission 191570) | Hydrothermal vent microbial communities from East Pacific Rise, Pacific Ocean - CV67 | ecosystem: Environmental > Aquatic > Marine > Hydrothermal vents | place: Pacific Ocean: East Pacific Rise...
TGTTGGTTTTTTATAAAAAAAGTTTTAATCAAAATGGCTCTTTAACTAAATCTCTAAGCTTACTTTTTTTCTCTGGGTCACCTATGAAAACGGAATGTTGTTTAAAATTTTTATTTATTATGCTTCTACTCTCATCAAACTCATCAAACGAGAAATGTGCCAAATCACAATATGTAAATAGTAAATCTGCTGATGTATAGAGTCTATTTGTGTAGTTTTTTAACTGCTCAAAATCATTTCTTTGTTTCCACTCTTTGTTAGCATATATAAGAAATGGTATAGTGTACATAGCTGATGTTGGACTAGCTTCGTTTCTACCTTGAACAAGTCTATCTTCAGCATCAAAAACCTCCTCCCCATGGTCAGACATATACAACATAACAGCAGGATTCTTTACACTACTAACAGAGTTGATTATCTCAGATACTACAAAATCGTTATATAAAACAGCATTATCATAAGTGTTATATTTATATGTCTGAGAATCGTTTAACTTTTTTGCTGTTTTAGAATCTGTGAATTTTGAAAACTTACTAGGGTAACGGTAGGCATATTTTGAGTGTGTACCTATGAGATGAACAACTATAAATTTTTTATGATATTTAGTATCTTTTAATGCTTTGTTTAATGGAGCTATAACAACCTCATCATAAGATGAACTATTTTGATTTTTGTTGTTGTTTAGATAAACTTGATGGTCTGCCATTTTTGAAAATGTTGTTAACATAGTGTTTCTTTTTGTTTGAGTTTGTTGGTTTGTTATCCAGTATGTTTCATACCCTGCTTGTTTCATAATGTTTAGTAGATTAGGTTTTGTTAAGTACTCATCAGGATTCTTCTCATTGGCAAATGTAAGTGCTTGTTGTAAAACCTCAATAGTGTATGGACGAGGTGAGTAAACATTGTTAAAAACAACCATATCATCTTTTTGCTTGTTTAAATTTGGTGTTGTATTTCTACTATAACCATATAAACTCATTCTGTTACGATTCGTAGATTCACCTATAACTAAAACCAATGTAGAATCTTTATCTTTAGATACTAAATTTGAGAGAGGTTTTATTTTGGAGTTCTCTAAAAGTAAAGATTCCATACTAGCTAACACCTCTTTATAGTCCATATACCCAACAATTAAGTTCCAAGGTGCTGATGATTCCATATTGTTTAACTGTTTTGTTAAAGCATAATCGTAACTTTTACCTTTAGAGATATAAGGTTTTGTAAATGGCATAATAAATAGAAAACTAGACAAAAGAGTTATAAAGATTCGACCCTTATAGTTTAAACTAACAGGCTCTAAGCATTTCCATAGTCTAAAAGCTACATATATATAACCTATAAAAACTATACTCATCCACCATTGAAAATATGTGTTAAAAAACTCACTACTCTCTTTCATATTTGATTCAAAAATTATAAAAATAACACTTTGAGAAAACTCTTGAGAGTATAAAATAAAATAACCCAAACTAAAGAGTGATGTTATAAGTAAGAGAATCCCTATAAAAGCAGATACAATTTTAGTGTATTTTGGAAACAAAACAATAGGAACTAACCAGATAAAACTCAGATAAAAAGCTGACCTAAGACCGAGAAAACCAGATACATTGTTCACAAAACACAAAAACTGATAAACAGCAGAGAAGTAGAAGAAGAAAGTTAAATATTTAAAGAGTTTAAATATATCGTTTTTACTTAACATTAAGATTCCTTATATTTACAAATAGTTTGATGATGAAGTTTATTATTTATAAATGATTTGAAAATGAAGAGTATCATTCACTTACAAATTAAAATAAAGAGCATAAATGAAATTACTAATCATAGAGGACGATAAAAATATTTTATCTTTTTTAAACAGAGGACTTGAAGAGAATGGGTATGTTTTAGATAGTGCTTTAAATGGAAAAGATGGTGAATATTTGGCGACAACAAACAGTTATGATGTGATAATTTTAGATTGGATGTTACCTCTTAAAAATGGTATAGATGTTTTAAAATCTTTAAGAGAAAAGAGTGTAACAACACCCATCTTGATGCTTAGTGCTAAAACAGAAACTAAAGACAAGATTCAAGGGTTAAGAGATGGTTGTGATGACTACCTTTCAAAACCATTTGATTTTAATGAGTTAGAGGCTAGACTAGAGGTTCTTTACAGAAGAAATTTATCTTCAAATGCTAACAACAAGATTGAATTCAAAGATATAACTATAAATATAGAAACAAAGATTCTTATGAAGAATCATAAAGAGATAAAGCTATCTTCTAAAGAGTATGAGCTTCTTCTATTTCTCATTAAACATAAAAACTCTTTTGTATCAAAAGGGATGATAGAGAGTGGACTATGGAATAATAAAGAGTTTATAAACAGTAATGTTATTCAAGTAACTATCTACAATTTAAGAAAAAAGATTGGTAAAGATTCTATAAAAAGTTTTAGAGGTTTAGGTTATAAAGTTGAGTTATAAAATCTTTAACTTTAAAAGTTTAAAAATAAAAGTTTTATTTTGGTTTGTAAGTATTGTATCTATTGTACTGTTTTTATTTAGTTTTTTACTCTACTATTTTTTAGAACAAAGCATAAACTTAAGAATAGAAACAAATCTTTACCATACTGCTATCTCTGTAAAAGAGGCTCTTTTAAAAAACAAACAAATTGAATCTTTAAACCTAGATGGCTCTGAAGTGGTTGTAATAAAAAACAATAAAATCACACAACAAACTAAAACCTTTAAATTAAAGAATCCTCTAAAATATACAAATAGAACTAAACATTTCTTTTTAAAAGAGATAGATGAGTATAGAATAGATGGAACATATGTCTTGAAAATTGAAAAAAAATTAGATTCTTACATTATTGTATATAAACAAGGATTCTCAAATAAAGCTGAGGATGTTGAAGATATACTACTTGTTTTAAATCCTATGTTATTATTATTTCTTATAGTTATAGGGAATAAACTTATAGATAAGATTCTAATACCCATAAAAACATTAACTAAATCTGCTAAAAACATAACCATAGATAACTTCTCACACACTATAAAGATGCCAAAAGATGATAACGAAATAAAAGAATTAATAGAATCTTTTAATGAGATGATTATAAGGTTAAGAGATGGAACAAAGGTTTTAGATAGATTTAATAGCGACATATCTCACGAATTAAAAACCCCTTTAACAGTGATTCAAGGGGAGTTAGAATTATCGTTAAGGAAAGAGAGGGGTTGTGAGTATTATAAAAATAGTATAACAACATCTTTAAAACAGGTTATGGAGATTAAAAACTTAATTGATGCTTTACTACTTTTAACAAAATATTCAAAACAAAATATTGCCAATACATTTACAAAAACTCATTTAGATTCCATAGTTTTAGATGTTTGCGATAGGTATGAGAATCATCTAAAAACAAAAAATATAAAACTAGATATAGAGAGGTTAGATTCTATTGTTTTAGATGTAAATAAATTTTTAATCTCCTCTATATTTTCAAATATATTGGATAATGCTATAAAATACACCACAAATAATAAAGGAATCAGTATCTCTTTATATAAAAATGAACACATACATTTTATAGTTAAAGATGAAGGAATCGGAATAGATAATAATGAGATAGATAAACTAACAGACAGATTTTATAGAGTTGATGAATCTAGAAATAAAGATATAAAAGGGTTTGGACTTGGTTTATCCATAGTTAAAAATAGTGTTGAACTTCACGATGGAGTTTTAAAAATCAGTTCTAAAAAAGGGTTGGGTACAACCGTAGAGATTATTTTATGAGTATTTCATTTTTAATTAATTTTCATATATATAATTTATAATAAAGGTAATTTAATTTGGAAAGTTTAAATCAAAATATATTTTTAATTATAAACTCTTATGTTGGTGAGAGTGTAGTAAATGACTTTATTATGATAAGTTTAGCAAAATATACTCCATATATTTTTATAATATTGTTAGTTTACTTATGGTTTTTTCATAAAAAAAATGAGGCTTTATATAGCACTTATAGTGCGATTCTTGGAGTTGCTATAAACTTTTTTATAGGGTTGTTTTATTTTCATCCCCGTCCATTTATGGATAATTTAGGATCTAGTTTACTATTTCATACAGCTGAAAACTCTTTCCCATCAGACCACACAACATTTGTGTTTAGTATCTCTTTAATGTTACTTAGTTTAAAATCAACTAGAAATCTTGGGATTCTTATGACATTATGGGCTTTCTTATCTGGTGTTGGTAGAGTTTACTGTGGAGTTCATTATCCATTTGACATACTAGGCTCATTTGTAGTAGCTTTTATATCTGTAATTATTGTTTTAAACTTAGTAAAGGGTGAAAAGAAGTTACTTTTTTAAGTTTAATTCATCAAGGTATCTAACTATATAGTTATATTGATTTAAATGTTTTGATTCTATTTTAAAAAGTAAAGTTCTGTATTTTAAGTAGTTTTTCCAAACTCTTTTACTAGCTTCAGACCTACCTCTTTTATGTAGTTCAAAACTTACAGAAGCATTGATGAACCCTTTTAAAAGTTTAACTTCATTAGAATCTTCAAATCTTCGAGGAAACCAAACCTCTTCTATATCTTCGTGAGCATCATAAAACCGTTGTTCATCTAAAGAGTTTAGAAAATTGTTTAAATATTTAGTCATCAAAAATCATCATATTTTTTCTCCAATAACCTCTACCACCTTTTAAAGATAAACAAGGGTTATTTGGAAACTTATCTTGGTACTCTTGAAGTCTGTTTAAAGTAGCTTTCCCTGTGTCGCAGTAAAAAACAAAAACAGTTCCATCTTTTTCTTGTTTTAACTCAAATGGGTTGTAAACTGTTGTTTCTATCTTTTCTATTGGCTCTAAGATAGTATCTATAAGCATAACTTTTATGCCACTCTTTACCAACTCTTTTTTATTTACTAAAAACTCTTTTTGTGTCCACTCTTTTGGGTAGTCCATCTAACTCTCCCTATATTGTTATGTTTTCAATCTGAAATATTTGTTTAGGTGTTACAACAATAGCATCAAACCTATAATCTAAATCTAACCTATTTTTACTCATATAAATCTCTGCTGTTTTTAAAATTTTAGATAGTTTTTTTGGTGTAATATTTTGTATAGCTAGTTCATAGTTAAGCCCACTCTTAACCTCTACAAAACATAAAATAGAATCTTGTATAGTTATAATATCTATCTCTCCAAACCGTGAGTAGTAGTTTCTCTCTATAACTTGAAAACCATTTTCACAAAGGAAATTATAAGCTTTATCTTCTGCTAAATTACCTTTCTCTTTACTCATAGTTGTTTTTGAATTGTCTCAAAAAACCAGTAAAAAGCCATCATAATCCCACTATTTTTTTGTTGTGTTTCATCAAAAAGGAACTCTTTAGCTTTCTCAAGAGGTATGTAGATAACCTCTATATTTTCATCCTCTAAACCACCACCCTCACTAACTTTCATACTATCATCACAAGTAGCATAGTAAAAAGTTTGTAAAGCACCAGAGATTCCAACACTTGTATAAAATGAGTTAATCTTAGAGATATTTTCTAAAGGAACATCATAGCCACACTCCTCTAAAACCTCCTCTCTTGCTATCTCTATGTTTGGAAGATTCTTATCTACAATTCCAGCACAAAGTTCGTGAATCTTACCATCTTTTTTATTCGCATTTAAAACAGCTACTCTTAACTGTTTAACAACTATAAAAGCTTTTTTTTGAATATGGTAAAGTAGTATGGAAACACTGTCGTGAGAGATTACAGCTTCCCAAACTCTCTTTTGATTGTTAGATGTGTAGTTTATTTTTATTGGTTTAACAAACTTAGGGTTTGTTAACTCCTCAATAGAGTCTATCTTATCCATCTATTTTAATCCCTTTTTTATTTACACGACAAAGATTTTCAACTTTTTCAACTTTTTTAAATTTAACATTAGAAGAGAGTTGTTTCTCTACATTTTTGTTGTATTTTTTTTGTAAAACTAAGAACTCTTTTTTAGCTTTTCCTTTTAACTTTTTAGTAGTCACTTGAACCACTCTAAGTGGGTTTATAGCACGACCTTTTTTTCTAAGTTCAAAGTGTAAGTGTGGTCCAGTTGAGCGACCTGTTGTCCCAACATAAGCAATAGTTTGCCCTTTTTTAACTCTTTTACCTTTGCGAATCCCTCTACGGAAAGATTTTAAATGAGCATATCTTGTTTCATAACCATCACTATGACGAATCTTAATTAAGTTTCCATAAGAACCCATTCTAGCAGCATAAACAATTGTTCCACTTCCCGCAGCAACAACAGGTGTTCCTCTTCTTGCCGCATAATCGATTCCTAAATGAGCTTTCCATTTTTTTAAAATAGGATGAAATCTTCTTTTTGAGAAATAAGATGAGATTCTAGCCCCTTTAACAGGTTTTGTGAGTAAAAACCCTTCAACTTCTCTACCTCTTTCATCAAAATAACTATCTTTATAAAGATATATATAATGTTTCTTTTTTCTTAGTTCAACCATAGCTACTTTTAAAGTTGGCATTGAAAAAGGCTCACCCATTCTATATTTTTGGTCATAAATCATAACCAATTTATCACCTTTTCTAATATCATTCTTAAAATTAAGTGAGTTTTTAAAACTAGATACAAAGATTTGAGCTAATCTTTTAGAGTTTGTTGCTTTTAAAATATCGTAGTATGGTGAGTTGTTTATAGTTACAGAAAATGCTTCCGTTTTTGTTGTACTTATAATTGGAATAATCTCAAAACTATAAGAATCTTTATCTTTATATATATGAATTTGTAGTTCACTATTTAAAGGTAGTAAAATCTGTTCTATTTTATTGTTTTCATCTTGTAAAACTTGGTATTTTATCCCTGCCCTCATCTCTTGGGTTAAAACTTGGTCATCCTTGTCTAAACTATAATAAAGTGGTTTACTTGGTAAATTTAACTTTTGTAAAAACATCAAATAACTCTGACCATTCTCCCAACGATAGTTGTGAAGAGTTGAAGCAAAAACCTGAAAACTAATAAGAAGTAGAAAAACTAAACGAATCATAATGCGAGCCTATGGTAAATATTTTCGTAAGATTAACAAAAATTTGCTTAGTATGAGGTTTGTTTGCTATAATCACATTATATATCAGCACTAGGAATTAATTTTGATTAGATACATATTAGCTTTTATTTTTGCGACAGGTTTATTCGCAAATGTTATTAAGTCACCTCTACTAAGTGTAGAACATTCAAGCGATACAGCAACAATAAAAATTGACAATATAAACATAGGTATGAGTGGATTTATTTCTCATCAATTATCTGATGAAAATAGTGTTATTTTAAAAGAGATTGAGGTTATAGCCTACAACAAACAAACTAAAATAGCTACACTAAAAATGAACCCTTTTAATGTTTTAAGACATAATTCATTACCAAGTGGTAAATGGCAAGTTGAAGCTGGAGATACTGCCATTTTAGCATTTGCTTACTCAAGAGCATTACTTATAGCACCAAATGAAGAGGTTTATTACAGAGTAACTAAAGCTACTTCATCTTTACAATGGTTACATCCAGATATATTCGCAACTATTCTTTCATTTAACTCACATCCTACACCATTAAAAGAAGATTTTATAGCTATGAGAAACACAACATCTGTTGGTTTAGTATTTTTCTTTTTAGATAAAAAATTATACACAGTAGATATAAAAACTTTTAAAGTTTTAAATATCTCTGATGCTCCAGTTAAACAAGAATCAACAAAACTACCTTTTTATAGTAGAATTGATAAAATTGGAACAGCTTGGTATGAATTTGGAAAAGGTACAGGTAAGATTAATAGTTATGAAGATTACTATTTTAACTTACTAATTGAGAACAATCCAAAAAACCAAAAATTACAAAATTTATATAACAAATACAAAAATAAGTAGTAAAAAATGATAGCTTCAACACATATAGAAAAATTAACTTCAATAGTTGGTAAAGAGAACATTTACAGTGACAAAGCACACTTGATTGCTTACTCTTACGATGCCACAAGGGAACATTTTGAGCCTGATGCTGTACTTTTTCCAAGAGATGAAAAAGATATTTCAGAGATTTTAAAATATTGTAACAGAAATAGAATCGTCATAGTTCCTCGTGGTGCTGGAAGTGGTTTTACAGGTGGAGCATTACCTAGTAGTGGTGGGATTGTTCTTGCTATGGAAAAACATATGAATAAAATCTTAGAGATAGACATCAAAAATATGGTAGCAGTTGTTCAACCTGGGGTTGTAAATATGGACTTACAAAGAGCAGTTGAGGAGGTTGGTTTATTTTACCCACCAGACCCTGCTTCTCAAGACTACTCAACTTTAGGTGGAAATGTTAGTGAAAATGCTGGTGGTATGAGAGCTGCAAAGTATGGAATCACTAAAGATTATGTGATGGCAACAAGAGCAGTTTTACCAAATGGTGATGTTATAAAAGCTGGTAAAAAAACAATTAAAGATGTTGCTGGTTATAACATAAGTGGGATTCTTATAGCTTCTGAGGGTACTTTAGCAGTTTTAAGTGAAATAACACTTCGTTTAATTCCAAAACCGAAATTAACTAAAACAGCAATGGGAATCTTCCCAACTGTTCACGATGCTATGGAAGCAGTTTATAAAACAATGGCAAGTGGAATCACACCTGTTGCTATGGAATTTTTAGATAATTTAACGATTCGTGCAGTTGAGAAAACTTTTAACAAAGGTTTACCTGTTGATGCAGGTGCTTTACTCGTAACTGATGTTGATGGAAACTTAGAAGATGATTTAAACTACCAACTATCTCAAATAGAGAAGGTTTTTAAAGAGAATGGTTGTAGTGAGTTTAAAATCGCAAAAGATGATAAAGAGGCTAGTGACATCTGGTTTGCTCGTCGTAATGCTTCACCAGCACTAAGTGTTTATGGAAGTAAAAAACTAAATGAAGATGTAACAGTTCCAAGAGCTGTACTTCCAGAGTTACTAGAAAAGTTTTATGCCATAGCTGACAAATACCAAATAAACATCCCTTGTTTTGGGCATACTGGAGATGGTAATGTTCATACAAATGTTATGGTAGATGGAAAAGACCCTGAGCAAGTGAAAATTGCTTATAAAGCTATAGAAGAAGTTTTTCAAGCTACTATTGATTTAGGTGGAACTTTAAGTGGAGAGCATGGGATTGGTCTTGCAAAAGCACCATATATGCACATGGCTTTTACAGATGAAGAGATGAACCTTTTTAAATCTATAAAAATGGCATTTGACCCTAACAATATTTTAAACCCTTCTAAAATGGGGCTAAACTAAATAATATTTAGAAGTGATATATAAATTCACTTCTAATTAAAACTATAAATATTTTATTAAGAGTTCTAAAGATAAATCTAACTTTTTAGCAATATCTTTTGGAGCTATTCCAAAATCTCTAACCATCATAATAGCATTTTGTAATTTTTCTTCTTCTCTACCTTGCTCTAATCCTTGCTCTAATCCTTGTTCTATCCCTTGTTCTAATCCCTCTTTTAAACCTTTTTCTAATCCTTGTTTTTCACCATCTCTTTTAGCTTTCTCTATAGAATTTTTTTGTATAAAAAGAAACTCTTCTCTTTTCTCTTGTAATTCTATTTCTATTTTACTCATATTTGCTGTACTAGCTATTTTAAATGCTTTTTCTAAATTTTCATCTATATTTTTTGGAACTAAGTCTAACTTTCTAGCATTTTTTATAAAATAGAGCCACTTTTCTTCTATGTTTTTACACTCATTTAACTCTTTATTTATTTTAGGTAATTCTATAAATACTAACTCTATATCATCTTTATATTTAGTAAAATTATCTTTTTCTAAAAGTTTAAAACTTGATTTATATTTTTCAAAATCAAACATTTTAAAGTTTACTATTGTTAAAGCAATAACTGGATTTAAAAGATTATATTTATCTCCAGCATCTAATTGATTAGCATAATTCTTAGCAGTATTGTAAAGGATTCTACTCTCAAAACCATCATGGTTTAAAATTTGCATCTCTATAATAACTTTTGTAGTATCATTTAGAGTTGCTTTTATATCTACAGCCGTATCTTTCATACCTTGTAGTTTTGGAACATTATAAGGGTCTTCTATAATTAAATCTACTATATCTAAATCTAGTATAGAGTTTAAAAAACTTAAAAGTATATCTTTTGAGTTTTCACTTCCAAATACTTTTTTAAAGGCATAGTCTGTTTTTATATCTAAAAATTTCATATTATTTTCTTTTATTTATTTATAATAACACTCTATCTAAAATGTTATAAATATTGTTTTAACTAAGAGTTTTATGATACCATTTTTAGATATAATAAATTTCTACGATTCTTATAAGGCAAAATATGATTTTCAATATATACAATAATGAACCATCACAACTACCACAAGGTAAAGCCGACTTTTTACTAGCTGGAAGTGTTACTAGAACTTGTGAAATAGAGGGAATCACACAAGCTGGGATTCCAACTATGATTCCACTAACACCAACACTAGATGCTGAGTTTATAACAAATGAAAAAGTTTTCTCACTAGGTGAATTAGCAGAGACACCAACAGGTGTTCCTTCCCCTGCTATCATAACTAGAGCAGTAGAGAATCTTGTAGGTTTTAGTAGCATAGAGGTTTTAGACTTAGGTTTAGAAAAAACTCCACAAAATACTACTTACGCATCATTTGGAATCTCCCCATCAGAATCTATAACAAAAGGTGCTAACATAGATGTAGAACTACTTTTTAACAAAGGTTTAGATGCTGGACACCGTTACGAGTTAAAAGGGAACTACCTAATTTTAGGGGAATCTACACCATCTGGAACAACAACAGCAACAACAACAGCTTTAGCTTGTGGGTATGATGTTAGAGATGATTTCTCATCTAGTTTTAAAGATGTACCAAACGACATAAGAGATGAAACTATAAACAAAGCTCTATCTCTCATTGATGATAGTATGAGTTTAAATGAGAAGCTATCTTTAGTTAGTGATAATATGCTTATATTTTGTGCTGGTTTTATAATCTCTGCTCATAAAAGATTCGAAGTGGTTTTAGGTGGTGGAACACAGATGGCATCTTGTTTACTTCTAATTGACAAACTAAAAGATGACTATTTTATGAGTATAGATGAGAAAAATATAACTTTAGCAACAACAAGTTGGGTTGCTAATGACAAAAATTCAGACATAAAGAATCTTCTATCTAAACTAAGTTTTACTCCAAATGCTATCTATTCCCATTTGTCATTTGAAAATGCTGAGATTCCTGTTTTAAAAAAATATGATGAGGGTGAAGCAAAAGAGGGTGTTGGAGCAGGAGCTTCACTAGCTTATGGTTACTCAAATGGGCTTTCAAACTCACAAATAGTTGAGCAAATAGAATACATTCTATACACTCTTTAGGTAAGTTTTTTTATGTTAGCTCTTTTTATAGGTGGGATTAAAAGTGGAAAAAGTAAAGAGGCTGAACTCTACACTATAAAACACTCAAAAACTAAACCTATCTACCTAGCCACAACAGAGTTTATAGACTCTGAGATGGCACAAAAAATAAAACAACATAAACTACAAAGGGAAGATAACTTCATAACTTATGAAGAACCTCTACATTTAGCAAAGATTCTTCAAGATGAAAAGGGTATGATTCTTATAGAGTGTGTAAGTATGTGGCTAAACAATATGCTTTATCATAACTACTCACAAGATGAGATTCTAAAAGAGATAGATGAGATTACTAAACTAGATTGTAAAATTGTATTTGTTATAAATGATGTTAGTTGTAGTGTTGTAAGTGAACATAAACTTGTAAGAGAGTTTGTAAACCTTAGTGGTAAAATCTCTCAACTTTTAGCCTCAAAATGTAGTGAAGTTTTTCAAGTAACAGCAGGGATAAGTGTAAAAATAAAATGAAGATTCTAAAAGGTTTTCTACTAGCTTTCAATATGTTGACAATCTTTCCTTTTTTTAAGATTCATAACTTTTTTAAAGGGATTAACGGTTATTCTGTTATGTTTTACCCTTTAGTTGGTTTTATATTAGGGTTACTACTTTGGTTAATTCATACCTTACTAAGCCCTTATCTTCCAGCTTATCATCTAAATATAATTATATTCTCTTTGTTAGTTATTTTTAGTGGTGGACTACATCTTGATGGTTTTAGTGATTCTGTTGATGGTTTGTTTGTAGATAAAAAAAGAGCCATAGAGGTTATGAAAGATTCCAATGTTGGTGGAATGGGTATGGTTTTTACAACCATATTTTTAATCTTAAAAGCATCTACATTTATAGTTTTTGAACTCTTTTACCTACTTCCTTTTATCCTTATGTTATCCCGTTTAAATGGCTCGCTAGCCATCTATTTTTACCCCTACATAAGTAAAGGAATCACGAGTTTAACAAAAGATGAGTTTACTCAAACTAAACTTTTAGTTATGCTTAGTTTTGTTACGGCTTCATTACTATTTTTTAACCATCTTAGTCTATTTTTAGTCTCAATTTTAACTTTAGTTATCTGTGCTAGTAGTTTTAAAAAAAGGTTGGGTGGACTTAGTGGGGATATTTATGGGTTTATAATAGAGGTTAGTGAGTTGGTTTTACTTAATTATGTGATTGTGGTAAATTTTTAATGACAATAACCCTCATAAGACACTGCGAAGTTGATGAAAACTATATTGGTTGTTATAATGGACATATAGATATATCTCTAAGTAAAAACGGACATAAACAAGCAAAAGAATTAGCAAAACAATTTTTAAATGAGCAGTTTAATTCTGTTTACTGTTCTGACCTAACAAGAGCAAAACAAACACTAAACCACTTTAAAAACATACCTGAACCAACATTTACAAATAAACTAAGAGAAAAATATTGGGGTAAGTATGAGGGAAAAAGTTTTGATGAGATTAGTGAAGATGGAATCGTTTATGAAAACTTTGAACAGTTTATAGATGCTTTAGGTGGTGAGACTAAAGAGGAGTTTATACAAAGAGTTAAACACTTTTTTTTAGAATACTTACCTAAAACAAACACAAAGAACCTTTTAATTGCAACTCATTCAGGAGTCATAAAAACTTTAGATTCTATTTTAAATAACTTAACACTAGAGGAGGCTTTTTTTAAAAAGCTCCCCTATGGCTCAATTGTAAAGTATGAAGTTACAAACTCCAAATACAGACTAATTAAAAGTTCTATTTAAAGCACAAAACATAGCTTTTATAGAAGCTATTGCTATGTTATTATCTACACCTACACCAAAACAAGAAAGCACTTTTTCTGTTTGAATCTCTATGTAAGCGACAGCTTTAGCACTACTTTTTTCTCCACAAGAGTGTTCTGAGTAAGAGTTTATGTTAAAACCATTTTTATAGTTTTTCATTAAAGCTTTTTTACAAGCATCAATAGGGCCATTACCCTCTCCCTCAGCTGTTATCTCAACACCATTGTACTTATAAGTTAAAGTACATTTAGATGTAATACCATCAGATGAAGCTACAAAATCAACAAAAGATATATGCTCTTTAGTGTTAAAGTAAGTATCTTTAAATATCTCTAAAATCTCTTCCGTTTCTAACTCCCTACCCTTTTCATCTGTTACAGCTTGAACTATTTTCCCAATTTCAGGATGCATAGCTTTTGGTAGTTGATAACCATAACTTTTTTCTAAAATATAAGCTATCCCACCCTTTCCAGATTGTGAATTGATTCTAATTATAGATTCATAACTTCTACCAACATCTTCGGGGTCTATTGGTAAGTAAGGAACTTCCCAAAACTCATCTTCTTTGTTTTTTTGGTAAGCTAAACCTTTGTTTATAGCATCTTGATGAGAGCCTGAAAAAGCAGTATAAACCAACTCACCAACATAAGGATGACGGGCATGAGTACTCATTTCTGTACATCTCTCAACAACATCTAAAACTTCATCTATATCTGAAAAGTTAAGCTTAGGGTTTACACCTTGTGTTAACATATTTAAAGCTAAAGTTATAATATCTACATTACCAGTTCTCTCACCATTACTTAAAAGTGTCCCCTCAACTCTATCAGCACCTGCTAAAAGTGCTAACTCAGTAGCAGCAACAGAAGTTCCTCTGTCATTATGAGTATGAGTTGAAATTATCACATTTTCACGATTCTCTAAGTGATTACCCATCCACTCTATCTGGTCAGCATAAACATTTGGTGTTGCCATCTCAACTGTGGCAGGTAAGTTTATAATCACCTTTCTTGAACCTGAAATACCCCATCTAGCAGTTACAGCATTTGAGATTTTTACAGCAAAATCTAACTCTGTTCCCGTAAAACTCTCAGGTGAATACTCTAAAAATATCTCACCATCATGAAGAGCCTCATACTTTTTAACTAAGTCAACACCATCTAAAGCAAGAGCTATAATCTCATCTTGAGTTTTAGCGAAAACTATTTTTCTTTGAGCAACTGATGTTGAGTTATAAAGATGAACTGTTGCTTTTTTTACACCCTTAAGTGCTTCAAATGTCTTAGCTATAAGATGTTCTCTCGCTTGAACTAAAACTTGAACTGTAACATCATCAGGAATTAAATTATCATCTACTAAACGGCGTAAAAAATCGAACTCAACTTTAGAAGCAGATGGGAAACCAACCTCAATCTCTTTAAAGCCAAGTTTTAGTAAGAGTGCGAAAAGTTCAAGTTTTTTATTCATATCCATAGGATTTATTAGTGCTTGATTCCCATCTCGTAAATCTACACTACACCATTTTGGAGCTTTAGTAATTGTTTTATTTGGCCACTGTCTGTTTGGCAAATCTACTGACGGATAAGGTTTATATTTACCTTGTTGAATTTGATTCATTTTGAATCCTTTAAAACTTAAAATTTATAGTACACTCTTACATATACTAGAAGTGAAATTATAGCAGATTATTAAAAGTAAAAGAGTGTTACACTTCTATTATGAATAAAATTTAAAAAAACATTACATATCTCTTCTAGAACTAAAGTCTAAAGACCAAAAAATAACTTTAAAATTTATCTATAAATATTACTTTGTGAAGTAAAACACATTTATCTTTTTATTGTACAATTACTTTATGGCTAAATTAGATGAAATAAAAGAATTTATTGGTTTTTTAAAAGTTGTATTTGTTACACTTATTGCTATAGATACATCACTAATTGCATGGATTTTTAAAAATCATACTATTACTGATAAAATATCTGTCTATAGCGTATTTAGTATTATAATTATAGCAACTGTTATTGTTTGCTTATTATTTATACACATATTAAAAAATATTAAAAAATTAAAGGATTTATAATGAACTTAGGATTATTGTCTATACTTATTGGGCTAAGTGCTTTGTTATTTATGACTTATAAAATATATAAATTTCAATATTAAACTATATTTTATATAATTGGGTCTTGTAACACAATTGTAAACTTAGCACCATCATTACTATTTTCAACACTAATTTTTCCATTATTTTTTGTTACAATTTTTGAACTCATATATAAACCTATACCTGTACCTTTACCAATAGGCTTTGATGTTATGTTTGCTTCAAAAATATTATCTATAATTTGCTTAGGAATCCCTCCAGCATTGTCTTCAACATCAATATAAGTTTTATTCTCTTTTCTATAAATATCTATTTTAATTTTTCTAACTTTAATTTTTCTTTCATTAAAAGCATCAATAGAGTTATTGATTAGATTTATAAAAAGGTGTTTAAATTCATTTTTATTTCCAAAAATTTTAATATTTTCATTAATATGTTGCTCAATATGGATATTTTGAGAGATAAGTTCATCTTTCATAAGAATCTGTGTGTTATCTAAAACACTAGACATATAAAAAGTATCGTTTTTTGTAGATGGTCTTAAAAAATTTCTAAACTCACCAAGAGTTGTTACCATATGTTCTATTTGTAACCGTATAGTAGAATCTAACTCATCTATGTAATACTCATTTACATCACCATCAGCATAATCAGCTTTAAGTAACTCTATCATCATAGATATAGCATTTAGTGGTTGTTTCCATTGGTGTGCTACTGAGTCTATCATCTCACCCATAGCAGCCATTCTTGACTGTTGTTCTATGATTCTATCTTTATTGGTATTTTCTTTATTTTCAGATTGTCTTTTATCGAATTTTTTCATAAAAAAATTATTTTCTTTACGAAGTTTAGCATTTTCTTTTTGTTGAGTTGTATAGAGTTCTATAAGTTGATGGATGTTATCACGAAGTTCTAAATCACTATCTTTGGAGTTTATAATAATATTATCCAATAAATTTGTATCTATATCTATTTTCATAAATTAACTCCATATTGTAAAACTCAAGTAAATATATTATAGCAAAAAAAAAGGGGTATAGAAAAGAATTCTTCCACAAAAAGTGGAAGAGAAGTGTTAAGCTAAAAAGCTTAACATTGGTAAGTAGTTTTGAACTCGTAAGCAGTTGGACGACCTTCATCTGGCCATACATCTCTTTCAAAACGGTAATGTTGATAAGCATTAATAAACTCATCAGAAAATACTGGTTTAAGGAAATCATGGTCACCAATAAGACCTTCAAGTGCTTCACGAAGAGTGTGTGGCATTTGAGGAATACCTTTTTGACGAATCTCATCAAGAGATAATTCATATAAATCTTCATCCATTGGACCAACAGGAACATTGTTGTTTTTAATTCCATCAAGACCAGCCATCATCATTACAGCAAATGCTAAGTAAGGACAAGCAGTAGAATCTGGGAATCTCATCTCTAAACGAGTAGCACCTTCACCAGCACCATAAGGGATACGACAAGCAGCTGAACGGTTTTTAGCAGAGTAAGTTAAAATACTTGGTGCTTCAAAACCTGGTAAAAGTCTTTTGTATGAGTTAGTTGTTGGGTTAGTAAATGCTGAAACTGCTGCAGAGTGTTTAAAAATACCACCAGCATAGTTAAGAGCCATCTCTGAAAGGTTACCATAAGCACCCTCTTTATAGAAAAGGTTTTTACCATTTTTCCAAAGTGATTGGTGAACATGCATACCGTTACCATTGTCACCAAACATTGGTTTTGGCATAAATGTAGCAGTTTTACCATTAAGGTGAGCAATCATTTTAATAACATATTTGTATTTTTGAACATTATCAGCAGCACCGATGATGTCAGAGTAAACTATACCAATCTCATGTTGACCTTGAGCAACTTCGTGGTGACCTAAAACAACTTCAAGACCAACTTGTTCAAGAACTTGCATCATTTCAGCACGCATATCTACAGCAGAATCTGTTGGAGCAACTGGGAAGTAACCACCCTTAGTTCCTGGTCTGTGACCTGTGTTATACATATCTGGGTATGGGTTGTTTGAGTTCCACTCACCCTCTTCAGTATCAACTTTGTAACCAGCTTCATTGATGTTATCAACAAAAGTTACAGAATCAAACATAAAAAATTCATTTTCAGGACCAAAGTAAGCAGCATCAGCAATACCAATAGATTCAGCATGTTTTAGAGCAGCTTTAGCAATAGAACGAGGACATCTTTCGTAAGCTTGTTTTTTGTAAATATCATAAACATCACAAAATACAATAATAGTTGGGTCAGCAGTAAAAGGGTCTAAGAAAGCACTTCCAACATCTGGAGTTAAAAGCATATCAGATTCATTAATTGGTTGCCATGCTTCGATTGATGAACCATCAAATGGTAAACCATTTTCAAGTTGACCAGCAGTTACAGCACTCATTCTATAACTAATATGGTGCCAAGCACCTTTAAGATCTGTAAATCTAAAATCTACAAATTGAACATCATTTTCTTCACAAAATTTAAAAAACTCTTCTGTATTGTTAACAAATTTACCCATTCATTTTCTCCTGAATTTTAATCTGCTATGAGTATATCTTATTTATTGGAAATAGAATCTTTAATAATGGTGAAATAATCATCATATTTAACTATTGTTTCATTATGTTATATCTTAGTGGTTGTTTGTATTGTTTTAGTGAAGTTTGTAGAAAGAGGTTAAAAGAGAATTTCCCTAACTTCCCAACAAAATGGGAAGTTAAAAGGAAAAAAGTTTATGTTACTTTAATTTTTTTAGCAAAAATTAGAAGTTATAACGAGCCCATACACGGAATCTGTTATCTTCAGTTACATCTTGAGCAGAACCTGAAGTTGCATTCATGTTACCACCATTATCAATTTGACGATAAACATACGCAGCGAAGTATTGAACATTAGCATAGTTAACTTTATAAGTTAAATCGAACTCTTGGTAATCTTCGTTAGCACCCATAAGGTTAGCAGCACCAGCATCTGTGTTACCATAAGCAGCAGTTATAACACCGTAAGTACCAGCATTATAAGAACCTTTAACCATCAAAGTAGTAGCATCTAAAGCGATTGCATCTTGATTGTAAATCATTTGAGTAAATAATGGAGTTTTTACACCTGTACCAGTATTTTTAAATGCTACATTTAGTTTATCTGTTTCAGCATTTACAGTAGTATAAGCAGTGCTAAGAGTTAAGTTTGACATAGGAACAAAAGAAGCTCTTAAACCCCAAACAGTAGTATCAGAAAATTTGAAATTCTCACCATTATTACCTGTCATATCATCAGTAGACATATGACCAACTTGAGCACCCACTTTAAGACCCATTGGTAAAGATTTATCAGCAACAGCAATATCTAACCAATAAGCATCAGTATCACTACCACCATTTGATATAACTCTTACTAACTCATCATTAACAAAATTATCATCACCATTAACATTATCAAGAGTATAGTAAGAAGCAGTAACTGTAGTCATTGGGATAGATTTATTTTGAATAGTTAACATATAAGCTTCACCATTAACTTCAAGGGGAGCATTAAGTGAGTTTACATCTCCATTAGAATCTTTATACTTACCATTAACACTAGCTCCTAAATCATTAGTACTTTCTAAACCACTAATACCTGTTCCACCAGAAACATAAGCAGCTACAACAGTAGTATCTGGAATATCAGAGTTAACAACTAAGATAGCATCGAAAGTATTTTTGTAAACATTCCAACCCTCAGAGAAAGCTAATGGAGAAAGAGACTTAGGAAGCTCTTGACGACCAATTTTAACTGTAGTGTTACCAATTTTTTTAGCTATGAAGATTTTAGTTAAAGCAATTTCACTTGTAGTGTCACCCTCTTGAACAATAGCATCATCAGCATGTTGCTTAACACCAGCTACTAAGTTTTTCTCTAAACCAGCAGTACCAAGGTAAGTTAATTGTGAACCAAATGTGAAGTTGTTACCAAGGTCAGCACCTAAGTTAAGTTGGATACCAACATTAGCAGCTGAGTTATCTTGGTCAAACATAGTTTGGTCATCTGAGTTACCATTTTCACTGTGTGTTTCATAGTAAACTGTAGCTTGACCACTAACTACGATATCGATACCTTTGTCAGCTGCCATTGCAGATGAAGCGATTAACGACGCAGTCGCTAAAGAAATTAAAGTTTTTTTCATTTGTTTTCTCCTGTTGTTTTTGTATTTGCTTTTATTAGCATAATACTTTTGGAAACACGAGTATACAAGGATGAAATTTAAATTTAGTTTAAATTTACTAAAAAATTACAATTTAGTTACAATTTGTTTACTTTTACTGATTTTGAGTTTTAGAGGCTACTGTTTTTTAGTAAACAGTTAAATTTTGTAGTTTGAGTTTTAAGATAAAACTCATCTGTTATGTTTCTGATAATTTAAAAACACCAAAAACAAATATAAAGGCAGTTAAAAATGCTCCAACAACAAAAACTATATTTGCATCTATATTTATTCTACTGTAATAGCTGTATATGAAAATGTTGTGATTACTGCTATTAGTGCTATTATTATAAATAATTGTTCCATCATAAATCCCCTAAACTTTTAATATGTCCTTCTATCTTTTTAGATATAACAGCTATCCAAATTGAAAAAATTATAACAAGTAATATGCCAGAATAAAATAAGATATTTATATTTTCATCTAAATATAACTTAGATATTCCCGCTACATCAGTTACTAGAACTGCTACCAAAATTTTAAATAAATCTTTTAACCAATCAATATGTGATTTTACTTCATCTATTTTAGCCATAAATGAGTATACAATAAAAAGACAAACATAAAAATTTAACAAAAAAAAGGGCTAGAAGAAAAAATCTCCTAGCCCTTTAAAAGAAAGTTGAAGTTTAAAAAAGATTTAGTGTAAATCTTTCCAAACTTGTTTTTTCCAAAGAAGAGCAAAAATTGCGAAGATAACTATGTAAATCATTACATTTTTACCAACTTCTTCTCTTTCATGTCTTTTAGTATCACCTGAATCTTCAAGATACTCAATTACTTTATCAGCAGATTCTGCGTTTACACCAACTCTTGGCATTGCAGTACCTTTAAGGTAATTTTGAGGATTTTCCATAAAAGTTTTAATATAGTGTTCACCACGAGAACGGATATAGATACTTAAATCTGGTGGTAATTTACCCATATATGCTTTTAAAGAATCTTGATAATCAAGAACACTTGTATCAAATGCTAACTCATCTTGTTTTTTCTTAAATGATGGTTTAGTACCAATTTGAGTCCATTTTTCATAATGAACAGCATGACATCTACCACAAGCAGTTTCAAATGCCATAGCAGGAGTTAACTTTTCACCTTTAGGAGCAATTGATTGTAAATAAGCAACCATATCTGAAACTTCTTGTTCCATATCTCCACCCGCACCATAAAAAGGTACCATTGGATGCATTTTACCTTTTTCAGGGTCAAATTTATGCTCTACCATTAAAGCATGAGCTGGATTCTTAATAAGAGAAGCTAAGAACTTAGCATCATAAACTGAACCAGCATTACTTAAATCTGGTGGATTAACACCGTAAGCACCTGCTGAAGTTACAGCATCCATTGGAGCTGGCATACCAGCTTTAGAGATAGCATGACAACCAGTACAACCACCAGCTCCCATAACTAAATCTTTACCACGAGTAGCATCACCTTTTTTAGTTAATGCTGGTAAATCTGTATATGCGAAATCTTCACTTTCAACATGCTTATGCATTTGGTGATGAGCAAAAGGCTCAACAAGATAGTAAGTAACTAATGCAAAAAATACTACTACTACTAAGATTAATGGTTCTTTATTTTTCATATCTTCCCCCTATACTTTTTTTTCAAATTTAGTAATAAATGGAAGTGCAATCCACATTACAATAAATAGAATCGCTGAAACTAAACCAATAGTACTAAAGATACCTGCTGGAGGTAGTTTACCCATAGCTGTTAATACAATCATATTTACTAACATTACCCAGAACCAAACAGCAAATAAACCACGACGGTTTGCTGGAACAGTGTTTGGACTTCTATCTAAGAATGGTAAAAGAACAAAAATAACTTGAGCAAATGCAAATGCGATTAGACCAGTATCTGTGTCAAACGGACGAAGAATCTCATAAGACCATAAGAAATACCACTCAGGGTAAATGTGTGCTGGTGTCTTAAGACCATCAGCAGGGTCAAAGTTAACAGGGTCCATTGCGAAACCGTAGTTATAAAATACTAAATAGAAGAAGAAAACTAAGTAAATTCCAACAACCATCATATCTTTTGCCATAAAATCGTTTGCGAATCTCATAACTTTAGATTCAGCTTTTTTACCAGCTAAATATTTTTCAGATTCAACATCAAAATCAATCTCTTCACCATCTTGGTTATTAACATGTGGAATTCTAAGAGCAGCAAAGTGAAGCCCAATAAGTCCCATAATAGCTAAAGGAATAAGAAGTACATGAAGCATAAAGAAACGAGTTAAGAAAGCTTGAGCAGGAACATAATCCCCACGAATCCACTCAACAAGACCATCAGCATGTAATGAACCACCAGCAAAAAGGTTAGTAATAACCATACCAGCCCAGTAAGACATTTGACCCCATGGTAACATATATCCTGAAAATGCTTCTGCTGAAAATGCTACGAAAAGAAGCATACCAGAAATCCAAATCATCTCACGACCTTTCTTATAAGAACCGTAGTAGATACCTGTAAACATATGGATATAGATAATTAAGAAAACAACAGATGCCGCAACACCATGAACATGTCTCCATAACCAACCGAAGTCAACTTCTCTCATAATTGTATAGTTTACACTGTCAAATGCTAAATTTACATTTGGTTGGTAATACATTAATAAGAAAATACCTGAAACTAATAATAATGCGAAAGTGATTACAAGAACCATCCCCATTGCCCATAAAAAGTTGATGTTTTTTGGAATCCAATATTCCGACATCATCACTTTTTCAACTTTTTCAACTGCTAAGCGTTGGTCAAACCAATCTTTAACACTTGTTGCTTTTGTAAAATGTGCCATTTTTTTCCTTTACTTAAAGTGTTATTCCATTTTCTTTCATAGCTTTATACTCTGAACCTTCTTCACCTAAAACTAACTTTGTACCATCAATTTTAAAAGGGGGAATATCAAGACCACGAGGTGGTGGAGCTTTTGTAACATCACCAGAAGCATCATACATACCACCATGACAAGCACATAAAAAGCTTGTTTCATCAGGGTCATAACCCGGAATACAACCAAGGTGTGTACATAAACCAATAGTTACCATATAGTGAGAACCATCAACTTTGATAAGTCTGTCCATATCGTTTTTCTTGCTTTTCATAGCTTTAAGCATATCTGCATTTAATTTTAAAACGAAGATTGGCTTACCTCTCCATTTTTCAGTAACTAATTCATTCTCATTATATGCTGACATATCAAGAGTTGTAAAACCAGCTGCTTTTACACTTGGAAGTGGATCCCAAGACTTTTTCATTGCGTACAATGAACCAATAGCACCAATACCTGCGACAGCACCAAATGCTTTACCCATAAAACCTCTACGGCTATTACTTTTCATATTTGCTCACTTTTGGGTGAATTTTAAAAGCCTATTATATAACAAAAAACTTTTATCTAGTTAAAAGTTTAAGTTATTATTTATAAAGTTTTCTATGGTGTTACTATCTTTTGCTAGTTTTTTATAATTATGTTTATTTATATTTTCTAATAATAGTAATAATTGTTTATTATCATAATTATCTATAATAGGCACATTCAAATCTTCAAACTGTTTTCTAAATTCAGTAGTATAATCCTCTCTTTGAAAATAGATAGGTTTCCCACCACTAGCCAAAGATTCTAAAACTGCTTGA